>Ga0115005_10003396_pt1 | contig 12704 bp, 7 predicted proteins | sample ArcOceMetagenome_FD_87163 | JGI IMG/M metagenome (GOLD analysis project Ga0115005, IMG submission 87163) | Marine eukaryotic phytoplankton communities from Arctic Ocean - Arctic Ocean - Greenland ARC118M Metagenome | ecosystem: Environmental > Aquatic > Marine > Oceanic | place: Arctic Ocean... | reverse complement strand
GTCTGGTGTGAAGGGTGGTGTGTGATAGGATGGTGCAGAGGCGACAGACGGTGCTTTTTGATTTTTGCCACTGCTTTGGCTGCGTTGACTTTCCGACCCACTATGTTCACTAACGGTGTCGTGTGGAGCATCACCTTGCCCTGCATTCATTCTTCCTTCCTCCCTTTCTTCAAATTCAATCATCTCGTGGTCTTCCCGATGGTCATCTTGGCTAGTTATCTCATTGTCGTCGGCTTCGGGGTGTTCAGACCTTGGTGATTTGGTACTTTGCGACCCATCTGGGCTCTTCGACCCGTTTGACCCGTTCGACCCGTTCGATCCCTTTGATCCTTTGGATCCCTTTGATTCTTTAGATCCCTTTGATTCTTGTGTTGCTTGTGTGCCCTTTGAACCCATTGACATTTGTGACGTCTCTTCGTCATCAAACGGGGCAGACGGTTCTAAATTTTCAGACAATTCGTCATTGTTCTCAGCAATAGATTCTGTTTGGCCATCCACTGCACTTCCTTGTTCTTCGTCTCCTTCCATTTTCTCTGTTTCTTCTGCATTTTCTGCATTTTCCTTCCCATCTCCTTTCCCTTCCTCTTCCCCTTCTTTCTCTTCCCCTTCTAGTATTGCATCCATTCCTTCTCCACCATTTTCTTGCTCACCCCATGACTCGTGCCAGCTTCCTTCTTCGTCCCATTCATCGTCGTAGGCCGGTAAACTAGGATTGCTTACACTGCCCAGTTCTGACCATTGGCCCACACCTATACCGTCGTCCAATTGATTGTTCCCTGTTGCTTCTGTTTCCATGCCACCACTACCAATGTACGCTGAACTCACGTTTTCTGTTGTCAGTGGACGTGTGGCTGGTGTTTGAACGCGCGCACTTCGTTCATAGGCCAGCAACAACTTGTGCATTCTTCCCAGTTCTTCTTTTGTTTCACCCAATTTATCCGCATACACTAAATTCTCTCGCAACAATGCAACGTTTTTTCGCAACAATCGTGGATCCATGTCATTGACATCAATCGAAGGTTCCACTTGATGTTCACCACCACCTTCCTTGACTGGAACTGAAAACCTTTCTCCTTGAAATATTATATTTTTCGAAGGATGCACATAAATAGTACGGTATTTTGGCCAGATGACTAGAACAAGGCCACCCAAAGCCGCAGCTGAACTCGCAGCTGTGACAAACAAGAATTTTAGATGCAAAGCATCGTGAATCATCTCGGAAGGCAAGTTGAAAACAAGACCAAAAAAAAATCCACCCGAACAAACCGACATGACCCAAACCATGGCTTTTGTCATGTCTAATCTTTCATTGTGGTAAAATGGTTCAGTACCTGTATATTTGACTCTTTTTTTCAAATAGTACAAATCAGCTAATGCCCAACTTGCAATCATGGCCACATAAAATGTTGCCGCAGCGAGTACAGAAGTTCCAGTTGGACCATAATCACACCAAACATAACCCATGTAATCTTTTTGTGGAATTCGTGCGGATTTGGCCACATTGCCAAATATGCAGACAACAACAAACAATCCTAATAGTACCAGTAGTGGGACGGCTTGTTTTTTTAAAATCGACATCATATAAGTTGGGTCTGTAATAACCACGTTGGGTGGACTTTTACCCCATAATATAAATGTGGTACGATATACACGTGCAAAAATAGTGCCCGTAAACAAATTTAAAGACACCAAAGACGAGACAGGACGCATGACACAACTCACAAAGTTAGGTGTACCAATCCAAAAAACAAAACTTCCTAAAGCTAAACCAGCACTTATATCAATCAACAAACAATATCGGGTTGAACAATAGGCCATCACCGGTTCGTTTCTTGTGCCAATGATAAAGACCAAAAGAAAGACAACAAACAACCCACAACCTCCTGTTACGGCAAGCATTAAAAACCCAAGGTTATCGGTAAAACCAACATCCCCCATTTCTGGTTCGCCCAATTCAAGACAATTGTCTCCAATGTAACCTCGATCACATTTACAAACACCAGCATAAAACGGTCCACGAACGCTGTCCAATGCAGCTTCATGGGCTGCGATCAATTTTGGGTCCACTTCTTCCTCCTCCCCTGCTTCCCCTGCAACATTAGAACCTCCTTGTTTTGTAGGGTCGGCATAAGGTGTACGAGTGAAATCCCTTGTTTTATCTTCGTAGCACGTTCCATGTCCGGAACAGGGAATACCAGGACTGTATCTCCCATTGCCGTCAATGCGATAGTTGGTTTCATTCAAACAACGAGTGCCGTTGGCACCTGTGTATGTAAAATGATCCCATTTATGACGATTGTTCTTGACCCAATCACATACAGAATGCCTTCGACGTTTGAATTTATCCATCAGTGTTGTGTACTTGTCATTGTATGCCCAATTACCCATCATTTCTTCAATGTCTTCTGTTGTTATTTCAAATGCTTTTAAAAAATGTGCTACTTCGGGTGAATATTCTTCAAGGCGAGGCATTAATAATCGTCGGGGTCGTTCCTTTTTGTAGTCGCAGTGAGTGGCTTCATTGAATTCAAGACCACAGGTCGCCGCCTCTTTCGTACTTTCTCCATAACAGACGGTTTTCCATGGTGTTGTTGGGTTTTTTCCATCGTTCAACGGATTGAAAGAGGGCAGTGTTGAAGACATACCATCTGTGGTGATTGGGGTTGAGGCCGGGCACAAACCTTGATAATGTGCTTTTCGCCATGCTTCACACGTTGCTGTCCAAGGAGCAAGTTCCACTCGGGACAATCGATACGTATCGCCCCCAAGTTGTGTAATTTGATTTTTGTCGTATTCACCAGGTATAATTGAACTGATAAAATGTCGGTGACGATCAAATACAGCATTTGGTCGATGCCATTTCATCAGCACTGGGCGAAATTTCGGTTGGATGTTGGGGTCGGTTGGATCGGCTTGACGTGCACTGGCATCAAACACTTGATGCATGAGACTACCGACTTCCACTGGTTTCAAGCGTAATCCATCCCTTTCATGTAAATCAATGTGGTAATGTTCCCAAGGAACCCCATTGGCGGTTTGATTTTCACCTCGTGCTATATTTTCTCTTTCCAACATGCAACCTGGCACGTGTAGAGCTGCAGCGGGAAGATTTTCATCGTCTTTGACGGGCAAAAAAAAGCCTGGATACAAAGGATCGTTTCGAGCAAATTGGCTGTACAGTTCTAAATCAGCTGCTAAATCGGGTAAAATTCGAAATAGATCTGCTCTAGTAACAATGATTCTGGCACACAACTCGAGTGGATCAAAAGTGGTGGTTGGTATTGGTGTGGCATCCTTGATGGCTGCTGTAGCAACAAGATTAGCTTCATCCGATGATTTTTTTAACGAAGCACCATCTTCTGACAATACAACATTGTCATTCAAAATAGTTTGCCCTTCGTTAACAAGTGTGGCCATGTCAGCCGTTGCACACTTGGATTCTTCCAGCCCCCCAATTGTAGATGCGTACTCGTAAAATGCAGAACAAAACGATCGTGTTGCATCTGTCCCCCCATCATATTGTTCGGCAGCGTATTCGGTCCCAACCTTTGCTGCTAATAAATCACCGTTTTTAAGTTTGAAACAATACTGACCAAACGTCAACACTTGTGCAAACTGAGCAGCTTTGGTAGAGTCTTGTAATGCACGAAAAGTAGCAAATTCAGGATCTTTGTTTCGTACGGAAGCCAACGTGTACAAGCCATGCCCACCTTCCACACCAATCTCTGTTCCCAAGACAAGAGCACCCTGCGTCTCGTTTCCTTCGGCCTGTCTCATTGTTTCCAGAATATCAGCTCCTTCATCCCACACATCTAAGATAGCATGCGCACATGGTTTGCATTGAGAATGTACCAGACCACCTACCGCTGGCTGTTTTCAGAATTGAAAGATTGTGAAACAATGAAAATTTCACATGTCGAGTGTTAGTATTGAGCTGTTTGATTAGAAAATCGAAAATATTTGCTTCCACATCAAGTCGGTCAAGTTCAACAACAAAGAACAACAACCACAACAACAACAACCACAACAACAAACAACAAACAACAACAAACAACATCGAACATACTTGGCACACTGGTTCATTGATCAGATCTTTCGGTGTGTCGAGTGATGCCTTGTATGTCACACTACAACTCAAATCTGGGGATCTGTCTGCATTTTGTATAGCATCAAAAGTAAACCTTCTTGGTTTATTTAGACGCCAAGAACCCTCTTCGTAAAAGTTATGACTGCCAAGACCGTCGCCGTTAACATGAACGGGAAATTTTAAAGCTTCCCCAATAATGATCTGAGCTACCCATGCTATAATGACTGATGAATCGGTTGGACCTGCCGTTAATGTAATGGTTGGCCGCTTTAAGTAATTGGGTTCACAACGTCTTGTTTCCTCGTCCAAACAAACTCTGGCATCAACGGCCATACAATGATCGAGAGTGTCGGAATCAAATGGATGAACTCTTTGATTTTGAGCGGATACAAAACATCGAGACTGGGAGAAACCAAACAATTCAATCTCATGTAACGGACAAAGTACCGAAGCAATGGCAAGGAATGCAACAAGACGGTTGTTGGTGCCGAACATGGTATGTATATAAAACCAACGGTTGGAGTTTTGCAATTTTTTTTCAGCCAGCAACACTTTTTCGCATTGCATCTACAGTACGGTAATCTAATGTGATCACAATCAACAGTCGTTACCAAAATGCTTCAACAAAATAGACTGTAAACGAACGCACCAAGTAACCGTGGGTCTACGTTGGAGATGCAGGCATTAGTTAGCTTTACTTCCAGAACATACACGAGCAACCATGTCAATATTTAGTTTCAAACACATTTGGGCAGCAAAAACCAATACATAACTTCGTGCTTGCTCTCAGACACTATTATTTTAGACAAACCATGTCTTCCACTCTTCCTAATACACCTGTATCACCAATGTCCGATGGCAGCGATTCATGGATGGCATCTCCACCTGTTTCCAACAAAGGATCGCCGAGTTCTAACAAAGGATCACCAACGTCGTCGAGAAAAGGATCACCAAAATCAAGTAAAAACAAAGTAGCACCAGAACCTGAGGAAAATTTATCCAATGATGTGACCCAAGCTGAAGCAATTGTTCAGGGTGCAAACGATATGTTAAACAAACGAGGAACGGGTCTTATCGTCCTCGTACAAAAGGGCAAACATTTTTACCTTGATTTTTTAAATATAAAAGTTCGAAATCCCAATGAACGAGTCATTCGGGTATATTTAAATAAAAAAAAAGCCAGAGGGGTCAAAGATCAAAATTATTTAGAAAAAAGATCTACAGCACTAGATTTGAAGTTGGGTGACGACGGTGCTTTTATGGGTGAACATGTCGTCGGTGTTCCTTTTTTTCGGCAACATTTAGGAACGGCCTTGCAGGGTTTTGGTGGGGTAAACCCACTTACTTGGACCGGAATAACATTTGCAAAATCTGCCCAAGCTATACCCCGCACTCCAACCGCTGACATTTATGCGTTTGCCAATTTGGGACCCCCACAAGATTTTGATTTGGACGAAGAGGAAGCCAAAGGAGAGGCCGCTGCTTTAGAAGAGCGTCGGATGCTGGATCTCATGCTTGGTCAAGCACGGGGTTCATTGACGTTGAAAGATGTCAAACGCAAAGCAGAAGCCGCCTTTCGGCATTTAGGAAAAGACAACAGAACAGATGAATTGGAATATGCTGACTTTTGTTTGGGTATGAAATACTTGGGCATTCATTTGACAGAATCAAGATCAAGAAAATTATTCATGATTGCTGATCTTAGTTCCAACGGTGAAATCGATGCCGGTGAGTTTGAAATGGCGGTGCATATCAATGATAAAATTCCTGTCAACGATTCAATGTCCCCAATGGATGCCTTTGCCATATTTGATGAAAAAATGAGGGGTGGTGTCGATGCTATTGAATTTCATAAATTATTGGTGGCGTTGGGTGTGTCCATCACAGCAACGGGATCAATGGCAGAATTCAATGCATCGGACGGTGACAACAGTGGTGTCTTGGATTACGAAGAATTTCGTGGCATTTGGCTGCGTATTTGTGATGTGGTTGCGGAATTAAATCGACGAAACAAAGCTGGTGTAAGTGAAGAAAAAGTGAAAAAAGCTAAAATTAGAGACAAAATGGATCGTGAACATTTGACAAAACTTATTGAAAAGGAAGAAGCGACAGAAAGAAAAATATTTGCCGATGCAAAACTGCAAATTGTGAACGAACGCCGTGTTGCAAGAATGGCCAAATCAGAAAGAACTTCCAAACGTCGTGCTGATCGAACCAGAGAGGCCAATATTGCTCGCCGTGAAAAAGCTAAATTGGAACGTGAGAAAAAAAGTCGTGCTTCTGTTCGGAACAGAGAAGTTCAAAGAAGGCAACGGGTGGAAGCTGAATTGTTGGATGAGCTTGAAACCCAAAAAGTGGCTCGAAAAGAACGTGAATTGATTGAATTGCATGTGAGACGGAGAGAAAAATCGCAACAAGAAGAACAAGAACGTGAAGCAAGAGGAGAACATGAAGTGAATCTAACTCAAAAAGATCTTCGAATTGTTCCAACGTTTTTATACAAATCACGTCAAGCTCGCATTCGTTTGAATTCATTGCAATTGTTGGATATATCAAACAACAAATTATTGTCACTTCCTGAATCGGGTTGTTTTTTTCATTGCCAAGCATTGAAAAAATTAGACATTTCGAACAATCGATTGCAATCGTTGCCCGATGAAATTGCAGATTGTACCGAATTAATCATTGTGAATATGCAAAACAATGATATTACAGAATTGCCCACTAAATTTGTGACGCAATGTGTAAATATACGAAAATTAAACATAGCTGAAAATGAAATGATTCGACTTCCCGTAGAATTTGGTCAATTGGTATGTTTTCAGTTGTGATCTGTTTTTTTTGTTAGTATCTAATTTTTGCTTTCTTTTGTTTGTTTTGGAATTCACAGAAATCATTGGAAACATTGGTTGGGTTTCACAACCAATTGGAAGGTCTTCCTGAATCATTTGGCGATTTGGTTCGGTTGCATACATTGGATTTATCCGTCAATAAATTAGCGGCATTGCCATACCGTCTTGGTGAATGCTCAAATTTAACATCATTGGATTTTTCATGGAACCGTATTGAAGTCATTCCAAACAGCATTGGGTTGGGTTTAAACAAATTGGTCACTTTGAATGCAAACAATAATATAGTGCATTTTTTACCATCGGACATGTCTGGTTTGACCAGTGTTGAATCGTTTGACATGACTTACAATGAATTGATATCACTGCCTGATACATTACCAATGATGACAAATTTGAAAACTTTAAATATTTGCAACAATCGTATTAATAAATTGCCAACAAATTTTGGGGACATGCGTTTGCTAGAAACAGCACTGTTGCGTAACAATGTCATTGATTCAATACCAGCAACAATTGGGTATTTGAGAAGATTGCATTACATTGATTTTGCGAAAAACAAAGTGACGGAATTGCCACCTGAAATGGGGGCCATGCTGGGCTTGAAACACATTGATGGATCTTTCAACAACATTCATGGAATGTTCCCAGAAGAATTGGGTTGTCTTCCAATACTTGACACCTGTAATTTTAGTCATAATTCAGTTGAACAACTTCCACGCAATATTGGTGGTTTAACAACATTGACGGTGTTAAATTTTAGTCACAATAAATTGAAAACACTTCCGGACTCGATCGGCAACATGTTGTCCTTGACCAATTTAAATGTATCAAGCAATCAAATCAATTTTTTTCCTGAAAGGATTGGAGACGCGCAAGCTTTGCAACATTTAGACTTGAGTGCCAACCGCTTGAGTGCCGTGCCACGCACGATAGGATGGTTGCGGTGCTTGCGTACTTTGTCTTTGTACAACAACAAATTATCCAGTTTACCGGCTGAATTTGGTACATTGATTCAAAGGTTGGAAAAATTTGATTGCGGTCGCAACAATTTTAAAGATTTGACTCAAAAATGGAGTACGGAATGGAAAAGACACGATAAATTTACAACTGTGTTTGCAGAAGGTTACACCGAGGGGGAAGCGGCAAATTGGACTTTGGAAGCTCAATCGTGGTACCCAGATTCGTACGAAGTGTGGCAACGCATGTTTTCGCACAAATGGGCCACTGCAGATCTGTCTGAGTTTTTAAGAGTAGTGCGTTTGAAAATGGGCGATGACTGGAGAGCACGGTACGAACCAAAAATACGTGCGTTTTATTTTGAAAGCAAACATAATTTAGGGTTTGCACCGCGTTTTGACCAATTGATAGATAGTGAACAGAAAGAAAAAAGTGAAACATTGTTGAAAGCGAAAGAATGGCACAACAATAAAATTCCTGAATTGCGTAAAGCAGCCAGAGCAATACGTGTGCGCGCTCAAGCTTCTTATTTGTTTGATGAAAGAGAAATAGCAAGAAGAATGAAAATGTACGGTGATGCGAAAAAGAGGAAAGAAGACGACAAACACAAAACAGAAATGAAAGAGTAAGTGTAATATTTTGTTGGTTTTATGGGAACAATTGAAACATGTTTGCATGTTTGCATGTTTGCATGTTTTAATCGTCGTTTTGTTTTTTTGGGTTTGTTTTTCTTGTTCTCAAAAGGTTGAAAAAATTGAGTCGGGTGTTGTATCAAAGACAAGAGCAAAGGATGAAACAACGCGAGTTGGAAATACAACAGGCAAAATTACGTGAACAACGTTTGTTAAAGACAGCAGCCAGGAGTCGTGCATTGCGACAATCCAGAAAAGATCATGCTTCCTCACCGGAGAAGAACGAAGAAAAAGGAAACAATAGTTTGATGGATTTTGCGAGAAACTTGGAAACGAGATAGAAACAGGATTACCGTCAATGTAGTACTAACGAATAATTCTAGAGGGACAACTGGAAACTGGAACTGGAAAGCTCGGAGGTGTGCTTGTGACTCCTGTTGTTTGACTGCTACAGGTACAGGTACCATCGGTACTACAGTACCCGTAAACTGTACACGAAAAAGATCTATTAAAAGATACCACACACATATGCACACTTGCTTATTTTTGGTAAATAATATACACAGAGCTGTTACCCTCCATGTGTGCACCTTTACGGTGCTACATTCTGCACAAGCACACACCTTCACATCTTGGTTGTGCACACAGTTCCAACTTTCAAAAAAAAAATGATCCTCTTTCACTAAGTGAAAGAGGATCATTTTTTTTTCATATATTGTACGGGTTCATATTTCATCCACACTTTTAATGTTGCCCCACAAGTACCAGGTATGTTCAATTGGACAGCTTGCGTTTGGCACATTTTAATTTGGTAGTTGTTAAGAACACGGCGGCGGCGGCACAGCACAACTCCTGTTCAATACCAATACCAATCGAACAATGAATGCAATCATTTGTTTTCGTTTTCGTTTTCATCGAGCACCAGTTCAATACCTAAACCAACATGTTCTGGATCAAGTATGTCAGAGACTTGGGAACCCAAGGCACGTCTTGCACGTTTCTTAATGGTATCTTTCAAACTTTTCTTCACACTGTTTGGTACAATACCCAAAAAGGTTAAAAAGGGTTCGGGTTTTAAATACAACAACAAACAATCTTTTTCGGCGGTAATGGTCGCCGTCACTTGAACTTTTTCCAACAATGACAATTCGCCAAAATAAGGACTTTTGGATTTGGGATCAATGGGGTGCAGTTTTTTGATTGACCCATCGTTGTTGGACGTCGAGACACGCACTGTACCATCAACCATGATGAAAAAACCCAACGCTGGATCCCCCTCTGCCAATATCACCGTTCCCTTTTTATATGTTCTTAAACGAAACAAACCACCCAATACATCCAAGGAGGAATCCGGCACTTTGGTCAAAAAACGAATTGTTTTTAATTTTGCAGCAAACCTGTGGTTAGCTGTCAGCCGAAGACGTTGGTTGCACCCTCGAAACCAACTTTGATCTTGCAAGTCGTTCCAATGGTCGTGTGTTAATAAGAGCAGGGTGATTCCCTCCGGTCCAGCTTTGATGGAAGCCGACGTCACTGTTTCGTCGCGCACCAGACTGATTTCACCGAAATAATCACTGACACCCAGACTTGCCAATTCAGTCTCTTTGCCACCGTGGTCGACGTACACCGTTGCTGTACCACCCGCAATCAACGAGAGGACTCTGGATATGGAACCCATTTCGCTGATAAGTTCTCCCGGTGCGTACTTTCGATGAGTAAAGTAACAAGCCAAATGATGCAGTTCTTCGTCCGTCACATGTTTGAAAAGGGGAGCGGTGTGGATCACTTCAACGTGTTCTTTGGGAATGGTAAGGGGTGGGGAGTGAGAGGCTGAGGCGGTGGAACTACAGAGGCCCATGGTAAGGTAAGATATTTTTTCGGGGATCGAGGGATCGACAGGATGAATTGAAAGGGGGCCAGGCGCTCCGCGGTATTGGCAGTATTATTCAAAAATTGTCACCAACAGCACGTACGTTTTGAACTTGCATTGGCTACGCAACCAGACACTCAAACATGGCAGGGAACCGCATTGCTCACCGCTACGTTCCCGTTCGATTTCTATGCATCATTCTTCAATTGGTCTTTACCGTCATGTTGTATTTGGACCGTGAACGTTCGTTGTATTCTGGTCTACAATACAGCAAAGTTCTCACAACTTCACCCCGGGTTGGCTTTACCACTGACAATCCTGTGGTGGTCGCGGAATATTCCGCGTTGCAAATTACTTCGGCCAACCGATGGTTCAATTTCATCACAGGTGGTACTATTGCAAGTTTAAACATTGAATTGTTTGGTATGTTTACGGGGTACTCTTTGCTGTCACCTTTGGTCTGTTGCGGTTCGATCTTCCTCCATGTGCTGGGTTGCGTCTTGACATTTATGGCGTTGACCGACGGTTGGTTTTATCCTTATTTAGCCTTCACAATGGTGGTGTTTGCCGTACTGCCTGCCGCCATTGAAGTCTTTGTCATCATTCGAGAATGTTTGTGTAATTTGAAAATGCTTCGGTACATTGATCTTCGAGTGTAAAAGTTGAAGTTGAAGTTGAAATCGAAGTACAATAGAGTAGAAAGAATAGAAAGTGTGTGTGTACCACGAGAGGCAATCTTAAAGTGATGGGTGTGCAAAGGAGTCAGGTGCCTGGGAAGGAAAGGAAAGAGAGGAAAGAGATGGGTGTATGAATCATGAATTGCTGTGTAACGAGTAACGACAGATGACAGTGACAGTTAGTTGTAGTTAGTTGTAGTTGTAGTTAGTTGTAGACGTACATACATACATGTACATGTGTAGTACACACAGTGTTGTAAATTGTAAATTGCACAAACGTTAGACATTACATGCACACGACGGGATGCACATGTAGATCCTAAAAGATGTATGGTACACACACCCAGCCCACAGCCCACTATTCAGATGCATTCTTCTGTTGTCGCTTGTTGCAAATCTACGATTACGATTCCACGAATCCTACATTCTATGTACGATTCCTACCCGAGGTCCTTCTAGCTATACACGGCAACAACCCTCGCACCGTTTCAGGTTTCCAATGGTTTCATCATGCACAAAGCAGTCGCCCCACAACCCAACCAGACACTCACCCACAACAACGACCATTTCCGCATGTCAATACTGCCCCAGTTCTCCGGAGGGTACATTTCCAACCAATGCATTGGTTGGCACAAACCATCGGCAAAACCTCCAGTACAAGCGTTCATCCACAAGTACCCGTAGAACACTCCACCCACGTGGCAGAGAACATCCACCCGATTTCTTCGTGCTAGAAAATCCATAAACATGCTGCCCAATATGAATTCAACGGGAGACATGGTCATGCCAAACAGACTCCATTTGGAAGTTGGCTGAGCGATGCTCACCACCGCCAACAGACTGTAGCAACAACCTGAAAACCCCAACAGTTGCACGTTTCTTTTTAATACAAAATTATTGACCAGTACCGACACACTTCCCGAAAACAAACTGGACGCAAGCAAGAACATTTTCAATTCAAATCGTGACATCAACGAAGGCAGTACCACACGACCCACTTGAAAAAACATAAAGATATTGAAGACAAGATGCAATGGGTCGGCGTGGCTGAAAGAAGAGGTGATCAAAGTGTAGATTCGTCCTTGCGACAAGTTATTGCGTGAAGCGACAAAATGCCGAGCCATGAAAGAAGCACCACGATGCGTGCTGCCCAGAAACAACCAACCGATTAAAATGATCGAATGAACGGTTGAAATTTGAATGATCACGTCTTCCTTGCCTCCCCTCGATTTCGATTGCAGGGCCTTCCCCAGAAAACTGGAGGTGGAGACCGGGACCCATTGACTAAGCACACCCACGTTAAGGGTGGCCGGGGCACTGCGTTTGTGTTGAATGGAAAAGAGGAAGTAATTTTGATGGGAAGTGGTTGTCACGGAGGAATAGAGCGAAGCGAAGGTATTGTAGAGGGTGGACGATTTGGAAGTTGCTTTTCGGAAGGCTTGCAAATGCAACGGGTTTGTGGCAAACAACAAAAGCAGAACGGTGGTGTAAATCGTGAGGCGTGATAGCGGCATCAGCGGTGAGTAGTAATGGAGTAAATGGACATTAGTTTGGGATTTATCCAGCTTTTTGGGGGCCAGAGCCAGAGTCCCACTTCGAAGCTCAAACCTGGCAAGCTCGAAGATCAGG
>Ga0115005_10003395_pt1 | contig 12705 bp, 9 predicted proteins | sample ArcOceMetagenome_FD_87163 | JGI IMG/M metagenome (GOLD analysis project Ga0115005, IMG submission 87163) | Marine eukaryotic phytoplankton communities from Arctic Ocean - Arctic Ocean - Greenland ARC118M Metagenome | ecosystem: Environmental > Aquatic > Marine > Oceanic | place: Arctic Ocean... | reverse complement strand
ATATTTTACAGTACAACGGAGCCTCTGGCTCTTAACGTTTATAACTTGTATTCATGCCACTTTGTGAACGTTGATGTATAAGACTGAATTGCTTACGCATTCGTCACGCTCAAACATAGGTACGTACGGGGTACGCCAAGCGAGCGTTTCAACTCCCAACCCAACTTCGAGTGCGACCAAGGCCATTTAGTATGCAATGATCAATGAAACACTGCAAACAACGCACATTACTGTATCATCTTGGTATCATACACCTCGCTAGTAGCGTCGCTAGCACCTATGATACGACCATCCAATCCCTCAATGCTCAATCCCCATAACAACATTACTGTCCGATATGAATGAAATGCCGACACAAGAGTGTGTATTAAACCAATCTTGTTGCCATGTCGTCGAAGTTATCAAAGCCCCCAGGAGAACAACCAAAACGAAGAGTATACGTACCGACTAAGAAACGAAAGCGTCTCAAGGAAAGCTCTTGCGCCGACAATAAAAACACAAAGGGCACTGATAGGAATGTAGACGTGCCAGTTATTGATAATGTTTCAGGGAATATCGCGCCTCTCCTCCTTCAAGCAGTCAAGTCACAAAAGAAGTTCATTTCCCTCAAGCATCAACTCTCGCAAAAAGATGGAATTCTGAACAATCCCGCTGGAAATCACGATGCTATTAGTGAAAGTGCCAATAAAGTGAATAGAAGCGGCCCCACTTTGGTTCAAGAAGCAATATTACAAAGAATGGACTCAATTCAACAGAACCCAGGACCCCTGCATGAGCAGCTTCAAGACACTGAAAACACGTGTAAATTACTCTTGGAGGCAATTGACAAAGAATCAACCGATGTACCAACAACAATGATAGACACTGATGATTTACCAATGAATTGTGCCATAGGCTGTCTTGATTTTCTCATGGATTTACTCTCAGATCAAACTTGTAAAATCATCCTCCGCAATGCGGCACTATGCGTCATCCGAGCATTATCACAACATCGCCATGATTGTCGTGCGGTGTTCACGACAAAAGTAAAGATATTTGTGGATTCTGTTGGGGATGCAGACGAACATTTGCGCGTGAATGCCAACCGCAAAATTGGGAATAGAGATCATGTTGTCATGTACCAAAGATATGCGCTCAAGTTTCTACATGATTTGTCCGATAGATTTGATTCCATTCAGCCTAAATTGGTGATTGCGGGTCGATACCTGGAGGAGCAAAAGGGGATCTCTCCATATTCTGGATCGCATTCTTCACTGAGGAGAAAAACGAATGGTGACATGATAGAATTGAGAAAGATACGTGATAAAGCATTGCTATTTGCAGAGAAGGAAATGGCCCGCGTAAATAAAGTTCTGAAAATATTGGATTCCTGTTTTGAGATCCTCGTTCCTAGATTTGGGCATAAGTTCCACTCGCACGAACCTTTGGACGATAACACATTTCCGCCTGAGTCTAGCAAAGATGACACAGAAACCGACTCCTTGATCGTTGAAGATGACGGAGGTGAGGACACCGACGATGACATTGATTGGGAGGACGGCGATGAAAACAAAAACCAGACTCAATCAACCAATATAAATTGTGTTCAAACTGAGAAAGATGCCAATGTGAACGGCGAAGATCGTTTGGCCATGGTGGAGAGGACCATGGCAGTCATGAAACAAAGTGGGGCTCTAAGAAATGACGGCACTCTAGAAGTAGAATTTGGTGCTAAATCTCACGCTAGCGATCCTTTGCATGGCACTGCTACCGAGCCTTCTTCTCACGATATCATTGAAGAGAAAGAATCGAAAGAAAAAATATCCAAATGTGTTGAATTCCTATCGAAAAAACTTGACAAGTTATCATTGTGGATCGACGCGCTTTTGTCTGCTGATAACATGACAGACGCTAGTAGAATCCGATCCTCATCGAATCATTATAACAAACAAGGCATTTCGTCTGTTGTACTATTACCTGTGTCCATCCGCAAGAAGAAGGGAATAACGACACGAATGCTTATAGATACTAAAAACACAATTGCAAGGGCCCTTTCAGCAGAAGCAACAATGAAAAGGACACATACCTATAATATTGAAGACACCGAGGGCGAAGTTCTGGATTCGAAACATCAACCTGCAGAAAGCAACCGAAAGAAAATCGAGACCGCGAAGGCTTCGATCCAGCCTTGGCAGGAAGCGCTTGGAGTAAAACAAACAGATACAATCTCGGTTACTGCTTCTGTTCCAACATATGGACAAACAAAGAAATTCTGTAAGGGTCGGCTTCAGATAAAGCTTCGGAATCCTTAACATTTTCATATCTTACAGTATTATTAGAAAGCTATTTATGCAGTACGAGTACGTGTACTGATAATAATTTTCTCTTCTTGAGTACCCCCGTTCCATCATTTGGAAAGTGGAACCTACACACCATACCTATCCTATACTGCCATTTGCCTTGGAGAAGAAGTAGTTTTCTCGGGAGCGGAACGAGTAGAACGGTCTGAACGTTTTTCTGCATCAATCACCAAATTGACCGGAGAACCCTTCGCTCCTTGAGGGTTGCTCTCAAGATATTCATTGATGTACTTCCTTGCGGCAGCAGTTTCAGCCCCAACGCTTGCTTCGTCATCATCAATCGATTCTTTAACTCCTGCCAACTTTTTCTTGCTCCATTTATTCCTAAAACTAGACTGCATTAATTTTCGAAGATCCGAGCTTGGGTTCCTCTCAACTTCTTCAAGTTCTTTTGTTGACACTTCAAAGTTATTTGAAATAGATTTACGCCTTCCAGCTGTCTTGGTCAACTCTTCAATCTCCTTTTGTAGTCTTTCAGACCTCTTTTCAATACGCTTTGTACGGCGTTCCCAGGCATAAACATCACTCTCCAATTTCTCATTCTTTTCTTCAAGGATCTTGTTCTTGTTTATGGCGTCGAGTGCTCTTTCTTTCCAATACTCTGCCTGTACAATACTATCAAGAGCATCTAGCCTTTCTTCAGGACGAACCCTTTCTACGTCCGCTTCTTGTTCTTCAGGACGAAACCTTTCAAGGTCAAAGTCGTCTCCTTGTTCTTCAGGACGGGTTCTTTCAGCATCTTCATCTTTTCTACTACGTGTAGACGTTTTTCTTCTGTTGACGCGGGGCATCTGTGGATTCGTGCGTTTTTGCTTCAAGGTGCTCCGAGTGGTGTTGCAAGTTGTAATGGATTGTGTGAGTGGGGACGGAGAATGGATTATTCAACGGTTCATTTTCCCAACGGAGGAGAGATTGAAGATGAGATAAGTGACGGAAAGGCCATTCGTTTTTATACAGAAGAGGACAAAATAATGCGAATAAGCTTTTATATTTCAAGGGACTGAAAACCAACGGTCGGGTGTTGACCTGAGAGGTGGTTTTTTAGGAGTCGCCAACCCCCCAAATTGTCATTTAACGCCACTCAACGGACTCAAGTCCGAAATTTGTGGAACATTCTCAAAGAGTTCCTCCATAAATTCAAATAAGTGAGTCCACCGCCAAATTAAAATTGAAATAATGGCACCACTTGAGAAAGAATCAGTGATTCAAAATCATGATTATTTGAATGCTCCAAATTCCCAAGTGAAAAGCGAGACACTTTCGGGTGAGGAGGAATTTGGAGATAGTGATAGGTACGAAACCGGAAGGAGGAGCGATAATGAGTCCGAAATTCAAAGTTTTGAATATTCGAATGCCCAGCATGGCCATCTTTCTGACAAGGAGAAACTAGAAGACAATTACAATTACAATTACAATAACGAGTCTACTAGGAGGGTTAGCGTACAATTGCCACCTATGCAAATGATGGTGCATGGTATGGTGAACCATAAAATTGTAGGAGGAAATTGCAAAAGACTTGTTACTGGTGGTGTTCTACAGGAGGCTGTGAAATGTATCATTGTTTCTACTGAATGGTTCCACAATCTAGGGTTTGAGGGAGCATCGAGGTTGATATTGACGTTGTATGACGACCAGAAGAAAGTTCAAAAACGAGCGGATGTTTTTGGAGGCCCTCCCAAGAGAGGTTTTGCTGCCTATCGGTATTTTAGCCAGTACGATGAAATTGTCGCTCTAGCCAGACCAGGTTTCCATTATCAACTAGAAATCAAGGTTGCAAAAGGTCAGAAAGATGCGATTACATTGAATGGATTAATTTGTAAGATTATTCCTTCTAGCACAATTGGTCAATCATTCAATTTTAGCGACCAAGAAGGTACCGAAGGAAGATACAGAGGAGATGTTGATTTTAAAGGAAGGCCTCATGGCAAAGGAGTGATAGACTACCAGAACGGTGGTACATTTGTTGGCAAGTTTATTCAGGGGGAATGGAAAAGAGGCGTGAAATATTTTGGTACTGATGTCATCGGCTCCATGAAGGAGGGACGCTGGGATAGTCAAATTGACGTGAGCATGGCAACGGAATTTGATTACGATGTGCATTTCTTCGTGAAAGAGAAGAAATCCAAGGAGGCATCTGAACGTACGGAAGAGGTCGAGGAGGCACCGCAGATGTTATCATGGCTGGAGCTGGGATGTTGTCTATAGCCGATACTCGCAGACTCTCATCATACATGTATACATATTAGTCATATTGACTAAGATTCATAAGTTTTAGAATTTTAATGTCTTTCATTTATGAGTTACATTGATTTGCTTTTATCGCTGTAGCTACTTGTAGGAGAAGCGCATTAACTAATTATGCCACATCAAAGTTTGCGAGTTCCGTCAGACTTGCTTGGAGTAGTACTTTCTCAATAATTCGGTGAAGATCTGGATCATCCTTTTCCAATTTACAAATCGACTCCCTGGTGATTTTCGCGACAATGGTGTTATCTTTTGAGCAAACTGCATTGAATGCTCTTCGCCGACCAAGGGAAAAATCAATGTATCCAAATATTCCACCAACTTGGAGATAAGAGACAATTTCCCCTAAGCCACCCCTGCTGCTATTGTCCATCGACTTCCGGTTTGAGCTGAAAGAATATTTTGATTCCATCTCATCATCACCATCCCTATAGATCTCAATGCAACCTGCAAGCACGACATAAAAGGAATCAGCAGCCTCACCTTTCTCATAAATGTCATCTCTAAAGTTGAACTCAATCTCCTCAACTTGAGCAGATCCTCCAACCTCAAATGCAATCAATTTATGATGTTCTTGCTCATGATGGCCCATACCCAGCATTCGACTAAATATCGTTGAAAGCTTCGTCTTTAAAGATTGTCCGGACCCCAGTGCGCTGTGAGGGATAACATCTATTGATACCATGCGCGGTGACGACTTCATCTTTTGATTGAAGTCATAGATCAGCTTGTTTTCACATAGATGCAGTGCCACATTCAAAGAATCAAAGAGAAGAAGTTTTCCGAAAGGAATTGCTACATTATCCAATGCTCGGTAAGGATGTAATAAACCCTTTTTGACAACGTCTTCCTCTTCTACTGAGTACGCGACTTCATGAGATCTCAGAATCCAATCGACCCTGAAGTTCGCTCCGGCACCACATAAAATTATCCCCTGCTTACTACACATCTTTGCAAGCTGCAGAAAACAACTTCTTGCCGCAGTCGCATCGACATTAGGTACCTGTGAAAGATCAAGCACGACATATCTCGGACGACTTCTCTTGCCCCTAGCCTGGTTATCGAGGGGGGCTTGACTCATCTCACGATTCTTTTTCAAGGAAGAAAGTAATGATTTCGCCGTCGGTGTTGCGGGTGACCTTCCCAAATGGCGAGGACTCGCAAAGCTCATCTCAACCATATCTGTCGCAGTCGCACTTATTCCTATTTCATCACAAATTTTTGACAGCATTGGTAGCGAAGAACCGAAGAAAACTGTTTCCTTCATCTCTAATGTCACTATTTTTGGATTTCGACAATCGTAACCAATTTCTTGCAATAACTTTCGGTGCTGTGGCTGCCATATATTTCGAGATCTTTTCAGCACTCGGCGAAGAGAAGACACCTTGGCAGTAGATAACACGTATTCACCTCCGGCAACGAAAATTCCAAATATAATGCCCCCATTGATTCCAACCACTTGGATCGCAAGAAATGTAATCAGTAGCACGATATATTCGGATGGGATAAGTTTATGGTAAACTTCAAATAACCACTCATATAGCAAGTCGATTCCAATGAAAATTAGAGCCGACCCGAGGAAGAAAAGCGGGACGATTTCAAGCAAATTTACACTCGATAATACCACTGATAGGAACATCAGAACGCCTATGACACCTACCCATCGCGAAAGATAACCTATATCGTAAAAGAGACGAGATCAGTAATTTTAATAAAAACATCAGGTTTCAAATTTATCCGAAGATAACACTCACCAGTTCGATATTGGAATATGGTCGTTGAGAAGATATAGGAACCAGTCATTCCAAAAGATAGACCGGATAGTACTACGGCATGATGATTCAAAGTGATGTTGAAGATTAGCTGGCATCACAATAATAATTTTGTTCCACAACGTTGAAAGATCCAACTTACAGTTTGAAAGTCCAACAGTAATCAACTCCTTGTTTACATCTAATGCTTCGCCCATGTCCATAGAAATAGCAGCTGTCGAAAAATGTTTCAAGAATCATTAGACGCCGACGACATTTAATGCGATCTCGATCTGACCACTTAGAACTTACCGACATCTAAACACGAAGAGAATGAAACGACAAACACCATCCCAAGCCAAACGGAAAGACACCTCGTGCTGAAGACCAAGTCCCATCTCACCAGACTAAAATCAACTAATTCCACTAAAGACGCAACTGATGCGGACGGCTGGATCTCTCCTACCCATTTCCCCTGTCTAGCATCATCCAATGAATAGCCAAGGATGTACAACAACGCATAAAATGAGGAGGGAATGGCGACCATGGTAATAGGGAGGGCTGCATCACTCTTCGCAAGTCTTGCAATCAGCATCATCAAAAGTCCCGCCAATAATCCAGGTATAGCTAATAGCAGCGTTTGTCTATCCATGAGTAATTGCATGTCTGTTAAGAAACCTCCACCAATCATACTCGTCGAGGTACACAACCCAACACCGGCGATTACACAAAAGTATCCAATGAACGCTAGATAGCCTCCAACTACTGGTAAGGGAAGGTAACTAACAGCATCTGCACAATTAAACTTGCCCAAAAACATTAGCACGAGACCTAAACTAGCTGTTGCAATTCCCAGAGTAACAATAGTTGTGGAAAGAATGTCCTCAATCCCTCCGCCCTCACTCGAAATGGTCTCGGCAATATAATTCGACATGCATGACAAAAACAACAATCCGGCATCCTGAACCTCCGCCTTTGCAAAAGATATCGAAGAAAATGCTACAAAGGTAAGCTGATGCACCGCAGAACTCCAAATGACAAGTTTGGAAAGCGTTGCGATGTGTGGCTTGAACACTTCGTTGTTGAATATCACGCTAGCATAGCCGTATAAGCCTGGGACAGCCATCATTGTGTTCAGGAGAGCATAAATAAAGTTGTAGATGAAGTCTCCTGTTTTCGCATCGCTCTTTTCGTCCTTTCTAACATTTCGTTTCTTTTGAACTGTATTTCCATTTTGAAGAAGTAATGATTGTTTCTCTTCATCCGAACCACCCACGCGCATTTCATATTCGAATTCTTCCTTATTTCTTATTATTTGATCCGGATTCAAGACAGAGAATGGTCTAGCTTCTACCACTCGCGTCGGATCTAGAGCTGTGCTTCCATATTCACTGCGAGGAATTAAAGGTGCGCCCGAGCGATGACTTGAATGATGAGGAGAACTTGTACTCGCATTACGGTCACTGCTACTCCGACGATGCATCATTGTGTTGTCCCCGAAACTCTCATCGAAGGAATAAGAACGTTTCCCCCTTCCATTGTTGTTCTGTCGAGACTCTTCAGGAGATGATTTCGCGAAGGTGGGTGTAGGTGCGGGCATATTTTGTTCGTGTAAGTTCTTGACATGTGCAATGTGCCGGAAGTACAGTAGTTCAATTTGTATTTTCAGGTCTTTGTATTTTCAGGTCCACCTTCTATTGGCCTTTTGTAAGGCATTTAATTGTGCCTTTCTTGCTTCTTTTATTTTGTAATATTTAGAAACCTGGTTGTTGTATTCGAAAAGTACGTACGTAGAGATGTTGACATCGTCAATAAAAGACGGCAGATGATGGATCGGGAAACCGAAAACACACGCATCAAACCGCAAGAAATAGGTTGAAAGCGAACCAGAAAAAAGTGAAAAGGGCTACACACAAAAATAGCCCTTCAGATTATTTTAGCCTCTTTTTAATGAAAGTGTCAATCTCATAATCTGGATCTGAAATCTCGTCAACAACCCCTTCACTATTTCTCCCTTCATCTTCATCTTCATCATCTTCATCCTCCTCCTCCTCCTCCTCCTCGTCATTGAATGCTAATTGTTCTTTGACGGGAAATCGATCCATAGCAGTTGCAGCATCTCTACACAGTCGTCTAATGTCAGGGTGCACTCCTGGCGACTCACTCTGAACAATTCCAGCACTTGCATTCGTAGATCTAACCGCATTGACGGGCAAATTGCCGATTTGACGCAAAGCATCCAGGGCCCTATGTAAAATACGAACCAAATCTCCTGGAGCTTCTGGGGAACCTGTGAGCTCCAATGCTTCATTCCAGGAGCAACCACCTGCCCATGCCGTAACAACATCACATTTCCCCAACTCTAGTGACACCTTACTGGTGCTTTCGTCGACAGAATACTTGTTTTGGGCTTCGGTGAGACGTTCAAGCGCAAGGAGAGAAGACTGTATGACTCTTTGTTGCGAAGGTGTGAGTTGTTGGAATGCAGCCAATACGGATAAACTTCCGCCTCTTCTTCCACCGTCGGCTACTAGACATGACACATAGCCTGCAATTTCGCATGGTTCAAGGTTTCTCAATTGGTCTGTTAAAGTCGAGGCTTCGCTTTGTGGCAAAGGAACAGTGTCGACAGCTAACACTTTGTCCTCTTCAACATCTTCACTAACGGTATTAGTCTCCAGATTATCGTCATCAAAGAGACCAAAGTCATCTTCCAATCTTTCGTCCAATAGAAAGCTTTCATCGTCCATGCGAATATTCTTGAACTTATCGAGCTCATCTGATGCACCGACTTGATCCCAAGCACCACCTAGTGCAGTTAAAAACCATAGTGCATTGTCCACTCCTAGAAGCCCAATATTTTCCCCTGCCGTTGTTATGCGGTACGACTGCACATCGGAATCACTTTCGTCTGACGATACAATACATCCATAGGCCTCAAGGGTATTTATGAGCGCCATCAGATCGTCGAGCGACTCATCATTCTCTTCAACCGCATTCAAGACGCTGATGAGCGATGAGTCATCGATGCCAATATTTTTGGTAGTGTTCTTTCCTTTCCTTCGCTTTCTATTCATTGTGACCGCACTTTTGGCAAATTTGGTGAGCTCAAGGGGCGTTACATTTTCATCCGGCAGAACATCTTTAACGTCTTTTCTAGACATTGCTAAAGCAGCCTTCATATCATTTGCAATAGGCAGGGGGCTTCTGAGAATCGTGTTAGCCTCGACGGCCATTGCAGTCATGATATGGTCTGACACATCTTGTCTGGCTTTGCGAATTCTTTTTTCCTGCCTAGCTATTTCCTCTTTGACATTCACATTGTCTTCCGATAAAAAATCTACCATTTCATCATTATCCATCACCGAGTCTATGGATGTCATCGTTTCCAATTCCTTGGTAAGGTAGGAAAGAGTACTTTCTTCTAGATTGAGAATTTGGTACAACCCAGCAAAGCTTTTTGACGCTTTTTTCAGCAAAGATTTATCGTCCAAAACATCAAACATGCGTCTACGCATTCCCTGGTCTATCGATAATTTCAGATTTTCTAAAAACTGTTCATGAGCTGCTACTTCCACCATTTCGTCAAAATTTTCACCATGCAACTGTTTCACAGTCTCCACTTGATTTTCTACCTGCTGTTTATTCCACATTGCAAAACTCTTTTGTACTAGCTTTTGTGCAACATCAAGTTTACCCTCTCCTCTAGCAATCAGATTTACCGAAAGTGAGTAACCTGGGCTAAATTGTGATTCGACTGGATTGATTTCACTTGTTAGAATGTCAATAGCTTCTTCTGGTCCTTCAAATGGTGTTGCGACCAGGACGCATGTTCCATCTGTATCCATTCCACGTCTTCCAGCGCGACCAGCCATTTGTAGTGTGTTCGCTGTATCAAGTGGATTCATACCTCCATCTCCACGTTTGGCCAAGGAAGTAATCACGGTAGTTCGTGCAGGCATATTGATACCCGCAGCTAATGTCTCGGTTGCAAAGACGACCTTCATAAGTTGCGCTCGAAACAATATCTCCACAAAATCTTTGTGTGCTGGTAGCTGCCCCGCATGATGAGAGAAAACTCCATGTAAAAGGCGATCGATACTTTCGTCAGTGAATTTGATTTCTTCATTTTCTCGATTAAATGCCTTAATGCGAGTGGCTACTTCTTTGACTTGAGTGTAGGTAAGTAAGCCGCGGTCGGCATATCCCGAAAGATTACTTTCTTCCAACGGATTTGAAATATCATCCATTGATATGTCAGCACTGTCAAAAATTGAAGACACTGTTTCTTCAGTAACGAATTTGCTGTTGGTTCTAAATGAACGGCCACTATTGTCTTGCAGTATTGAAGAATCTTGTTCTGCGGCATCCTGCTTCCTGGCCGATCGTTGACGCCCTTTCCCCGATTTATACTGAGGACTTCTGCCGTCTTTTTTTACCTTTTCACCCTTCCTCATCTGAAGACATATATTCGCAGCAGCTTCGTCGCATCTAGCCCTGCTGAAGATGAAGAAAATTGCTGGAACCAAATCTCTTTGCACCAATTTACGGAGGGTGAAGTGCAGCGATGGCACAGCCTTTCGCATTTCTATCTTCAACAGCCGTTCCCTCTCTTTCATTTGTCGTCTAGGATTCATTTTGCTTCTTCTCTCATCATTTTCATCACCACGGCGAAATTTATCTTTCTCAACGACAGCCTTTTTCGCAACCATGCGATTGACCGTTTCGGATCGCTTTCGTATCATTGCTTTGAGTTTTGGATTCAAATCCAGCCCCTTTGGCATGGACTGCTCTGGGTCAAAATCACGACCCTTTGTTTTCTTTGACTTCATTTCAGGTACACCATCACCACGCAAACCAAGGAGACCAAGCGGAGATCCAGGCCCTGCATCCGCATTCTGAAACATTGGCTCAACTCCATCTCTCGTCGCAAACAAGTATCTCAATGGGACTGGTCTACCACCTGTCGCTTCCACCAGGGTCGTTTTTCGTTCAGTGACATGCTCCATCCATCTACCCAACTGATGAGCATTTGGCAAAGTTGCCGAAAGTCCCACGATTTGTGTATGGGCAGGAGATGTGATGACACTCTCTTCCCAAACACCTCCACGGCCCTTTTGTCCCATGTAATGAAACTCGTCTAGCACTACGACCTTGAGATCGCTCAATTCATTTCTACCCCTCATACTAAGATCATCATTCATTTCGTGTTCCTCATCTTCATCATGATAATTGCCATTATCATCCATGGCCCTCCAGGCCATATTTCTATAAACTTCTGTTGTCATGACCATAATCTGAGCCCCTCTATTGATACTCATATCACCTGTCGCCAAACCAACGTGTTCAGCCCCAAACATTTTGCGCAATTCAGCATATTTTTGATTCGACAAAGCTTTCAACGGTGTTGTATAGATAGCTTTCTTGTTTTGGTGGAACGCGTCAAAGAGAGCCATTTCTCCCACAACGGTCTTACCTGCACCTGTTGGTGCGCATACAATCACGTTTCGCCCTTCGAGAATTTCTCCACCAGCTTTAGCTTGCCCTGTTTCATATGAATGAACAATGAAAGTGAGAAATCCGACTTCCATTTCTGAGTTATGCCATACACGTACGTGTATTTATTAATTTTCTAAAGAACTTACATGAATCAACCTCGAAATCAAAGTATTGCTGCAATTTTTCTCTTCCAATCAATTCAACCGGATCCTCTACGTGTACGGCGTCAAACGAATCTACTGCTGGATTCTTGCCGAATAAGGAGCTAGGGAAAGACGAAGGAGAAAGTTCTTTCAAAAACATGGACGTTGTAAATCCATTTATACTTTCCAAATGCCATGATAGTGTGACGATAGCTGCGGCGATTTTAAGATTCATATTGGATATAATTCTGGGTGCCTATCTGCTAATAGAGTTGATTTGATTGAAAATCGGGTAACCGGACAAATAACTTTATCCAACGCCAGATGCGGGAACTTCAAAAATATGCCGTGGTTACAAGTACTAGTAGAATTGATTGATCAATATTCAATTTGGATCAATTGGACTTGTGGTGAGTGGTGAGGGGGAGTGGATAATACTATCCAGTCAGTTATCAGGAGTTTCGATGATGATAGAATTGAGATTGTGAACAAAAAGTTGAAGGGAGTGGAGGAGGGAGGGAGCGGAGGGAGCGGATCGCATCGGAGGAGGGGGGTTGGAGGGAGGGGAGCCTGACGTCATCTTGTCGATGAGAGGCTTTTTGTTTCTGATAGAAATCGAGCCATGACAGACAACAACAAATGTGAAAATTCAAAATCAAAATGTTTTGCACAGCAATAATTTTGAATTTGCAGACCATCACACACACGTGGTGGGGGGGGGGGGGTGTT
>Ga0115005_10003394_pt1 | contig 12705 bp, 10 predicted proteins | sample ArcOceMetagenome_FD_87163 | JGI IMG/M metagenome (GOLD analysis project Ga0115005, IMG submission 87163) | Marine eukaryotic phytoplankton communities from Arctic Ocean - Arctic Ocean - Greenland ARC118M Metagenome | ecosystem: Environmental > Aquatic > Marine > Oceanic | place: Arctic Ocean... | reverse complement strand
TGGACAAGATCCAGGTGATGAATCGAGATGCCAGAGATTGAACACAATGCCGTTGATCTTGCCTTCCAACCCTTACTTGATTGATGGATGAGATATTTTTTCATAAACGATAGAAAGCTCAAGAGGTGGAATGGTCCCTTTTCAAAGAAGAATACTACGTATCGGAATCTCTCATATTCCTGTACCATACTTCATGCACATGAAAGACAAATCGAGACTAACTGCTGCGTTGACGAGCTAGTTGATAATTGATGAATCGGGGGAAGGTCCATCCCGACCTATATGGAACAAAATTTAAAAAGTAAACCGAAGATTTTCAATTTGGAAAGACGTCCTTATATACTAGCTTATTTCATTTAATTGTTTCATCATCTTCATTCAGAATGTCCCGTAAGTAAATGCATCTTTTGCTGTTTGCGAAATACCACGAGAAAACACATGCTCAATTCATGAAATTTTTGTATCAGTTATCACGTATCCATTGAGAAAACTGATAATATTTGTAAAAATGTATCTCTCCACAAGGCAAGTGCATTTTCTCTCGCCAGTACCATAAAATCAACGTATGCATTGATGAATTTATTGGCCACAAGAGAAGTCCCGTATGGGGTAGAGAAAAATAAACATCCTTTCCCTTTCGTCAACATCTAAACCCTTCCTTCTCCGATCTCACAAGAGGCATCTCTCATTTCCTTACATGCCCCAATTTGACTGAAATTGGTTCTCGGCATTCCTGTTGGTTGGCATCTCTGAAGATGTGTCCAAACGAACACCACCAAGGCCTACCCTGTGGTTTGAAGAGCTCTCATCATTCATTAAACCTTCCCAATCCCAATTGGCGCCTTCAAGGCCAAGCTCATTATCCCCTCCTGTTCCAAAAGATAAATTACCAAAACTTTGAAGTAGTGAGTCGGTCCTTCCTCCCCGAGATCCGGTTGTTGCTGCAGGATAAGATGGTGCCTGAACTGGTTGCCCAAAGAGATTATTCACAACGTCGTGATCATTTTTAGGGTGCGCCTGTTGTCTTGAGAATATATTCGACGCAATGTTGGATTCTTGGGAAACATTTGCAAAATGCTGTTGGGAGGCTGGTCGTCCGTGATTCAGTGGTAGAATGGTATCGTACTGGAAATTTCCAGACGCTGGCTGCCGGTCCTGGTGAAGATTATCACGTAAAAAGTTCCTATCAAATGGTTCCGGGTTCATTTGCGATCCATTGGGTCGAACGGGTATAGGAGCAGAGTTCTCACGTGCCATATATGCAGGAGAGACATTCACAGAACTTGATGCGCTCGATCTCATGGGTTGCTGAGGGGAGTTCATCTGGCCGGACAGAATCTGCTGGTGGATTTGCTGCCCGTAACCAAAAGTACTTGAATGCTCTAGAGGCTGCCGCATCGATGGTTCATTAAATGATCTGTTTGGAATCGCGCCAAAATCCAGAGGTGTCTTTGGATATTGCGAAAGCGGAGGAACAGTGGAAGATGCTCGAACTAGTTGCATGGGCATTTGGCCTGTTTCTTTTTGTGGACCAGTAGAAAACTGCGTTGCATGCGGAACAAGACCTGCGAGTGATCTTACGCCAATATTTCCATCGACGACCTCGGTAGTGTTGAGGTTCGACTGTGCATTTTGAAAATTAAGAACTTCATTTATATCTCCATCAACGGCCTCAGTGGTATTGTAATTGGACTGTGCATGGGGATAACTAAGAACTTCACTCACAAGTCTGACAGCCTTGTTTACTTGCTCCTCGTCACCCGAAATGATGATTCTTCGAGGGACGACCTTTTGATCAATATCAACTCTAGCACCGCTAGTGTCCTGAATATTTTTCACCGTCCACCCACGTCGGCCAATCAAAAGTGGTACAAAACGAGGCTCGCAAAAAAGCTCCTGAACCGCCTTTGGAGTAACAGAACGTATATCATCATTTGATTGGTTGCTTACTGTGAGTGAACTTACTGTAGGAGAGTTACTCATTGCCTCTAGTCCCGGAGGAGGCAATGACACAGAGTGCGAAGGAGATGCATGACCGGAGGATTTCGGCACTGGGGAAATAACAGAAGATTGTACTTCTGCAATTGGTTCCACGTGCCTCCTTGGCGGTATGACGTCAGGTTTCTTAGCCGCAGCTGGAGCTTGCGTTGTGAAATTCTGAACCATTGACACAGGGGTCGAAGTGAGATCGCTCCTAGCGCTTGTCACACTTGCTGCGTCATTTACAACACTCGGAACAGTGCCACCGGGCTGGGTTGTTCCTCCAACAGGTGCTTTTGCTACCAAATCCTTGATTGTTCGAACAGCAGTATCAATAGCCTTTTTTGTGCCACTGACGTAGACAATGCGCATGTCATACTGTCCCATACTGTCCTGATCAATCCACACCTTAGCCCCGCTATCTTCCATTAGATCACGAATGCGTTGTCCACCTTTGCCAATCACCCAGCCCACAACAGATGGCGCCATGTGCATAACGCATTCAGACCGCGGTGTTCCTCCTGAGCTTGGTTGCACTCGATGAGTATTTGAGACAAGTTTGAGCAACGGTTCTGTAGCTTTGTAACCTTGGGCTTGACCATTAAAAACATCAGTTGATGCATTGGATTGAACTGTTCCAGACTTTGTATCATTCTGTGACTTTGAGGCTTCTGCAATTTCTTCTCTAATACGCTTCAAAGCCTTCTTGGCGTTTTTACGAAGAGCGGCTCTACCAGGTACACCCTTCAATTCTGAAAAAATAGATTCTATACCATCGAGATCATTTGCAGATACCATACTGGCTAAGCGGATCTCAACATGATCATCGGGAGGTTCTTCTTTATTTTCAACGGTTTTTGAGGCCTTCACGTTTACATCAATTCCAGTTGCTTCTGCAAGTCGCACAATATCATCATCGTCACTCTCATCATTGTTTGGTTCCTCTGCAGGCGGTGGTGAAGGTTTAGCCTTGGCAGCCTTTCCTGTCTTCTTTTTGGATTTCTTCTCGTTCGAATTTTTGGCACCATCATCTACAGTCTCCTCTATAGAAGCTGGCATTGAAACCTTCTTCGATTTTTGCTTTGACTGTTTTTGCTTTTGGGCCTCAGCAGCAAGCTTTACAGCTTTCTCCTGCTGTTCAAGTCTAGCCCTTTCTTCTTTCTCTCGCTCCTTTGCAGCTTGACGTTCCTTCTTTTTCTTCTTCTTACTTTTCTTAGCTTTGGTGCTTGCCTCATTATGCTCTTTCTCCTCTTCGAGCTCTGCTAGCAACGCAGCTGCAGCAGCATTGGCTTCATCTTCAGTTTTTGACGCGTGAAGATCCGAAGCATTTTTCTTTGGCTCTTTGCGGGAACGAAAAGAGATGGACCCATCATGATTCAAATGAGGCAACACTTTTCCGGGATGAACCCCCATGCCTTCGCTCCACCTTTTCATATTTTGAGAAGAATCTTTACAACCGGATCCTTTCGCAGAAGCGGCAGCAGATGCAGCTGCGGCCGCGGCGACTTGCAGTACAGCTCCGACATCGCCGCTCAGTGGTGGACAACTTTGTTTGTTACCACCTTTCTTCTTGTCATCTCCAGATTGAAAATTGTGATTGTCGTGCACATCACTATGATGGTGCGAACCATTTCCAAGTTCAACCGATACCGACACTCCTTCTTCTGTATCATTATTACTACTAGAATGCTTACCAGACGAATGACCAGCATCAGATTTTTTTCTAGAAGCACCTTTTGAATTATTATCCAGCGCTGCACCACTCTGTTTAAAAGCTTTATATATAGATTTCAATCTCAAATGAACCAATTGCTCTACGCGTTTACTCGTTCGGTGACCGCATCTCACACATGGATCTTTTGTTCCGCTGGCAAGACAAACTAGACAGTATGACATTTTACATGTATCACATTCCACAGCGAACTTTGCGTCTCGTTGGCACAGAACAATGCCACATCTTTTAAAGTCACAAGGGTAGGAATGAGTTATACGTTCATTCAAAGAGAACTATATTGCACCGGGGCGACGTAAACAAATACTCACCGTCCACAAGCCGTAGCACAATCCTCGCACAATCCACATCCGCAGAATTTACAGCTACAAAGTGAACCACAACCCCCACAAACAACTTCGCCACAATCCTCACACTGGTCCATTTCATCACATCGCTTACAATAAAAGGCATCACACCGATCACAAACCCGAATCTCGTGATTTGCCTGATACTCATGACACCAATGGCAGCCAGAGCAAATAAACGAATGACAATCATCGCACGAAACCTGTATACCCGGAGCAGTCTGCCCCGTGGCTGAAGTCAACGATCCATCCGCCGGCGGTGGTTCTAATGCACAATGTAGACAGACGCCAATAACATAATCCTCATCGTCGTCATCGTAATCGTCTTCATCGCTGTATTCCTCCTCGTCCTCGCCGCTCTCGTCAAAATCATCCTCTTCTAGACAGGGCTCGCCTCTCGGTCTCTTCTTACTCTCCTCGACCGGGGTGAGTTTATTCCCAGTGATTGTAAACTCCTTCACAACCCCATCGTCTACAATTTGAACTAGCGGACCAGGCCCTTGGGGAATAGCTCCTTCCACTTGCGCCTTCACCTTTTTCAGGGTATGATTTGAAAGCTCAGAAATCGTCGATGCGATATCTGAATTGAATTTCGATTCCTTTCCTACGCCTACGGTAGGGCCAGAGTCGCCATGACTGCCGGTCTTATCCCGCGAATCGTTGGGTGCGACGGCTGCGAGAGCTTTGGCTCTGGCGCGGCTGTCTTTTTTGTTGCGTCGTTTTGGAATTTTGAAATAGTTTGCGACTTGGAGATCGCTTTCGTTATTTTTTGAAACAGAGATGGAGACGGTGTTTGACTCTATAGTGTACTATTATCTTGATGCCACCGGTGGGATGTTCGGTGTCAATCAGTGAGTCAAGTGAAATGGTATGTTTGTTGTTGCGAGGCCAGAAATATAGAGATGGAGCTCGTACGGTTGTGGGTTCGTTGTGAGTGATGTGTCGCGGTGGGCGGTTGGTGTCTGCCGTCTGTCTGTCCTTTTCAAAATTTCCTTCCCAATCAAAATATTCTTTTTCAAATTCAATGATGATGGAGAGATGCTTTATTTGCATTCTAGAATCTCTTTCAACGTAATGGTAGACTTAAAACTGTAACTTACTGAAGCAAGAAGAAATCATTGTTAGATTGTGCTTTGTGAATGTATACACGGGATTTTTCATTGTAGTGTACTACGCGGGATTTAATTTTTCAGAAACTGCTTCTTTTTCATGTCGCGGCGATTTCAAATGATTGTCTTCTTGCCATTGAGAAAGTTCAAAGTGCGAAAGACTTTTTACTGTGGATTACCATTGAAGTCGGACCCCAAACCGACTCGCCACTACTCTTCCCTACCGCGGTACGCAGATTTGATGAATTGAACAAAATTACGGTTTAGTGCTATACGGGTATACTAATTTACTATGCCATTAAAAAACATACTACGACTACTACTACTACTAACTAGCATAGTACTGTACTGTACGCGAGTAGTTTCAAAATACAGCAGAGGAAGGAGAAGGTGCGAAACTGAACATCAACCACCACTCTTGCCTTGCCTTTCGGAACAGAATTCTGCAATCATGTCCCTCATTGCTTCGAATGTTCTACACTAGAGGCTAAAAATTCCTGCCGATTTCATCTGCTGGTAGTACTTCAACGACTAACCAACTCTCCATTTGTTTTCATCCGTTCCACGAAAATATGCATTTGGAAATAGCCAATTATACGTGTACTTTTATCTTTGTATTCAAACTAAAGATTGAGGATACAGCAAGAAATTCAGAGTGAATATTGCACTCGAGCAACTCGAGGTTGATCGTTTTGAGAAAAATCATTTGACTGGGAATTTTTTGAAATACATGAAACAACAACACAAATTTGCCACAAACGTGGGACCACAAAGGAAACATTATCTCTTTCAACCCAGAAAGGTTACGCAACAATGTATTACCTTCCTACACGTAGTCAGTGTACAATGTAGAAACCACGATTTAACAGGAAAAATTATATGTTCAACAAATTCAATCAATGCTGTTTTCATCGCATGCGAGCGATAAGATTTCCCACTTCACTCTTTTTCAGCGATGATAAAACATCAAACCACAAATACTTGCTACAGACCGTTTGATGTATATTGTTTTTACAATACTCTTTATTTTTCTTTGCTTCTGTTTAACGGTTAGACTTGGAAACACGCTCGATCTCATCCTTCTTCTTAATAGCATAAGAGTTGGAAGATCCACGGGCAGCGTTGATGAGCTCCTCAGCCAAACACTCAGCCATGGTCTTAAGGTTTCTAAATGAAGCCTCACGAGCTCCAGTAGCAATCAAGTAAAGAGCATAGTTGACGCGACGGAAGGGGGACATATCAACAGCCTGTCTCCTTACAACTCCGGCTCCTCCAACACGGGTAGAATCCTCACGAGGTCCAGAGTTGATGACAGCATCAACAACAATCTGAATAGGGTTCTGGTCGGTAAGAAGGTAGATGATTTCAAGGGTGTGTTGGATGATACGGGTAGCCATGATTTTCTTTCCGGCGTTACGTCCCTTCTTCATGAGGCAACATGCGAGGCGCTCAACAATAGGGCAGGAAGCCTTGCGAAAACGCTTCACTTGGTAACGTCCAGCAGTGTGGGGGAGGTAGGTAGCATGATCTCCCTTGCAAGCAATGTAATCCTGTTGGAATAAAAACATGTTAGTGCATATGTTGATAATTTGGACGCTAGCGAGATGAGTGCCAGACTCTTCTTCAAATGGTTCCTTCAATTCATCAATAATGCATGCAGTTGCATATGCCATTCCATTGTGTTGATTTCTGACATCTTCAACCGCATGATTGATTGATCTTTAGGGAGTTCATCTTAAGGTGAAAGGCCACTACTATCAACCAGTGTCCACGACCTCATCAGTGTAGGAAGCTTACCACAAGAGAGATATCACGGATCTCAATCTCCTCGAAACTCCACTTTCCGAAAAGCTTGACCTCGGAAGCACTCTCGTCTCCAACGAACTCAGCCTCTTCCTCAATCTCAACCTCGACTTCCTCGATGGTAGTCTCTTCAACAACAGTTGGCTCTTCAATATCGGACATGGTGGTGAATTAAAGGGATTGCCTAACAAAGATAGACACAAGAGGTGCTTTACAAACACAAAACGTTCTTACCCGTCTCAAGCTGGGGGAGAGCGCGGCCCCCCGATCGAATAGTAAGGAGTAAGAAAGTTGTTTGAGGGGGGGATTTCTTTTCTTTACCCTCTTTTACCCTCTTTACCGACCTTGAATTTCCCTCTTTTCTTCTCATTCTTATTCATTTTCATCTTCAGGCGAAATGTCAAAAGTCTGTAATTTCCGGTATTTCAAAAGATCAAGATTCAAGATAGATGAATTCAAGAAGGAGGTCTGACGATCGAGCGTGTCAACCCAAAAAGTATGATAATTGATAATAAGTAAAATGGCAGCAGTCATTGCATACACGCGTACAGACGTCCTCCGTCCGATCCATCAAACAACAACAACAACAACTGTCAACAATTTTTTAATAGCTGGCTCACAATCCCTACCTACGAGTACATACCTTGTCGTCTCGTAATGAGTAACTTTGCAGTTTCCGGTGACGCGTCCACTAGTACGGAGGAAGAAATTGGAAAGCTAGGTCCACTTTCACCCATCCTGATGATATCTACTACATTATATCTCATCAGTAGCATCTTTACCTACATCGAATTTCATAGCACAAACAATCCAAATGCAACCGCAGCGAACAAGGACTCTTTGCACGCTGAATATGATTCGCGAGGACGCCGGGGGGGTGTCCGCCGGAATCCCATAAAACAGCGAGGAGATTCGCCAGTTGAACTGCGGGAACAAGGAAGCCCCCACACTAGACCTGATCCGAAGGCCAACGGGGAAATAAATCGCAGACTGTTCTATCGCTATCTCCTCTTTGCTCAGCTAGTAAGAGCAGCGTGTCTTCCCCTGGGTTATGTCTTCGTTGAGAAGTATCAGATAACTTCCATTGTTGCGCAGACGCTACCGACGCTCTCGTCGGCTTTGGCGTATTCGGTATTAGTTATTTTCTATGCACAAGTTACCATGACAGCTTCTGGCGGTGGAATCGCGTTTGATTTGATCCAGATGTCGGTTGTTAGGGGCGCTTATTCTTTATATGCAATACTAGTGGGACTTAATTGTGTGATTCCTCTTTTGTCGGAGAAAAATCTTTTTTTAATTCTGTGCGGGGGATTGAGTTTCGCATTTCTGTTTCTGTTCATTTCCATGACTTACTTTGGGCTGAAGATGGTACATTTGTTGAGATCGACCGTGACAAAGATGTTGGGTTGTCGACTGGTGGGAATGTCCACGATATGCTGTATTGCTTTCATCCTGAGATCTATAATTTTGGGTTGGGAGGTGTATTCAGGTGTTTGTAAGGCTGGTACTTTGATACCTTCTTTACCATTTTGGAAGGATGATCTAGGAAGGACCACTGCTGGATATTTAATCTTGGAGTGGACTCCAGATGTGGCGATTTTATTTCTGATGCATAGGAAAAAAGCTTCTCCTCCAGAAATCCAAGATCAAGCAGTCAACTTGGAAGCAGGAAATGGTCAAATGTCTCCGCTCTCAGACCAACAAACACCGGGACAGATGCAACACCACCAGCATGATGGGAAGAAAGGAGAAATAAGCATCAATGCTGGATTCAGTCGATCACATTCAGCAAATGGTGGTGTCGCGGTGCCGTCTGTACGACCGACCTTTTCACAACAAGGGCAACAGCGAATGATATCTAATAGTGGTCATAATTTGACGACTACGAGTAGATCGGTTTCAGGTGGGAGACCTGAAACTGTATCCTTATTGGGAGATAAGAGTCAAAGTGCAGTGGTTAGTGCAACCAATCTTTCCTCGCTATATGGTGCTGTCAATCCATTATTATGATGTGACAAACTTCAAAGATTTGATTATTTGTTGAGATGTTTCTCGACAGCGCTAGAAAGTTAGATGGCAAAGCGCTTGCAATTTACCAATAATACGAAGATAAAGAACGATATGCTAAATTTGAAAATTCACAAACATAATGGTACAGGGTGAAAGAGTTGAGTTTGTGTACGAAAGCGCAACGATAAACTTATTGAGTTTTGTCAAAATAATATAATTCACACCATACAGTACTTCGATGGCAATATTATCATCTTGTCAGACAAATTTCACAATTCAGTGCAAATGATACTGGTTGACTCAATACATTGCTGAAACTACGTACTTTAGACATGTATGAAGTTCTTGTTAGCTTACGTGATCTAAAATAACTTACGCAAGTTCATTGACGTTTCCATATTTCCGCCATTGCAATGGTGCGCCTTAAAGAACCTACTAGCGGCATTCAAAGCACCGATAATACCACAAACCATGAAACCTTCTCTTTGTGAATGTTTCGAGTCTAAATCTTTTCGCGCTCCTTTTGGAAACTGTTGGTAATCACTTTCAAGAACTATATTACTTGGAGGCTCTTCAAGAAGAGGCGAATCACATTCGAAAAATGTTTTTACCATCTTTCGCTTTGAAAAGAACCATTCTCCAACAGCATACCGCTGGCACAAATGAATTACAGATGGCACAGGATCCTGCTCATGATTGGGCTTCTTTGCTATCTCGCAGAGGTTCTCGTGTGGAAGCTTGTCGACCATAGGCCAACCTTCTCCGCCACTACCTGTGTTCGAAACCATCAGAGATTCAATAAGCTGAAACGGTAATTCCAAGTGGGCCGCTGCAATGCAAAATGCATACATTTCAGCCAGGAGGTAGGGATATTGCTTATGTACTCTTGGGACATATTCTGTCCATTTCCCGGCAATGGCATGCATGTCTCTAACCGTTGCTAGATACGGAGGACCGACAGGATAATATTTTCCGCCGTCTGATTGAGATACCTTTGATGCAGGGGAATCAGGTCCAGCAATTTCGAGAAGATCGAATGTACGCCATTGAGATCCCAGTCCATACTTTTGCGCAAAAGGAGATCCGTGCTCCACCTTCAATTTTCTATCCTCCTTGAACGAATTACCAATGACAACATCGCGGTCATTGCTAAAATCTCCCGTGATAGGCCTCAACAGAGCCATATCAGGATCAATCAAAATAACAACATCATCATCGTTCTTTAATCCAGAATTTCCTTCATCCGCGAAACCAATGGCATTTTCCAACCAATGTTTCAGTCCAAAAGGTTTATTGAAGAATTTGTAATCTCCCACTGTTTTCCCATCCGCATCTGTCACTCCACTAAAACGGGGAGTCAAATGAAGTACAAATCTTTCACCCATAACATCAGTAACATGTTCCTTATGCCATTGTCTCGCCAGAATCGCTTCTTCATCTGAGCACCCAGATGCAATCCGTGTTATGGTGCCGGGTTGATTGACTTTTAGTGCAGTATGAAACATGAGGTACGACTGCCAGTGCTGGAACTCAGAACAATCAGTTGAGAAAATGAGATGATAAACCTTTCCATCAGCATCTCCTGATAATGAACGGTCTGCATAAGGGGCAACATTATTAACGGCATTCAATGCTACTTCCTGTGGACTAAAACCCTCTTTTCCTCCCGTTCCATTTCCAGTTCTCATCTTTCGGCGTAGACTTTGATGGGTTAATTGGTCAACATAAAACAACCCCAAGAGGACTACGATTCCAAGAAAGAAGAAAAAACATGCCGGAGTGGCTCCACGTTTCTTGCTGTTGCCATGGGTCCTTTTCGGCATTGGCACATTTCGGGATTTGGGTGCGGCAGTTGACCTCCCTCCCTTCCGAGTTCGCTGTTTGAGCGAAGGGTTTTGCATTTATGAAGGTGACTGCAGAATCAATTAATATGGTTTGGACGGGAGCTTCCAGGAAAAGTTTGTTGTATATACTGTAGATTGAAAAGATGTTTGGTCTTTGGCCGGTTTTGTCTTTTTTGGCGAACAACCAGGAACAACCCAACCAACCGACAACGGAGAAATTTTGTACCCCAGACCACCGACACGGATGACACATGACGATGCGATGCGATCCAACGGACGGCGTCCATGATGGAATAAAATCTCTTTGAATGAATCCTAACGTAGAAGGTGCACGTGCTCGGTATATTACATCAAAGTAATGTAATAACAATTGAAATTACCCATCATGCGTACTTACTCTCGTAGTAAACAACTTTTCAGTACGTGGTGTACAGGTAGGGTAGGTAGGGCGTTGGGAAACCGATCTTGTGAAACTCATTATAGCGCACCTCGAGAGACCAGTTGTTAGTTGCATTGAAATTTTCGTCGGAGTTTGTTATCTCCTTGAGCTGCTATTTCTGAAGATCAACAACTTTAATTTTAAAAAGATATTATCTTTACAGTGTTACACTACCATGTTTAATAAGATACATATTAGCGTACACATCACTGCGTATCACCAATTATATGATTGTTTTGCTAGAAGGTTGTTCTGAAAGCCTCACTTAATCCGAAAGGTTGATGCTTCCACGGTCGAGCTTAGTCTTGAGGTAGTATACGTAAGATCCGAGAGCGACGAAAGAGATGGAGAAGATTCCAATGAAAGCGCTAGCAACCTTGTTCTTGGTGGCATTTCCAGAGATGATAATTCCATTCGATCTGGTGATCTTGATTCCTTCCATGTAGGTACAACTGCTTTCGTTAGGGTAGGCGTTGTCGTCGGAGCTCAGGTAACTTTCACACTTTCCTGCCAATGTGTACATATCAGAACATGCCTCCTTGGTTTCGGCGTAGTAGTTCCCGTTGTTTCCATCTCCATCATTTTGTGCAACCTCCTCGCAAGTGTAGCACTTGGTGTCGACAATGGATGTGGAGGAGTAGGGAAGGGTCATTCCGGTCATGGACTTGAAAGTTTCCTTGCCTCCATATTCATCAGCAAACTCGGTACAGGTATCATCGGTGAAAAGACCAAAATTGATGCTTCCTCCGTTGTTTGCACAGTAGGGTCCTACGTAATATGCACCATCACCATCACCGCCACCATCTTCTTCAAGACGACGTCCACCGCCGTATTGAGCACATTCTTTGTAATCTTCCAAGTTGACTTGCTCAACTTCAACTCCATTGTAGTATTGAGCTGCTTCCTCCTCTTCGACACAATAAGACATACCGCCGTTGCTGTAACAGGTGTTCAAGCACGCTTCCTAATCATCGTCACCATCGTTACCACAGCCACAGTTGTTTGCAGCATAGTTCTCACAGTTCTCCTGCTCAACCTCCTCCTTATTCTCAAGGTAGGTGGCAAGGAAAGTATCCATGTCAACAATGTAGTCTCCGTATCCCTTTTTGCATCCATATCCAGATTCGTCGGAACAGGATTCAACGGGACACAGACGGAAACGAGCAAGGCGCTTGGTCTCAATGCGGACATCATCCTCTCCATCAGCAGCAGCATTCCACTGAGAGACGTGGTGACATCCCTGGAATTTGAGAGAGTATCCGGAAATCCAGGTGGTGTCTACTTCAGCCTCCTCCACGCGACGAGCCTTGGAAAGAAGGTCCATACCGAAGTTGGATTCGGCCTTTACCTCAGAAATGGACTGGAGCGCGAAGGATCCAGTGACAAGAGATGCAACGAGAGCAAGAGTAAGCTTCATTTTGATTATTCTTTGAGGATTGTA
>Ga0115005_10003391_pt1 | contig 12712 bp, 12 predicted proteins | sample ArcOceMetagenome_FD_87163 | JGI IMG/M metagenome (GOLD analysis project Ga0115005, IMG submission 87163) | Marine eukaryotic phytoplankton communities from Arctic Ocean - Arctic Ocean - Greenland ARC118M Metagenome | ecosystem: Environmental > Aquatic > Marine > Oceanic | place: Arctic Ocean... | reverse complement strand
ACCTCTTAAACTACATTTAGGTTGTGGTGATGTTTATTTAAATGACTATGTAAATATTGACATATCTTCTGATTCGTTAGCAGATGTTATTTCAGATTTTCAAAATATTTATAGGCTATATCCAGAAAATTCGGTTTCAGAAATATTAATGGTTCATTCAATAAGCTATTTACGACTTTGGGAAGCAATTGATTTTTTTAAAGAGTGTCATTACTTACTAAAAGAAGGAGGTAAATTAATTTTAGAATTTCCTGATATAGAAAAATGTGCATCAGTAATAGTAAAAAGTAAAAATGATTACCCCAATTACATTGAAGCCGTCAGAAGTTTTTATGCCTTTGATATGGGCCAAATTAAAAACAGAGATAGCTTTTATACCTATCGCTTTGGGTGGTCGACATGGAATATAGAGAAAGAGCTTAAAAGCGTAGGATTCAAAAACATCATCTGTACTGAAGGATTATTGCATAACCAAAATTGGAGAGATTCCCATGTTGAAGCTGAAAAATAAAAAATTTCTTTATATATTATATGGTGATGGACCCAGTTTTATTGTGAGAGCACTTGTTTATAAAGAAGAGTTTGAGAAAAGAGGAATCCAAGTTGATTATTATAGATTAAATTCTCAATTTATCAGTAGGTGTATCCATTATTTTTCTTTTTTTTACCCTATTCAGATGTTATTTAGAGCTTTAAATAAGTTATTTTACATAAAGCAACAGTATTTTTTATATAAGAGAGTACGTAGTTATGATGTTATTATCGCTGTAAAATATATTGAAAGCAAATTATTGAAGAATATTAAACAAATAAGCAAAGCACTTCTCATTTATGACTTTGATGATGCTGTTTGGCTTAATATGTTTTATGGAGAGGAAGAGTTTTCAAAAAAAGTTTCTTTCGCTGATTATGTTACATCGGACAATACTTATCTGGCTTCTCATGCATCAATTTACAACAAAAAATCATTTGTTGTAAATGGTCCTAGTCAGATTGAAAAATTTATAATTAACAATAATGAAAGACCTCTATTAAAAAATAATGATAGTACAATTGTACTTGGGTGGATTGGAAGCCCTTCTTCAATATTCTATTTATATAAAATATATGATGCTTTAGAGTTAATTGGAGAAAAATATTCAAATGTTGTCTTGAAAATAGTTGGAACTGGTAAAGAACGGAATTTGATACCCCCATTTGAGAAAATAAAAGTGGTCAGTATTCCTAGCTATGATCAAGCCGAAATGATTAAACAAGTTTTTTCTTTTGATATTGGTTTGTATCCTTTATTTTTAAATGAACTTTCTCTTGGAAGGGGGTCATTAAAGGCAACTATTTATATGTCAAGCAGAACACCAGTAGTTTGCAGTGCTATAGGAGAAAACTTAAATATAATTAAGGATGAAATAAATGGTTTTCTTGCAAGCGATACTGATGAATGGGTTGAAAAACTTTCTTGCCTAATTGAAAGCCCAGCTCTTAGAAAAGAAATCGGTAAAAAGGGATTTGATTTTGTAGAAACTAATTATTCTACAGAAAATTGTTTAAACCAATTATTTAAAGTTATAAGTGAATCTCCAGACTAAATTATTTATATACTGATTGAAAATAGCTTAATAAAAAAAATAGAAATCAAGCAAAAAGAATTACACAGTAAAACTATATTTTCGAAATCATTTCTGAAAATATAATTTATCATATAAATAAAATTTAATGACAGAATGAAAAAAATAAAAAACTTATTGACCATCTTTTTATGGCTTTCATATAAGAAACTACAATTAACAAAATACTATTTAAAAACATTTTCTAAAAACAGTAGTAAAGAAAAATATTGTGTATTAAAAGTAGATGGTAGGGTAATGCATGGCGGTTTGGTTGACAGGTTGAAGAGCGCCGTTCTTGTTTACGCCATTTGTAAAGCTAATAATATTCCTTTTAAAATTTATTTTTCCTCCCCTTTTAAACTTCAAGACATCTTATTACCTAATGAGTATGACTGGATTATTTCTAAAAAAGATTTAACAAGTAATATTTTTGACACTAAAATAATAACAAGTTATACTGGGAAATTAAAATTAAAATTTAATTATAAGACTCAAATACATGTATATAATTTTGGTGGTGGTTATATAGATCACATTAATTCTCAATTTAATACTGATTATACATTTGCATCATTATTTAAAGAATTATTTCAACCTAGCGATAAACTATCATTACTAATTGATGATATTAAAAAGAAAATAGGAGGTTCATATATATCCGTTTGCTATAGATTTCAGTCGCTTTTGGGTGATTTTTATGAAGGAAAACATTTTGAAAACAAACTTCTTTCTTTTAGTAACATAGAGCGAGAAAAGTTAATAAACTTATCTATTGCTGCCCTAATGAATATTAAAGAAAATCACCCAAATATGCAACTACTAGTAACGTCGGATTCATCAACGTTTACTTCATTAGTCAGCAAAATTCCTAATATAATAACAATTCCTGGAAAAACGGTTCATATGGATTACACTTCCAATGAAGAAGAAAACACTTATCTTAAGTCATATTTAGATTTGTATATGTTAAGCGGTGGTGATAAAATTTATCGAGTAAGTGGTAAAGGACTTTATGAATCTGGGTTTCCAAACGTGGCTGCTTTAATGTCTAATACTGAAATTGAATTCATAGAGTTGTAGATTATATTAGAAGCAACCAATTTTTATAAAACTGTAAAATAGTATATATGTCAATCTGGATTGGGAACATAGTTTTAATGTTGTTTTACAGTATATTTTTAAATAAAAGATATATATTAATTAGGGGAAAAAAAACATCATTAATTGTAATATTAATGTCTTTGCAGTTGTTGTTTTTATACACATTCAATGATTATAATATTTTCCCAGACACGTTAGCTTACTTGAATCTTTTTGATCATGTTTCAAAGACAGGATGGCTTGATATTCCTCAAATTCGAAACCATATTTATATAAAACCTGATTTTGGTTTCATCTATTTCGTAAAAACATTGTCTTTCTTATTCAACAATCGTACAATATTGTTATTTGTTACAGGTTTTGTTTATATTAAAAGTTATTTTACCATTATTAATAGATATTCTCTTATTCCTTGGCTTGCTATATTGCTTTTTATCTCAACTGTTTTCTATGATTCGCTTTTTATTTTAAGACAAAGCTTGTCAGTTTCTGTATGTTTATTTTCAATACCATACATTATAGAGAGAAAATTATTTAAATTTTTGTTACTTATTTTGATAGCTTTTTCAATCCATCAAACATCTTTTATCTTTATTATATTGTATTTAATATTTCCATATAAAATAAGCATGAAGTTCTTTTTTTATAGTAGTATTTTGGGAATAGTTGCATTTCTAGGATTGCGATTTGTTATAGATTTCGTTATCCCTTACTTGTCTGGTTACTCGATATATTTAGAAGATGTTTTTGAGCTTTCTAATGCCACATCTGCAATTATATCATTAATAGTTTTTTTGTTTATTTTAATTTGTTATTATCCTTTTAATAATATATCTCAATATGACAGATTGTTTTTTCATATGCTATTGATTTATCTAATTATTGATCTATCACGTTTTGGTTTACCAGGATCTATTGGTAGATTAAATTTGTATTTTACAATAGGTCTAGTTATTCTTTTACCAAATGCTATTAAAAGAATTAAGCAACCTGTATTTAAATATATTTCTGTGATTGCAATATCTATTTCTTATTTTATTTTAATGATAAACCATATGAATTATGGATTTGATTTAATAAATTTCTATTATTAATGAAAAATACTATTTTAGTATGAATATTTGTATAGTTTCGACTGATTATCCAAGTAAAAAAAGAGCTGTTTTTACTTTTGTTTTGCCTCTCGTAGAAGAATTGGTTAATAGTGGTATTAATTGCACTGTGATTGCTCCTTTTAGTATTACCAATAGCTTTATCCACAGACATGTTTATGAAAAGAAATATGAGTTAGCAATAACTAATGAAGGAAATAAATATGAAATTTACCGTCCTAATTATGTTTCATTTTCCAATTTAAAGATATTTGGTTTTAGCCTATCAACTTATTTTCATAGAAAGGCTATAGAAAGAACTTTAGAAAAAATTAAACGTCCTAATGTGATCTATGGTCATTTTTGGAATAGTGCCGTGGGGAGTTATAAATATGCAGTAAAATATGATTTACCTTTATTTGTTGCTGCGGGTGAGGAATTTGTGCCTAAATTAGAGCTTTCATCTAAAAAAGTAAAAGGTTTTTATAAATTTATTAAAGGGGTTATATGTGTTTCTTCAGTTAGAAAAAATGAAATTGTGGAAAAAGGATTAGTTGATTCCAATTCATGTGGTGTTTTTGTAAATGGAGTTGATTTAACTGTATTTAATAGACTAAATAAAGTAGACTGCAGAAAACATCTTGGTTTTTTAGAAAAAGACTTTATTGTTTGCTATGTTGGACAATTCTCTGATCGAAAGGGTTCTATGAGATTGTCCAAATCAATAGATTTATTAAATGATCAAAAAATAAAATCTGTTTTTATCGGTTCGGGTAAATCAGTTCCTGATTGTAATGGAATTTTGTTTAAAGGACGTGTTCCACATGATGATGTTAATCTGTATCTAAATGCGTGTGATATATTTGTTCTTCCGACACTCAATGAAGGATGTTCTAATGCTATTGTTGAAGCTTTGGCTTGCGGTTTGCCTGTAATTTCTTCAAACAGACCTTTTAATGCGGATATTTTAAATTCCAAAAATTCAATTTTGGTAGACCCAACGAATTTAGGGGAAATTGCAGCTGCTATCAAAAAATTAAAAGACAATAAAATAATTAAGGAAGAATTATCCAAAGGTGCTTTTATGTCCGCAAAAAATTTATCTATAAAGAATCGGGCTAATAATATTTTAAGTTTTATTAAATCTAGTAATTAAAATAATCATACAATGAAAAAGAAAATTTACATCGCTGGAAGTGGCGGAATGCTTGGAGAAGCATTTTACATTCAATTTAAAGAGGATTATGAAATCAAATGTACAGATAAGGACGTTAATGAGAATTGGCTTTCTTTTTTAGACTTCAGAAATTTTGAAGCTTATAAAAAAGATGTAGAAGACTTTAATCCTGACTATTTATTCCATATAGGCGCTTATACTGATCTAGAGTTTTGTGAAGAAAATACAGATGACACCTATACTACCAATACATTAGCTGTTGAAAATGCTGTTTACTTAGCAAATCAATTAGATATCCCACTTTTATATATTAGTACTGCAGGTATTTTTGACGGTAAACAAGATTTATATGATGATTGGGATATCCCAAAACCACTTGGTGCATACGCTAGATCTAAGTACATGGGGGAGCGCTTTGTATGTGAAAATGCAAAAAGATTTTTAGTTTGCAGAGCTGGTTGGATGATGGGTTCTGGTCCCAAAAAAGACAAGAAGTTTATTCAAAAGTTAATGAAACAAATCAAAGGTGGCCAAAAGGAATTATTTATTGTAAATGACAAAGACGGTACACCAACATATACGCACGATTTTGCAAAAACTGTTAAGGCTTTGATAGAGAAAGAATACTGGGGACTATACAATTGTGTTTGTGGCGGTCAAACAAGTAGGTTTGAAGTTGCAGAAGAATTATTAAATCTTTTGGGTTTAAAAGATGAAATAAAAATTAATTCTGTAAGTTCTGAATATTTTAAAGATATTTATTATGCAGAGAGACCACCATCTGAAAGATTACTTACAAAAAAATTGGATTTAAGAGGTGTCAATAAAATGAGGGATTGGCGTATTTCATTAAAAGAGTATATTGAAACTTATTACGCAAACTATTTAAATCAATAATCTAATTATTTAGAAAAATAAATGAATAATAATATTTTAATATCGATTTGTATACCAAGTTATAATAGACCAGAAGAGCTTAATAGATTACTTAACAGTATCGATAATAAAAATAAGGCATTGGTCCAAATCGTTATATGTGAAGATAATGCTCCCAAAAGGACAGAGATAAGATCGGTAGTCGAGAGTTTTAAGGATAAAACATTATATAATGTAATATATTCAGAAAATATTGAAAATTTAGGACACGGGGGTAACTTTAGAGAATGTATACAAAAGGCTGATGGTGACTTTATTGTTTTTATGGGTGATGACGATATGTTTATTCCTGAAACGCTTGATGAGTATTGTGTTTTCCTTAATAAAAATAGACATTGTGGATATATTTTACGATCATCAAGACAATTGTTAAATAATGGTAAACATGAATACTTCAGATACTTTCCGGAAGATAAATTTTTTGAACCTGGAATAGATGCCTACACTCAATTATTTCTTAAAAGTGTTTTTATGTCGGGCTTTACAATTAAACGCTCATTAGTTAAAGATATAAATATAGATTCATTGGACGACACTTTATTATTTCAGCTATACTTACTAGCAGAGGTTTGCTTGAAACATCCATCGGCTTATTATAATACACCAATTGTTCAAGGTATTGGAGATGGAGTGTCTTTCTTTGGAACCAATGAAAAGGAAAAAGATTTTTATACTCCAGGGAAATTGGTTACAAATAATCTTAATTTTATAAATGGGTTTTTAAAAATAACTAACTTCATTGATAATAAGTATAAATTGAAATCAACTGAAATAGTAAAGATTGAAATGTCAAAATATTCATTCCCTTTAATGTCAATGGAAAGAAGCTTTGGAAAAAAACATTTTAAGGAACATTGCAGGAAGCTTAAAAAAATGGGACTAGGTAGTACTGTACATTTTAATCTTTACTATTTTGGATTATTGATATTTGGAGAAAAATTTTGTAAACACATTATATTATTGATTAAAAAAATTCTTAAAAGAAGAATTAAACTATAAATTTATTTAAGATGCTTAATTTTATAAAAGACAGTTACTAGATTTTTTGTTTAGATATAGAATACTCCTTTTTTTAAACTAAAATTAATTAAAATATTAAAAATGAATTTAATAAATCACAATCTTATCAATCTGACAATCAGAATTAATTGTAAATTAGTCAAAACATGAAAGGAATTATTTTAGCAGGAGGCAGTGGAACTCGCCTTTATCCAATTACAAAAGGAGTTTCTAAACAATTATTACCAGTTTACGATAAACCAATGATTTATTACCCATTGTCGGTTCTCATGCTAGCGGGTATTCAGGAAATTTTAATTATATCTACACCAGAAGACTTACCAAATTTTTATAAATTACTAGGAGATGGTTCTGAAATAGGATTACAGTTGTCTTACAAAGAACAGCCAAGTCCCGATGGTTTAGCACAGGCCTTTATCATTGGTGAGGATTTCATTGGAAATGATGATGTATGTTTGGTACTAGGAGATAATATCTTTTACGGCTATGGCTTTTCCAAAACATTACAAAATGCTAGAAAAAATGTAACTGAAGGTAAGTCGACTGTTTTTGGCTATTATGTAAATGATCCCGAACGCTATGGGGTTGTTCAATTTGACGAGGATAAAGAAGCAATTTCAATTGAAGAAAAACCAACAAACCCAAACAGTAATTATGCTGTTGTTGGTTTATATTTCTATCCAAATTCTGTTATACAAATAGCTAAAAGCGTAAAACCATCTTATAGAGGTGAATTAGAAATCAGTTCCATAAATCAAGAATATTTGGAACTTAAATCTCTTAAGGTAGAGCTTTTAGGCAGAGGGTTTGCTTGGTTAGATACTGGTACACATGATTCATTAATGGAAGCGGGGCAATTTATTGAAACAATAGAAAAAAGGCAAGGATTAAAGGTCGCTTGTTTGGAAGAAATTGCTTATAACATGAAATATATTAATACGGAACAATTAACGAAATTAGCTGAGCCCTTAAAGAAAAATGGATATGGGCAATATTTATTAAATTTATTAAAATAAAAAAATGAAAAAATGAAATTTATTAAAACTGCAATACCTGATCTTTGTGTTATACAGCCTTCCGTTTTTGGTGACAATAGAGGATACTTTTTAGAATCTTTTAATTTGAATGATTTTGAAGAAAATATTGGACCTATAAAATTTGTACAAGACAATGAATCTAAATCATCAAAAGGAGTATTAAGAGGTTTACATTTTCAAAAGCCACCATACCATCAAGCCAAGTTAGTGCGTTGTGTTGAGGGTCGAGTAATTGATGTTGCTGTAGATATTAGAAAAGGCTCTCCTACATATGGAAAACATTTAGCAATAGAGTTATCAGGAGAAAACAAAAAACAATTATTTGTTCCCAGAGGTTTTGCACATGGATTCTCTGTTTTGAGCGATACCGCTGTTTTTGCCTACAAAGTAGACAACACTTATGCGCCAGCATTTGATGCTGGAATCAGATATGATGATAAAGAGTTGAATATAGACTGGGGGTTACCCAAAGAAGATTTTCAGTTATCAGTAAAAGATGAAAATTTATCATTTTTTAAAGATTTTGATTCACCTTTTAAATTTTAAAAACATGAATATATTAGTAACAGGCTCAAATGGCCAGCTAGGTTCGGAAATAAGGGATTTAGAAGCAAATTTTACAGATTTCAGGTTCTTTTTTATGGGTTTGCCCGAGTTAGATATTTGCAACAGCAGTCAATTAAACATTTTTATTAAAAATAACAATATAAGTACGGTTATAAACTGTGCTGCATATACAGCAGTTGATAAAGCAGAGCAAGATGAAGCGACAGCAGATGAGGTAAATTCAAGGGGTGTTTTAAATCTTGTAAATATTTTAAAAAAGGTAAATGGCAAATTAATTCATATCTCAACAGATTACGTTTTTGATGGAAATAGTTTTTTGCCTTATCAAGAGTTAGATAAAGTCAATCCCATAGGTGTTTATGGGAATACAAAAAGAAGAGGAGAGCTTGCCGTTATCAATTCTGATATAGATGCTATTGTGATTAGAACTTCTTGGTTGTATTCAGCATATGCCAATAATTTTGTAAAAACAATGTTAAGGCTTGGAAATGATAGAGATGAATTGGAGGTGATTCTTGATCAAGTGGGTACACCAACCAATGCTAGTGATTTGGCAAAAACGTGTCTTGATATTCTTGCATATAATAAGGAAGCTAACATAAATTCCAAAAATAATCTTTATCACTTTTCTAGCGAAGGGGTTGCTTCTTGGTATGATTTTGCAGTTGCAATAATGGAGATGGGTAATGTGAACTGCAATGTAAAACCAATTGAGACAAAAGACTATATTAAGCAGGCAAAAAGACCTTATTTTTCAGTTTTAAATAAATCTAGAATTAAAAATGATTTTGAAATTGAAATTCCATATTGGAGAGATTCTTTAGCAAGATGTATTTCAAAAATTAATAATAAATAAAATGAAAAAAAACATTTTAGTTACAGGAGGTGCCGGCTTTATAGGCTCTCATTTAGTTAGATTACTAGTAAATAAATATCCGGAGTATCAAATTGTGAATATGGATGTGCTTACCTATGCAGGTAATCTGGAAAATTTAAAAGATATTCAAGATAAAGAAAATTATAGCTTTGTGAAATGTGATATTTGTGATATAGAAAAAGTTACGCAAGTATTTGAAGACTATCAAATTGACAGTGTAATTCATTTAGCGGCAGAATCTCACGTAGATAGGTCGATTAAAGATCCTTTTTCATTTGCACAAACTAATGTAATGGGTACTTTAAGTTTATTACAAGCTGCAAAGAAATATTGGATTAATCAATTTGAGAATAAGCTATTTTATCATGTTTCTACAGACGAAGTATATGGTTCTCTTAAAGAAGATGGTTTCTTTACTGAGAATACAAAATATGACCCACACTCACCCTATTCAGCTTCAAAAGCATCTTCAGATCATTTTGTAAGATCATTTTCGGACACCTATGGATTGCCAGTTGTTATATCAAATTGTTCTAATAATTATGGCTCTTATCAATTTCCAGAGAAATTAATTCCTTTATTTATTAATAATATTTGTAATAATCAATCCTTACCAGTTTATGGAAAAGGTGAAAACATAAGAGATTGGCTTTTTGTAGAAGATCATGCAATAGCCATAGATTTAATTTTTCATGATGGAAAATTAGGGGAGACTTATAATATTGGTGGTTTTAACGAATGGAAAAACATTGATTTAATTAAAGTTATTATAAAAACTGTAGACAGATATTTAGGCAGAGAAAAAGGTGCTTCAGAAAAACTGATAACCTACATAACAGATAGGGCAGGACATGATTTGCGTTATGCAATAGATGCAACAAAATTAAAAGAAGAGCTAGGCTGGGAGCCTTCGCTACAATTTGAAGAAGGTATAGATAAAACAGTAAAGTGGTACTTAGACAATAAGAATTGGTTACAGAATGTAACATCTGGAGAATATGCAAAATATTATAAATCGATTTATAAATAATAATCTATCAAAAAGAGAAAATAAAATTTTAATAAAATGATCAAAAAAGTTTGTGTTGTTGGATCTGGTGTCCTAGGTTGTTACATGACTAAAAAACTATTAGATGAAGGATTCGAAGTGCATTTATTTGATGTTGGAAATAAAAAAGTTTTAAATGAAGAGGAAATAGGATTTAAATCATCTTCAAATTTTGAGTATAAAGGAGCGCGAGAAGGAAGGTATTTTGGACTGGGAGGAACATCTGAAAAATGGGGAGGTCAAATTTTGCTCTTTGACAAAAAGGATTTTAAAAATCCAAATAAATTTTTATCTGAAATAATATCTTTAAATGAGTTATACTCAGATCGTGTATATGAAAATCTTAACCTAGTAAAAAAGTCTTCAAAACCTGTACAATCAACTTTAGGTCATGAAAAAACAGGATATTGGCTTCACCCTAATAATAGAAATCTCTTTAAGTTTTTTAAACTTAAAAATCATAAAAATCTAAAAATCTATACTAATCACTTACTCTCCAAAATTAATTATGACAATGATAAAATTGAATCACTTGTATTTATTCGAGACAAGAAAAAAATAGTTATTAAAAATTATTTAAAATACTTTATTGCTGTGGGTGCATTTGAACATGCTAAAATATATATGGATACATTTAATATTCAAAAATTAAATTTTAATGATCACTATTCATTGCCTATTGCCAAAATAAAAAGTAACGGAAAATTGTTAAATCACAACTTGTTATTTGAAATAAATAAAGATCTTTCATTTATAACAAATAGACTTGTTGGTGAAATCAACAATGATTCTTACTTTTTAAATCCAATTTACAATTCGGATTTTTCATTTTTTCAATTTGTAAAAGAATTTCTTTTTAAAAAGAATTTTAATTTTAAATTATTTCTCAAGTCATTTTTAGAGATTCCAGATACATTTAAATTCATATTTAATTCAATCTTTTTAAAAAATTTTTATGTTTTTAAAGACGAATGGATCTTGCAATTAGATTTTGAGGATAATTCTATAAGTAATACTTTTTTAAAATTAGATAATAAGCAATTAGATGAATTTGGAAAACCTTCACTTAATATCTATAAAACTAATACCAAAAATGATTCAAAAAATGATTCACTTTTAATAAATGAAATTTTAAAAAAAATTAAGGTTCTTATTGAAAAAAATGAAATTGATGGCGAATTATTGTTAAATAATCCATCAATGTGCAAAACAGAAGATACATATCATCCTTACAATATACTTTCCGATTATAAAACCCTAAATGAATATTTAAATGAATTTGAAAATGCTCTAATAATTTCAACAGCGATTCTTCCAAGAGTTGGTGGATTAAATCCAACTGCAACTTTATTTCCGATTATAGAAAAATATATAGATGAAATCAACTTACAAAAATAAATTATCTTTTAATAATAAGTTATATAGACTTATATGGAATATAGTCAATTTTTTAATTTTTAGAATTTTAATAACTAATCAATTAAATAGCATAAGAATAATTGTTTTAAGAATCTTTGGCGCTAAAATTGGAAAAAATTCAGGAGTTTATCCCTGTGTGAAAATTTGGAGCCCAAAAAATTTAATAATCGGTGAAAATTCATGGATTGGGCCTAAGTGTAATGTTTATAATGTAGGAAATGTAATTATAGGTAACAATGTAACAGTTTCACAAAACACTCATTTATGTGGTGCAACTCATGATTACAAGTCAGAAAATTTTGATTTAATTTATGGTGATATAAAGATTTTAAACAATACATGGATAGCAGCTGATTCATTTATATTTATGAATGTAAGTATTGGGCCTAATTCAATTGTTGGAGCTAGATCGGTTGTTTTTAAAACTATTCCACAAAATTCGATCGCTGGAGGTAATCCTGCTAAAATTTTAAAAGAAAAAATATAAATGATTAATATAACTGCAATTGTTTGCACTTACAATGAAGAATTACACATTAAGAGGTGTATTAAAACACTTAAAAAAATATGTAATCAAATTATTGTGGTTGACTCATTTTCAAATGATTCAACAGTAAAAATTTCAAAAGATCTTGGTGCTGAAGTTTATTTTAAAGAATATATTACTTTTTCTGAAAAATTAAATTATGCAATAAAAAATTATGAAATAAAAGGGGACTGGGTTTTAAGGATTGATGCTGACGAATTTATGGATGAAGAATTATTGACAAACTTAAAAAATCTTAAAGATTTAAAAAATAATGTTACAGGGTTGAGGATTGCAAGAAAAATT
>Ga0115005_10003390_pt1 | contig 12713 bp, 7 predicted proteins | sample ArcOceMetagenome_FD_87163 | JGI IMG/M metagenome (GOLD analysis project Ga0115005, IMG submission 87163) | Marine eukaryotic phytoplankton communities from Arctic Ocean - Arctic Ocean - Greenland ARC118M Metagenome | ecosystem: Environmental > Aquatic > Marine > Oceanic | place: Arctic Ocean... | reverse complement strand
AGCCTATGCTGCGTAGAGTATGATCAGTCTGATCTGATCACCAATCGAACATCACGTAGATAGCAGCATATTCCGAGAGGAATGTTGGAGGGACTTCATCGCCAATGCGAATTCATTACCGTCCATTCGAACGAATAGTTTTTGACACATATTCTGGCAGGGGACCATCACATCACACACAATCAATCCACAAGCATGAAAGTTCTAATCACAACTCGTTGCTAATACGTTCATTTTTACTCATGCATCCTTTTTATTGAACCAAAACAGTAAGGCTACCACTTCCCTCAATGCTGCCGAAATCTTGAGCCGTTTCGAGCGCCTCAAGAAGAACTACAAGGGACCCCAGGTTGTTGTAACTACCGAGGGACTTGATTTCTCATATGATGAATTCGCAAAGGCTGTTGAAGAGACCGACTACTCCTTCAACCGTAACGATGTTGTGAAAGGAAGCATTGTACAATACGACAACGGTGGAGCTATCGTAGATATCGGAGCAAAGGCTTCCGCTTTCCTCCCCACCGCTGAGTCTTCCCTCTTCATCGACCAGGGAGATTCCATCGAGACCACTGTTGAGATCGATCAAGAGTTGGAGTTCCAGATCATCTCCGAGGAGGATGAGAACGGTCAGCTTCTCGTTTCTGTAAGACGTATCCAGTACCGTCAGGCATGGGACAAGGTTATTGCTCAGCAAAACGAAGACGAGGTATTCGAGGCTCAGGTCGTTGCCGTCAACCGTGGAGGTGCTATCTGTCTCGTTGAGGGATTGAGAGCTTTCTTGCCCGGATCCCACCTCACCGGCCAGCTTCCTACTGAAGACTTGATCGGACAGACTCTTCCCCTCAAATTTTTGGAAGTCAACCAGGAGGATAACAAGCTTGTTGTTTCGAATCGTCGTGCAGTTGTTGAACAACAAATGTCTGACTTGTCCCGTGGAGATATTATTCCTGGTATGGTCAAGGCTCTTAAGCCTTACGGTGCCTTTGTTGAAGTTGGAGGTATGTCCGGACTTCTTCACATCTCACAAATTTCATACGACCGTATCGAGGATCTCGAGAAGGTCTTGCAGCCTGGTCAGCAGGTTAAGTGTATGATTATTGACCACGATAAGGTCAATGGAAGAATTGCTCTCAGTACAAAGACTCTTGAACCAGAACCCGGTGACATGTTAAGAGACTCCGCAAGGGTTTTCGAGCTTGCTGAGGAGACTGCCAAGAAATACCACGAGAGAATGGAGGCCGAAAGAAAGGCTAGGGAAGAGGCTGCTAAGGATATTGTTATGGGATTGGGAGACTCTCTAGATGATTTATCCTCTGATGATGCTGATGGTGAGGATCCTTTGGCTGATGTCAGTGATAATTTGGACTCCCTCCTCGCATAAACTGGTGCGGAAGCGAAATCAAATAATTATTTAATAAAAATCATTTCTTTTGAGTTTCAAAGTTGTTGTGGTAAACACGTTTTTACCTACTTGGTATCGAAGTAATACGTGCAAGTGATACCTCCATGTCAAAGACAATTATGGTTACCCACTGCATGGATGGCTATCATCAGTATTTGTTCACAATTTCTTATTTTAGTGTGTTAAAATAAAATTACGTCAACTATTAGAGCAGAGCCATCACGCCAATCCCAAGGCCTTTAGCTTTTCTGCATTCCTAGCAACACGTTCCGCTCTCATCTTTTCATACGCACTAAGCTCGACCTCTTCTTCTTCCTCCTCTTCTTGTTCAGCAACATTCTTCTTTCTGGCAACCAAGACTTCGTAAGGAATTCTTGCATCGTTCTGGTAGTAGGCATGATTGACAAGCAGTGCAGACTCAGTCTCATAACTTTGCAGAGAAAATGGCTCCCATTCAGTAAAATGTTCACTATGGACTAAACCACGAAGTATCCAACGAATTGCTGGAACGACGAATTGTGCGCGGATTTCCCAGGTGACGTCGTGACCTTGAGAAGAAGACTTCATACTGGGAACGATACGGCCAAGATACGGAGGGAAGGAACCATCAGTGTAAATACCAATGCCATCATTGGACGCAGTCTCGAGTAAAACTGGCAAAGTTGCATCATTGGAGCAATATTGACGATACAGTTTAGCATAGTACTCCTCATGGAGTGTCTCACGAATTTCTTCAACTCCTATGCGATCACTCGGTGCAGCAGCTAAGGACCCAGCCGCCTCTTTCAAGCTGTCATCGTTTCTTAGAAAGAACTCAACGCCATTAAGAGCAGAGCTCATGTCACGAGAACCGGTATGGGTTGAATTACTCGCATTTGAACGAGCTGACCTCCTTATTGAAAGATCTTGCCGATCATTGATCTGGCTGTGAATCATAGCAAGGTCGTCCATTTCCTTATTTCCAACACTTTTGCTCGCTTGGATCTTGTCCTCGTTCTTTTCTTTTTGCTTCTGGCAGGTCCATTCACTTGGCAATGCAAAGTTCTTGGCGTCTGTTGAAATAGGCAATGCCGAGAACAATGGCGAATCCATGTTGTTGGGGATCTTGATAGGAATTTCAATAGCACGGGTGGCATAATCTTCAAATCTTGAGGATTTTGTTCTACTCCTTTTTTTACCTCTCTTTCCAAGAGATGCGTCGTAATCATCATCATTATCACTTTCATATTCATACATGTCGGCATCGCTATCCTCGGCGACGTACATGCTTTTCACAGTCTTTGTCCGTCTTCTTCCACCTGCGGTATCAGGATAAACAGCAGTCTGATTTTCTGCCTTTTTGGTCAGAGTGTCAATCTTTCTCGAGACCAAGCCATTCAGGGCTGACGCAGCATCATGGATCCAGTCACCCTTTGGATTGAATTGCATTGCATTATCAAACACTAGCATAATATCTGAATAAAATGGACCGTGCAGCATTTTACCAATTGTGCTGGAGTATTCAGTACCAGGAGGAATGCGCCCATATTCACCCTTTTCAAGCTTTTTGGTTATCGTCGACAAGTCCATTGGATGTTTGATGACTTCTGGGTACTCTGGAATATTCAGTGCAACAGGGTCAACTGGTTCTAAAAATGGGACGATTTTGACATTTGACTTGAGATAATTCAACACGGTCTCACAAGCTTCGTAAGCTGGAGAGGAAGGGTAGTATTCTTGAGCTTCTAACCGATAGGAAGTGCCATTATCGAGACGAGAGAGTGTGTTAGAGTCTGAAGATAGTTTCCCCCAGAAAGCGTTATCTGAATTTTCATCTCCATCGAGTGACATCAAAACTCTCGATTCCGGTTGATCCTGGGACGTAGATAGAACTGTTTCGTGTCCTGCGATCATTCCTTGCAAAGGAGTTTTCTTCTCATCACTCTCACAAATGGGATGCAGCAACATTCTCATTCCTGCCATGCCGCGGAAAGGATGAGTATTCTTTTTCGTTATCTCTGATTGTATCTTCAAGTGGTGTTCTGCAGCGTTGATTCCTGCATAGATCTGTGATTCTGTAAGAACCATTCTGTTGACGTCTGCAGTGGCGTCAACACTTCCGTGTGACGGTTCTACTAGAAAGTGGATACGGCGCCCAACAACAGGGTTCGTCTTGGATCCCAGCCCAGCATTTGCATCGTCCCCAGCTTCATCTGGATTTTCACTTTGCTCAGCGGGTTTGGAAGGGCAGTATGACACAACTTTAAACCAATCACAGGTTAAATTGGATACATCCACAGAAAGCATTTTGTCCTTGCTCACAAAAGATGGGCGATAAATCATCTTCCCCAGAAGAGGATGCGAAGGTTCAGTGATCCAGTCAATATCACTCTTCAAACCGCCGTATTTCCCAGTTTCGTCTGGCTCGTTGAAGAAAAAGTTTTTGTCATAACTTTCTGAACTACTTTCACGTTCATCCGCGGACATTGCTAGAAGTATCGGTGTCATTTGTTGGAATGAATTGACCCCCCTCGTAGAATTGTTTTGTTTTAGTAAAATCCTACGCAGGGATAGCTCAATTAGGTGCAGGCTACGAACGTAACCTTGAAGAGAAGCAAGTTCTTGCTCTTGTAGCGCCAGCGCCTCTTTTTCTGCAGCTGTATCATGGTTTGCATTTGAGTCTTCGCCATTCAATGCCGAAGAGGATACTTCGTTACCTTGATTGTTTGTACAATTTTCAGATGCAGTAGTTTCTGTCTTTTCGGCAGCTTTCTTGAACATGGGTGGTGGCATCAAGCTCAACGTGACAAGACAGCTGTCCTTTTCCGAGCATAATTGACCCCAATAAATTTCATCACTCTTTGCAGTTACGATCATGCGATCAATTCTCCCCAAGCGAAATAAGAGCTTCCCCAGTGCGACTCTTACTCTCTTCAAGTCAGTCGTTGCATTGAAATTACTATTTTCACCGTCGCCCATTATCAATTTCTTCATATCAAGTAGCATCATTCCCTTTGGATATGCCTGCACGATCAGTCTTTCAAGTGTTTCCATAATTTGCTGTGCAGTTAAAGATTGGTTTGCTCCATAAAATATAGGGCCATCAGCGGTATCACCACGTGTCGCACGACTCGCACGACGGGTGCGGCGCGAAGTAGCTGGCTCAGCCATAGATCGAGCCAATTGAAGGTCTTCGTCTGCATGGTTGCCCTCTTTCTTGTCACTTTCATCATTACTAGTCTCAACAATAGGCGCAATTATTGCGTCTTGATTAGTAACAGCACGGCTACTTTTCAACTTTTCAGTGACATACGCATTCCAGCTGGGCCAAATTGTTTTTCCACTGTTGACTGAATTATGTCTCCAATTCTCGAAATACTTCCTTGCCCTCCAGGCCTTCTCTTCTCTTCTAAAATCTCCTAAAGCTTGTACTGGGTCTTTCTTTTCTTCCGTGTGCACCACTGCATCCGAATCTTGCTCAAATGAAAGTTTAAACTTGCACCTAGCAAATTCTGCAGTATCGTATGAATTTAAAGTTTTGAGAGTTTCTCCAGAGACACAGACTAGGCCGACTTTACGAGAAGGGTCGGGTATCAAGTCGTCAGATAGTCCCGTCAGATTAACTAAAGGAAGCGTCATTGGTACCGAATCCTCCATGGCATAACAAACCGCAGTATGTATATCGGAAGCTCCCGTGGATTTAGTCCTCAGATAATTGAAAACTGTAAGTCCAGTTGCATGAAAGAATGGGTTCAATTCTTCTTCATCTTCCTCCCCGTCTTCCACATCAGCCGCTTCTTTCAAAACCTCCACTGCGCTCAAGATCTCCCCTGCCTGACCAGCAGAAGACTCTTCCATTTCATTTAGAATCTGCAGCAAAGTCAATGCAACAGCGCCGCCAACTTCTAGAACATTGGGTTTCTCATCAGGTGTGGAATTCGACGACGCGATTCGTGAACTCCTTCTACTCGGTTCAAAATCTCCGACGACGGTGCTTTGATAGATATCACACGCTCTTGCTATTCCAGTGCGAACTCTCTGTGCAAGCACATTTGGTGCAAAGGTAACCTTGGCTTCATCATCTTGAGTTTCCGTCGTCACAGGCGGGACATACTGTCCACCTAGGTAACTAGTCGGGTGTTCAGTGTAATACCGACACGGCTGACTGACATTGTCACCATTCGCAACTTGTAGCATAGTCAATCGATCGGAAACCCGCTGTTCGTATTCCATCTCCATCGCCGCAACTAGAACGAGCTTCCAAATAATCTCATGACTAACTTTGACCTCCATCCCTAGGTCGTACCGCTCCTTCATGACAGCTTCGTATTTCGTCACTCGCTCACGTTCTTGGTCAATGGCAGATACACTTAGACAACTAGTGAGTCTTTTTTCCATTAAAGTCGACGCGATCTCTACTTCGTCGGCAGTGAGGCGCTCCGTAAAGCCGCCATCGTACGTTACGGTGTAGAGGCCAGGAGTGCGATTCATAGCAGGCGCGAAAGCCGTGATGGTTCCCTCGATGACGTAGATAGGGGGGCACACATTGGGTATGGCGTGGGCCTTGCAGAGGTGGGATATCTGCGGTGGCGCCGGACGGCGGATCTTTTTGTCGAGGTAATCACCCATCGGATGCGTTCGTTGGCTATTTGTGAACCTTGGTGATGATAATGATGGCATTTTGGCATTTGGCATTTCAGCGCGTATTTGGCCTTGCTCGGGTTGGCGATTTATTTTGGAATTTTGGTTTTCAGTCGTGAGTAGAGAAGGGAAAGAGCAGAGGAAAGTGCCGATGCCAAGTTTGAAAGTTCATGTCTTCAAATGGATCAAGTTCGAAAGTACGTGTACTTGTAAAAAACTTTCGCTTCGCTAGTCATTGTTTCATTTTCGAAGCAATACCAGATTGATCCTATGCATTCATTCAGAAAAAGACTTATTAATAAAGTATGCACAGATGAAACATTTTCTTATGAAACCATCTCTCGTTTTGCGCTGGATTATTATACCAAATAAGTTACTCTATTTTGAAGTTCCATCCATGTTTGTCTTCTTCCTCTCCAAATTGAATAGCTCTGACACGATCATACAGCCGCCTGGTTATGGGTCCAACATCGTCACTATCTCCAAAAGTATATTTCTTTGCGTCATGGCCGCTCTCGTCATCACCCATCATGGTAACACTTCCAACAGGAGTGACAACAACTGCTGTCCCGCAAGCGAGAACTTCATCAAATGATTCCATTTCCTCAATTGGAATCTCCCTTTCCTCAACAGTTAATCCCTCTTCTTCTGCAATGGTCATTAAGCTCTTATTGGTAATACTCGGCAAAACACTAGAACTCTTGGGAGTGACGTACTTTTTGTTCTCACTGTCAATACCGACAAAATTACTAGTACTGAACTCCTCAATGGTAGTCTGTGTAGCAGCATCCAAGTACAACCCGATTGGGAATCCCTTCTCCTTACTCCTCATGTTTGGCAACATATCAGCAGCATAATTTCCTGCAACCTTTACATTACCAACACCTCTTGGGGCAGCCCTATCAAAATCGGTGATGATTAGTCCATCTACAGGTTCAAGCCCTCCCTTATAATAATCTCCGACAGGAATGACCATAATGATCAAAGTATACTCATCGGCAGGTTGCAAACCAATCCTGGGACCACTACCAAACAAAAGTGGTCTCAAGTACAAAGCTCCTCCACTTCCGTAAGGGGGGACGAACTCAATATTATCCCTGACTACTTCATTCACAGCCTTTAGAAATACGTCAGGTGGGACAACAGGCATCAAAGTCCGTTCGCATGAAGATTTCATACGTTTTGCGTTTTCGTCGGGACGGAATACGTGGACAGAACCATCTTCGTGGGTGAATGCTTTGAGACCTTCAAAGCAGGCTTGCCCGTAATGAAGTGCAGTTGCCCCTATATGTATGTTGAAGTGAGACTCCTATTCATGTGTTGAAAAGTGGATGATTTGTTAGGATATATTCGTACACGTAGTGTACAAGGAACAAGGAAGGAAATGATGCTTGGTTTAGTAGTGGTTGAAAATGTTTCTGTTTTCATCGTGCGTCACAAAAATGGAATCTTGATGCAAAAAATTGACCCACCTCGCACATTTCAAATTCCCCCCATTCTCCATTTTTATAGGTGATGCGCAGGTTACTTTTTGTCGGACGGAATTCAAACCCGAGTTCTTTCCAGGGCTTATCTAGCTTTGCGGTACCTGGGATTCCCAATGGTTTTACCTCAGCCGAAACAGCGAGCGAAGTACCCTGTCTTTTGACAGAAGGATTTGACAATGGCGTCATGAACGCTGAAGCCGTAGCTAGTGTTGATAAGACTAGTGCTGCAGAGAATTTCATTTTGTTTTTCTTGGTTTTAAAAAGTGTTGTTTCCTGTTCATCTACTACAATACAGTATCTTGGAGAAAAGTGCGCCTACGGAATAAGTCGTTGTGGTGAAAAATTGAAATGGCCAGGAATGATATGATGTGTCAACGAGTGAGTGGGGAAACAAACGTCGAAAAATGAGTGACAGATAAACTTCTCCCAACCCTACATTTTAGCGCGTGGTGTATGGTAATGCAAAAAGGCCAACCAAAATCCAAAACATCCCAAGCATCTAGCTAGCATCTCCAACAATCAAACACACATCTCACCAAGACAGAGCCTTATTGATATTCAATCCCAAAAGGTTTCCTCAATTTCATCTAAACCATCTGTGCATATCTTTAGCTTGGAAAGTTCTCGGGGGCGCTACGCACACGCGATTGAACAATGTCATACAGAGGAGGCGGCGGAAGAGGCGGTCGAGGAAGAGGACGGGGACGGGGACCCGGCAGGGGCCGGGGCGGGGGCGGGCGTGGACACAATACTCATAACGACGTAGCAGGCAAACCTCTCGTTCAGCTCTGCCGCAATTTCATGAGTGCTGGAAGTTGTGCTCACGGGGCTAACTGTTCTTTCAAACATGTCATCCAAATGCACAAGACCATTGTGAACTCCGATCCCGATCAATCGAACACAAATAGTAATTCGTACGACAGAGGTTACGGCGGCCAACAAAGTAATTACAACCAACAGACTCTTTACCCGACGACTGATCTTGCATTGTGGAATGACCAATCCTCTGGAGCTCTAAAAGTGTTTACATCTAGTCACGATAAACATTGGAGGCTGTACAACACTGGCACTGGTTTCAACAAGGAAATTCAGCATGATATGGGCGGGAAGATCAACTCTATCCTAGTGGAGAGCAATTTCCTCTTTTGCGGCTTTGAGGGAAAGGCAGTAAAAGTTCCAGCTTTCGACGTCGGGATGATTTTTGCTTGGAATTTGGGAAATCCGGGGGATCCACCCGTCGAGTTTCATATGCATCAAACCGCTCCATATGCTCATGCAGGTGGCGTCACTTGCTTCATCACAAAAGGAGATATGTGTATTTCTGGAGGCCGCGATTGTGCCATTAGAATATGGATGTATGACGCAACCATCAACGCTTCAAAGGGGGGCTTCAAGCTGATTAAAACGCTCCACGGACACGTGGGCGAGGTCACAGGCTTAGTTATCGTGGGAACCATGCTTTGGAGTTGCTCCACAGATATGACGATTAGACTATGGGACTCAGGTGCTGACTGGGATTGCAAATTTTTGATTCCTCAAGGTGGCCAGGGCAACGCAGCAACTCCGGCCACGCCACAAAATGGACAACCTGTTGGAGTTGGGCATACAGATGCTATAACTGGACTTGTTCATTACAAAAGCTCAGCAGGCGAGTTTGTCTTAAGCTCTTCATTAGATGGTACAGTCAAGGTTTGGAATAGTTCCAATGGAGAGTGTGTGACTTCCACTGATAATGGGGTAGGCGTCATTAGTATGGCTCTTTCTGCTGACACGAAGGGCAATCAGATATTGATTTGTGGCACTGCCTACGGAATGATAATGATTCGTAGTCTTCAGCAGACAGCAAAGGCACCGCCAATGGCCTTCTTATGTACCCTTGATAAAAACTATTCTAACTGTGGTCACGATGGTCCTGTCAAACGTGTGATTGCAGGTCCAAGTAATACCTTTTATACAGCAGGCAACGACGGGAAGGTCATCGTTTGGCAACTCACTGGTGACTTTGATTTATGAGAAATGAAACGAATGAATGAATCAAAAGGGAATATATCGCAGTGCAATGAAAAATCAAAGTTGAACGCTTCAAGCTTTTAGACGTTCTCAACGTAATTGAAGACTTTAAGGAAAATAAAATAACAAGTGCAGTTTTGAAGTTGAAAGTGAGGTTTGAGATTGTGCTACAAGTGAACTCTCACATTCATTATTACTTTTGTGCCATTCCGAAAGAATAAATACCAAAATCTGACAACCGGGGTTTTAATAAAAAACAAAAAACTGTTTTGATGACGTATATTTATATTTTATTTTAAAATTTATGCAAGGCCAGGTTCTAAAATGACCCCACAACTGCCCACAATTAGAACAGATGGAAATGGTGAAAAAACTGGAAACGAGGAATCTTATGATGCCACAGCACACTCGTTGTGAATGAGTCCCTCTGCAGAGGGACCAACGATCGAACCAGCGATCTTGCGCTTCATCTCGAATGCAGTAAAAGCCATTCCAGCAGCTGCCAATCCTGTCACGATGAGTCCGGCAATTTGGGCTCCCGTTACATCATCGTTCAGGTCATCAGCACCGAAGCTTCCAAAGAAGTCACTTACAAAAGATCCATCATCTTGGTGGGAGTAAACGTAACCGTCTTCGTCTACTTTTCCTTTGAGGACATCCTCGATGAAATCGCATGTTGTCGCCTGATTGGTGGTTTCACTATCTGAGAGCTCGAGTGCCATTTCATCCTCACCGAAATGGGAGTGGCACTTGGCGGAATAAGTATACATGTTGTAACAGATCTCAGACACGTAATCTTCGTAGCCATTTTCAAACTGTTCTTGGTATTCTTCATACTCTTGATCGTTTTCAGGGAGCCAGTAATTGGAAAGGTGGATCTATTGGCGAGCGGTTTAACGTAAGTGTCAGATTCATTCAATATATTCTTTCAATATATTCAAAAAGTTACAAATTGACTTACATTGTCTTGGTCGCACGAAAGACATCCGTTTGGAACGTAGATCTCTTCAATGGCCGAAATTTCCATTTCCACCTCAGTCTCATTGTAGAAGGAGAGCTGGTTTCCAATGTAGTGGGTGCAGTATTCATCAGAAAAAACTCCAACTCCAATTCTTCCTCCTTCGCAGTGGGTTCCAATGTAAGCTGTACCGCCATTTTGGAAAACAACGTCATATGCATCATCAAAAATAAATTTGTCGTCAACATTGACTTTTTCTTGTTCGTCGCCATCAAAATCATCATCAGTGCCCAAGTTAATTTCCTCACAAGTGAAGAAGTCTTCAAGACTGTACTCAGCATTTTCTTCGGCTTCCCTCTGGCCGTCATCAGTACATAGTGTATCGTAACCTTCGTCGCATTCATCGTACAAGTAGCAAGCATGATCCTGTTCCTCACCGTTTTGGTCGACTTGGTAGCAATTACTTCCATCTTCATCGCATACAGTTTGATAATAACCGTTCATGTAGTTGTCCATAACCATACAACTGTAACAAAATGTACAGAAATATTCCATCTGCTCTTCCACGAAGTCTTGCTGGATCTGTAGAAAGTCTTCCAAGCTCATCATGTATTCTCCGTAACTGCTTTTACAGCCATTCCAACTATCATCTGCACAGGATTCAGAAGGACAGAGGCGGTAGGTGATAAAGTTCTGATTGTAGTAGGCGTCAGCACCATCACCATCACCTTCAGCATCGTCAACAAAAGAGGTGAGGGACTGGCAACCGGCGTACTTGATTGAAAAATCACGGAGACTGTCCGCAACGTAGGTCTGGTTTTCACCATCGCTCCACATATCGTCATTTTCATCTCCTTGGTTATACCATCCATTCCAGTCCCACCAAGTATTGTTTCCCTGGTTGCTGGCGGTTTCATCGGCGACTTCTTCGGCCTCACCTTCGGCGGCGGCGTCATCGGCACCTTCACTGGTCCACCAATTCCACCAGTCTAAGTGACGGTTGTTCTGATCAGTGGGATTCTTGGTCGTCTTGAGATCGGAGGCAGGATCACTTGATTTGGCACGGAGACCGGGCTTGTGCACAGATTTGGCAACTAGGCGACTATTGGGCATCTTCATTGGAACGACGCCATGCTTCTTTTGAGCTAGCTTCAATTTCTGAATGAACTCATGCTTGCCTCGATTCTTGGAAGAAATCGTGAGAGACTGGGAATCCTGAAGTAGGAGGAGAGCGAGTGCTGCTGATTTCAACATGATGAATGCGAAGTTAAGTTGTATTTGTGTAAGTAACCAAATGTATGGGCTGAAATGCAGGGTCTGGAAAGACAGATTTTGTCAGTAGATTGTACACCCAAGTAACGATGTCCTCTAATAGAAGACTTGTGACGCAGCCCAAACGACTAGTTTTTCACAGGATATGGGATCAAACATTCGGGGTTTACTTAGTTTTGTCTTGTTACATAAGGACAAGGATTTGCCATTGGAATTTTGGGTCTTGTTGCACCGATTTGATAAATCCCGCTTAAATAAATGTTCTTGACAAGACTGAGATTGAGACATAAAGTACATATTCAGGTCTGTAAATCTTTATGCAGCGCGCGCCCAACGTTTTAAGATGTGATTGATTCTTGTAAAAGTTTTAGTGGCAGGAATCGCGCGCTTGCAAGGCGTTTTCGCGTGTTTTCCGCGTTTTTACCGGCCGTTTAGTGGCTTTTCGCGTGTTTTTCGCGTTGAGTCAGTCGGGTGCATTGATTGATGTTTTTAGTCGATGTCACAAACTATTCATTGGTCTGTAAATCTTTTTACTGTCATGTCGCACCATCCAGCGTGCGTGCCATGCCGGACTATCAGGTCTGTAAATGTTTATATTCATACTGTCTGTACCCTGTCGCAGTACAGTAAGTAGCGATGCCTTACAGGATCGATGTTTTTAGAGAGCGTGACGGACTATATATCTTCAGGTCTGTAAACGTGTATACTGTCTGTGGCAGTGCAGTAGCGATGTCTTACAGGATCGATGTTTTTAGAGAGCGTGACGGACTAAATATCTGCAGATCTGTAAACCTTGATACTGTCGCACCGTGCAAGAGGCTTACAGGTCGATGTTTTTAGATGACGGACGGACTATACAGGGGTCTGTAAATCTTGATACTGTCGCAGCGTCCAATTAATCAAGTTAGAGGAAATTGAAAAAATGGTGAAGGTTTTTAAAACGCATAGATTTGTTCTTGATTTT
>Ga0115005_10003386_pt1 | contig 12720 bp, 13 predicted proteins | sample ArcOceMetagenome_FD_87163 | JGI IMG/M metagenome (GOLD analysis project Ga0115005, IMG submission 87163) | Marine eukaryotic phytoplankton communities from Arctic Ocean - Arctic Ocean - Greenland ARC118M Metagenome | ecosystem: Environmental > Aquatic > Marine > Oceanic | place: Arctic Ocean... | reverse complement strand
CCTCTTTCATTTATCGAGATGATCCTTCGCCTTCCATGGATCCATTGAACTTTACATCAATATGCTAACCATGAAGCATCTTCATATCGCATGAACAGTAAAACATATTACATGGCTGATATAGCAAGTGGCACTGGTTGTTGGCGATAAAACTGGCACAACAAGCGATAAACCTCAGGCATATGCTCTTTCATATTTTTTGCATCTTCAAAAAACGTTTCACTGCATACAGCAAAAAACTCAGCGGGATTGGTTAATGCGTAATCGTCCAAAGGTAATGGACGATGTTTCTGCCAATCATTTTGCAAACGATCCCAAGCCGCCGTAAAAATGTCATGCCACTCACCAGCCTGCATCTCAGGGTGCATAGGAGGTGCGCCATTGGCACCATCACGCAAGATATCTAACTTATGGGCAAACTCATGAATCACCACGTTACTGGCGTGACCACCGCGAGCATGGGGGCCGGTATCACACACGGACTCCCAAGATAATATTAACGGCCCACGTTGCCATGCTTCACCACTTAAACCTGGGCCATCATTATGCACCACGCCATCAGTACTGCGATAAGGGCGGTTGGTAACAAAATCCCCTTCATACACAATGATGGAATAAAAGTGGTCATACCAGTCTAAACCGAGCTTTAAAATAGGCACGCAAGCCATAGTCGCAATCTTCAGACAGATATCGGTCGTAAGTTGAAAGTTTGCCCCTGGTGTCAGACTTTTACGAACTAAGAAACGAAGCGATAACTCTCTTAGCGCATCGCGCTCCTGTGCCTGATAATGGGCAATCACAGGCCAATCTGCCACGGCCGCTTCCCATTGCTGAGCGGTAATCCCCAGCGCTTTAATTCGTTTATTTTCTCGCCAACTTCGGAACCACTTAAACATGCTGCCCCCTATTAGCAGATCCGGATATGAAATATCGTTTTAATTGTTAAGCAAAACATCTTTTCAGCATAATGTATTTCATAAGTATCATCGAGCGTATAACCAAGCCAAATACGAACAAGTCTGTTAGGCATTTAAAATGCCATAAAAAAACCACTGCAATCTTCATTGCAGCGGTTTCTTGGAATCTCAGACTTTAAGGAATTAAAGCTTGTCAGATTCAGCGGCTAGGTATTTAGCAACGCCTTCAGGAGACGCGTCCATACCTTTGTCACCTTTGTTCCAGCCAGCTGGGCAAACTTCGCCGTGTTCTTCAGTGAACTGTAGAGCTTCGAACAAACGGATCAGTTCTTCCATGTTACGACCCAGTGGTAAGTCGTTAATGATTTGAGAACGAACAACGCCGTTTTTGTCGATGATGAAGGCACCACGGAAAGCAACGCCGCCGTCAGATTCAACATCGTAAGCTTTACAAATATCATGAGAGATATCCGCCGCTAGAGTGTATTTAACTTGGCCAATACCGCCGTCGTTAATTGGGGTGTTGCGCCATGCATTGTGAGTGAAGTGAGAATCGATCGATACACCGATTACTTCAACGCCTAGTTCTTTGAATTTGTCCATGCGGTGATCAAGTGCGATCAACTCAGAAGGACACACAAAGGTGAAATCTAGCGGATAGAAAAATACTAAACCGTATTTGTCTTTAATGGCTTCTGACAGTGTAAATTCATCAACGATGCTGCCATCGCCTAGTACTGCTGCTACTGTAAAGTCAGGTGCTTTTTTACCTACAAGTACGCTCATCACTTACTCCATTTATAGTTGTATCTGTTACGGTTACCATAACAGTTGTTGGAAATTCTTCAGTCGAGCCTGAAAAGCCCGTTATAATACAACGCTGCTTGGTTAAATCCTACCTATTAGGTTGGATAATCGAACAGTTAATGCCATTTAAAATCCAAGGCTACTATAAGTGACAAAACTGTGAAGCCCGCACACCCTGACAAGAGCATGAATCGTACGATAAATAATCGAAGTTGGCCGCTAGCACTGCTGATATCCGCTGCGGTGCATGGGCTTTTGATAATAGCGTTGTTTTTAATCTGGCCAGACGCCTCTTCAAAAGGGGAAGGTCAGGTCATGCTACTTGAGGCTGTCAATCAACAAACAAAGGTCTCTCCAAATTCACAAGCCAGACAAGCGAGCAACGCCTCGTTACAAACCGACACCCAAGCCAAGCCATCAGACTTAACCGGCAAGCGTGAACAGGCCCAACCTCAGTCTAACGTCAACAAGCCTCAGCAAACCGAACAACGGCAAACCACCGCCAGCTCAAGCAATCAAGGCAGCCTGGAAGACCAATCCGGTAAGGCTCAAACACCGCAAGATGCGTATCAGCAACAGTTACTCAAGCATTTACTGAATAAAATGGGCAGCGCTCCCGAAACCGGCAAAGCCAATATACGGCTCACCCTGATGTCGGCAGGTATTGCTATAGTGGTTAAAATCGAATTACTAGAAGGCTCAGCCAGATACCAGGCGTGGTTAAAAAGCAAAGTACTCAATGCCAACCCCTTCCCTGCGATCCCAAAAGCATTGGGGCAAAGCCAGTTCAGCACCACCCTACCAATCAATCACTTTAACTAGCGTTTAGCCGAATTAATTGGCGATCAAATCGTCAGTGGGCATACCAGAATGCAAACGCATTAAGCGGTCAGGCTGGGTCACAAATGCGTTTTCACACTCTAAAAAGAACTCAACACGGGGTTGAATATCTTCTTCTGAATATTTTTGCGCAAGGGTTAAATAGTCTTGAAAATGACGGGACTCAGATTTCAGTAATGAGATATAAAACTTTTGCAGTTCATCATCCAAACTTGGCGCAATTTTATGAAAACGCTCGCACGAACGCGCTTCAATGATGCTGCCGATAATCAAACTGTCTGTGAGTTTGCCCTTGTTATCAGGGCGAATGTGTTGAGCCATGTTATAAGCGTAACTACTGGCCTTCATGGTACGAAACTTCATACCGCGCTTTTTAATGATTTTAAGCACTTGCTCGTAATGCACCAGTTCTTCACGAGCCAAACGTGACATCTTATTTTGAATATCCATGTTCAAAGGGTTACGAGCCATTAACGTCATAGCCTGCTGGGCGGCTTTAAGCTCATTAGTGGCATGGTCAATCAAGATGGTTTCTTGGTGCTCAAGGGCCGCAGCCACCCATTCATCGGAGGTGCGATTAGGCAAATACGCCACCACAGGAGCAATCATTTCATCAATATCTAACTTAGCCATTTACCACTAACTCATGTAAACCGAGTGAATTCGGGCCGCTATTATAACGACATTTCTTCTAATAGCTCGCGCACATCGCCTTCAATGACCACCGATTGATGACTGGATTGATCCAGCACACAAAAGGTCACTGAGGCGTCTGCCACCAAGGTCTGCGTGTCTTTAAGATACATGGCCTGTTCTATGGTGCAGCTCTTGGTGCCGATTTTGGCCACCTTGGTACGGATTTCTAACACCTCTTGAATAAACGCAGGGCGGCGATAATTAATGTTGATATTCACCAATACAAAGGCCAGATTATGACCATGGATCTTTTCAACCAAAGGGAACTGCTCAAAGAACGACCAGCGGGACTCCTCTAAAAACTCCAAATAGCGCGCATTATTGACATGCTGATACACATCTAAGTGGTAGCCACGTACTTTAATATGGTTGATATGCATAACAGGACCCATTGGAAAAAACGCGCCATTATACAGATTTACACAACAAGCTAAATGAGCATCTACCAAGCAATTTTAAGAGGGTAATTATTCTGAAGTCTGTAAAACCAAGGACTGAAAAGGACATGTGCACTGAATAGAGAAAAAGATAATTGGGGGTTTAATTTTATGACCCTATTTCACTCAAAGGACATCACAATCCCATCAAGCGTCTTGATGGGCTGCTAGGTGTCGTAATAAAGCATAGACTTGCTTGGGTGATAATTCAGAGGGCTCAAATGCGGTTTGATCAAGTTTTGCAAGCAACTGCATAAAAACGGGTGTGCTGCCTGCGTACCCCATATTCCAGTCTTTAAATGTTTGTTTCTCGATGTATTCATAACTTATTATGATGACATCCGAGTGCCTCGGATCATCTGCAATATGAAAAAACAACTCATTAACGGTTTTAATCTCTCCTTCTAACGCTTGGACAAAGTATCGATTGTCGTAGCACAGCATGCCACACAAGTCTTGGCTGCTATTATTTTCTCTAGCAACAGTCAGGATATCTTTCATATCTGAAAGAGACATATCACGACTTGCGTAACTGTAATAAAGCAAACGAACCATCGATTTCATGTTCACACCATGTAATATCAATTTTATGGTTTATAGTTTGAAGTATTAGCTCAACATTATCTAAACATCAACTAAAGGCCATAGCTCAGATGCGTACTTTCCTCGTCTACTCAAATGCGCCTAATGAACTTAAATCATTTATTTCAAAAGATAATAATCCAGTATTTTTTAATAATGAAAAAACATTAAAGAAAACCATCCGATCTAGTAACCCGCCACTGGTGATGCTTCATATCTCATCTCGAATTGACGTTGACGTGGCCATCAAAATTGGCGAGTACATACGTCAAGGTTTAAATAATAAATTAACATGGTTACGAGTATTCATCAGTGAATCATTAATTGAACAACAAGTTTCATTGAGCCAATGCGGTATTTTTAATGACACACTTATATTGACCGAGTCCAATTTAGACATCATTACTCAATCGAATCAGCAGCTATTAATGTACATGGCCAATACCGAAGATTTGATAAATAGCAAAGATGCTGAAACGAAAATGCTCACATCTATTAATCGATTTTCACAACATAGGCAACCCATTCAAAAATTAATATATTCCTATGCTCAATCATTAAATCAGTTTTGCTACGGCTACACAGCGATCATCGTAACACCTAAAAAAATATCCTCTGTAAAAGACATTAACTGGGAAATTCAAGACGACGATATTAATTCATTATCAAATGATGATACGGCAGAATTCATAAAAAACGCCATGCAATGTAAAGCGCCTAAGATTGAGCTACTACCCGAAAATATAGCCAGCATGAAAATCTTCAGCATTATAAATAAAAATATTGGGGGCTATATTATTTTCCCAATTAGCATATACAACAACAATATCGCATCCATTGTTTGTTTTATTGCAGAAGAGGATTTAGATAACACATCGACGACACAATTAAATATAATGCGAGACACCTCAAACCAATTACAGGTCATCCTTGAAAGAAGATTCTCTGAGTCAAAGCTAGCAAGTCAATATCAACGATTAAAAGAAACCATTTCTGAACTAAAAAACACTCAAGAACAGTTACTACACTCTGAAAAAATGGCATCGGTCGGTCAAATGGCAGCGGGAATCGCCCATGAAATTAACAACCCATTGGCCTTTGTCATTGGTAATTTCGGTTCTTTAGAAGAGTATGTCAGTACAATTATTAATATGCTAAATCTGCATGATCAATTTGTGGCCTCTTTGGATAAATCAAGCGACAATGATCTATTTAACCGTGTCAGTGAGATGAAAAAAGAAAGTGACATAGACTTTATCATCTCCGATGTAAAAGCCATTGTAGATGATTCACGAGCGGGGTTATTAAGGGTTCGTGACATTATCAGTGACTTAAGCAGCTTTACTCGTAAGGATGCACTAGAAATCACGACGTTCGACATTGGCTCCATGGTAGATGAAACCTTAAAATTACTAAAATATGAAATCAAAGACGATATCACCCTATCCAACAAGGTAGATATCAGCGACTCATTCACCTCTCACAGGGGGTTCATACAACAAATTTTAACCAATCTGCTTAAAAACGCGAACCATGCATTAGAAGACCAGATTGACAATAAAGATAAAAAAATTGAGCTAAATGTATCTCAAAAAGATAACTATATTGTATTCAACGTCTCAGATAATGGCCCAGGTATTCCTGATGGGATTAAAAAACAAATATTTGATCCTTTTTATACCACAAAAGAAATTGGCAAAGGAACTGGGCTTGGGTTGTCTGTATCCTATAATTTGGCTAAAAAATTAAAAGGCGAGCTTATGCTGGATTGCTCCGAAAAAGCCATAACACAATTTAAACTAATTTTGCCACCCATGACGGAAACGGAATAAAAAGACGTTAGCTTTTCCAAATCCGCCCTATTCAATTAACGCTATACCGTCGTCATGGTCCTATCTACTTCGGGGTATAGAAAAAACAGCTAACTCACCATATGGTGAACGGCTAACGTTTAAAATGACAAAGCCATGACCTTACTATCCCCGCGTATCGCATTTTTCCTATTATTGTTAACCAGCTTCATATGGGGTATGGAATTCGTACTGGTCGATCTCGCCATTGAGATCATACCCACCCATACGTTCAACGCCCTGCGTTTTGCCGTGGCCGCATTATCCTTGATTCCGCTTTTTTATTTCAGCAAAGAAACCATCGATCGATCACAAATGAAAACCATTGTGTTGGCGGGCTTATTTTTGGGTTTGTTACTGTTTATCGCATTTTTCACGCAAACCGAAGGCATGCGTTACACCTCTGTTTCTAACGCGGGCTTCATAACTGGCTTAGGCGTACCACTGGTGTCGTTTCTAGGCTTTTTATTCTTTAAGCAAAAAGCATCACTGGCGGTTTGGGCAGGCATTACATTGGCAACCGTTGGCCTATATTGCCTAACAGTGGGTGATAAGTTTGTCTTTAATAAAGGCGATGCACTGGTATTAGTGTGTGCATTTGGCTTTGCGTTTCATATCTTACTCACAGGCAAGTTTGTCAGCACCATGCCCGTTATCTTTCTTAGTATTATTCAGCTAGCGGCCGTCGCACTGTATAGCGCCATCGCTGGCTATCTTGACCCTAATCCAAGTTTTTACTTTGCAGGCTCGGCTGAACTTGCTTGGTATGAGCAGCTCACCACCCCCATCGTGTATGCGGGGATTTTAATCGCAGGGATTTTAGGCACTGCTTACGCCTACTGGGCGCAGTCGGTTTCGCAAACATTATTAGCGCCACACAAGGTGGCGCTAATCTTTGCTAGCGAACCCATTTTTGCTCACCTATCCGCGGCCATATTTTTAGATGAGACACTGGGTATACTGGGCTTTATTGGTGCTGCCTGTATTATATTGGGCATGGTGGTGTCGGAGATGGGTGACAAGCAAAACGCACCAAAAGTCAATGTGTTGGACCAAAACACCAGCGTTTAACACTACTTCCTTTCTTAAATGAAATTGAGCTTCTTTGATTACAAGAAGCTCACTGCCCTTGCGCGAAACGCTGTATCCCAAACGCCGCCCTTTTAACACTCAACCAATTGCCCTCAGTTACCGTACAATGCGGGACAAATTATGGGGTGTAAATCATGAGTTTTGTAGAACATTTGATAGTGGGCGGCGGCATTAGTGGCTGCGTAATGGCTCGCCACTTAGCCAAACGTCAGCTGGATTTCAAACTAATTGAAGCCCAAGACACACTAGGCGGGCGCATTCAAAGCACAGGGCAAGGCCTAGACTTAGGCCCCACCTGGTTTTGGCCGCACCAACATGGCGTTCAAGCCTTACTGACAGAATTAAACATGGCTGCGTTCCCTCAATACACCCAGGGGGATTTAATGTACCAAGCCAACCCCAATGGTCCAGCCCAGCGGGAACACTACCAACAAGACATGCAGTCCAACCGCATCGCAGGCGGCATGGGTGCATTAATCAAAGCGCTACAAGCGGACATCCCAGAGTCGAATATTGCGCTAAGCACACCCGTTATCAGTGTTACAAAGCACTGCGGGCAATGGCAGGTACATACCCCAAATAACCAGACCCTGACTTGCGAGTATTTATGGCTCGCCATGCCACCACGCAAAATTGCCCCTTTATTCAAAGCAGACACTGAAAATGTCATCAGCCCAGCACTGCTAACCCATTTAGAATCACAGCAAACATGGATGTCGGCACAGGCAAAATTTGTTGCTCGATACGATACACCATTCTGGCGCGATGCAGGCTTGTCCGGTCAAGCCTTTAGCCGTGTTGGCCCCATGGTTGAAATTAATGACGCCAGTGGCGCAGACAATTCAGGCCCAGCGGCCTTGTTTGGTTTTATTGGCGTGCCAGCCATGAACAGACGCTCTATTGACCAACAACAAATGATCAATGCTTGCGTGGCCCAGCTTGGTAAGTTATTTGGTGAACAAGCGTTATCGCCCATTGAGACCCACTATGTGGATTGGGCAAGCAATGACTTTGTTGCAAGCGAGGCTGACATTGCAGAGCCCTCACAGCATGCGCACTTTAACGCAAATCAATATAAGCAAGAGTTAAAGGATTTAAAACTGAGGTTAATCGGCTCCGAGTTTTCACAAACAGAAGCCGGTTACATCGCTGGTGCCATTGATCATGTTAATCAACAAGCGACAGGATTATAGGGCTGCAAAAAAGAAGCTCACCGTTACATCACGGCGCATTGCGCTGTGAGGTTGACGTTTTAAAATCCCCCACCATGGCATGAGGGTCAACCTCAAGGCGATGCTGGTTAGTAGCCTGGCCCCACCAAATTAATTGATTAAAGGTACGGCCAAAATAATCAAACCAGGTATCTTGGTTTTCACCTACTTGTGTCACCCCATCTTCTGCAAACACAGCTTGTGCTTTAGGTACATGAATCATGGCAGAAACTGAAAGACAGCCCAGCTCAGATAAAAACGAACGCATACCCACAGCGGCTCGCATACCACCCCACTGCCCCGCCGAATACGTCACGATGGCACTGGGTTTATATGAAAATAGCGAACTGCCAAAATGGTTTAATAAGTTGGCTAACGCAGGGCTCATGGAGTGATTGTATTCTGGGCTCACCATAATAAAGCCATCGCAGGCTTGAATTTTTTTAGCTAGCTCATTCAAATGCTCGGGCGCTTTGCCTTGTGCATAAGCAAAGTGCGGTTTAAAAACCGTATCCAATGGGTAATCCAGTGCATCAATCAATTCAACTTGGTGTTCACCATAGCGCTGTTCAAAACATTGAATACAGGCCTTAGTCACACGCTCACCAAGGCGAGCAGGCCGCGGAGGTGTGCTATTGCGTACCGATCCTAAAAAAATAAGAAATTTCATTTGCGTGACCACCCCACTTCTTTTAATTAGCTGTCACTACTTAACCATTGATGTGACAAGCATGACAACTTTTTTTGCAATATTATTCGACCATGATCCTAACGAATCTATTTAGGTTTTTCTTCACGGGCAAGCGCATCCATAAATTTATCGAAACGTCGTTGTCTGGTTTCGGTTTTTTTGGCACTTATTAATCCATACGCAATAATATAACGACTTGATTTATTTAACGTTGCAAAGAATTGTTTTGCCTTTTTATTATCATCAAGCGCTTTTATAAAATCGGCAGGCACCTCAATTTCACTAACCACATAGGCGCTTTCCCATCGGCCATCGGCTTTTGCCGCTTGAACATGCACAAGCCCTGATTCCATCATTCGCCCCTCACTGATCAAACGCTCTACATGCTGCGTATTGCGCTTCGACCAACTGCTACCAACTTGCCTTGGTGTAATGCGTTGCAGATAGGCTTGATCATCAATGGATTTTTTAACACCATCAATCCAGCCCCAACATAATGATTCAATTACCACATCATCCCAGCTAACACTTTCAATACCCGTGTGTTTTTTGAATATTTTGACCCACAACTCCCCTTCACTTACATGATGCTTCTCTAGCCATTCACCTAACTGCTTGGGAGATGCAAATGACAGAATTTTTGATGGATCAGCTTCAGGCATGGGGTAAGACTCGTTTAATTCTGGGATAAAAAAATGGACAGCAATTGGGGATCCATTTGGGTCTATTTTCAAGTTAGATTAACAAACCACTATTTATTCAAATTGTAAATTTGCTACAAGCTAACGAAAAAATGCGCTTAAACCGTTCATTCAACCTAACAACCCATACATATTTTGCACTTATGCATTATAAATCACCGGCATCTGACCTTGCCATTTATCACTCAGCCCATCGTCCAATACCAGTTGAGACATAAAATGCGCCACATTAATGCGCGAGGTTTTACCTGCATCAAAAATCGCACTGCGTATAGGTGAAGGGTGTATGACATAGGCAGTCACACTGGGTTCATCAATTAAGTCATCAGGGCGAACGGCCACCCATCGAATGGCAGGCGAATCCAATCCAATCTGGTTTTGTAAAAATGCCGCGGCTTGTTCGTTATCAACATGGGGCGGTAACAAGCACCTTAATAACCCAATCACGCAGCTTTCTCTCAGGCTAATGCTCTCGCCAGCCTGTTTATTTTGATTGCCGGATGTGTTCATTAAAATAAATTTAACAGGTTTAGGCGGTGCCAGTGCCTCAATGGCATGACACAAAGCCGTGACCGCTTGTGTCACTAAACGCCTAGGGTGCCCAAACAAACCTTTAAACGTTAGGTTATGACCTAAACACGACACCACGGCCTTACAGTCACGTACTTCTTCCACCAATTGTGCATGAGTTAAATCCAGCAGACTCGCTTGTAATACATGCAAGTTAGGATGGTGCTTTATGCTTTCATCCAATGCATCCATGGAGCGCACGATGACCCTGACTGCCTCCCCCGCCGCTAATAACTGCTTAACCACTAATCGGCCCGTGGCACCACTTGCCCCTACTACCAATGTTGTCATGAATGTGTCCTGTTTAATTAATAAGTAAGACTATACTTATGCAAATATCAAAGATAAATTGCCTACAAATGCATAATTAGTATACAAATACGTATGAAGTGGACATCTATTAATTTTGATTGGAATCACACTCGGGCCTTTTTAGTCACCGCAGAAGAAGGCACTCTATCCGCTGCGGCCAAGGCACTGGGCCTGACTCAGCCTACGCTCAGCCGCCAAGTAGCCGCCCTTGAATCCCAATTACAACTTACCCTGTTTGAACGGATTGGCCAACGCTTGGTGCTTACACAAAGTGGATTGGAACTCCTTGAGCATGCTAAAGCCATGGCCCACGGTGCTCAATTATTTTCATTGGCCGCCAGTGGTCATTCTCAACAATTAGAAGGTTCTGTCGTTATTTCAGCTAGCCAATTAGATGCGGTATATCGTTTACCTAAAATCATTGCACAGCTGCGCCACGAAGAACCCGGTATTGATATTGAGGTGGTGGTCACTAACGAAACAAGCGACTTAAAACGCCGAGAAGCCGATATTGCCATTCGTAATTTTCGACCAGAACAACCTGATCTCATTGCAAAAAAAATCGGCACAGAGAATATCTGGCTGTACGCCACAGCGGATTACCTAAAGCAGTTTTCTGCTTTATCCCAAAGCACGATTACTGATGATATTCAAATTATCGGCTTTGAACGAAACCACGCAATTTCAGATTTACTCAACCAAAAAGGCTGGCAGCTTGAAAGTCACAACTTTAAAGTGGTGACGTCGTTTCAAATGATGCAATTAGAATTATGCAAAGAGCATCTGGGTATGATGTTTTTTCCGCAAGGATTAATTGATGATCACACGCAATTAGTACGCGTATTTGAAGACTTGGGCCCTGCCATGCAGTTACCCGTTTGGCTGGTATGCCATCAAGAATTACGAACCAACCCAAGAATTAAACGAGTATTCGATTACTTAGCTAGTAAACTTGAGCCATCTTTTGAGCATGGGTAAATTCTGCCAATACCTCTATAATTTTCGATACATATAAAAAAAAGCGCTTACCCAGGTAAGCGCTTTTTAGTTCATAACGATTAAGAATAGATTGATTAATCTTCAGAGGTCGATGCGATTTTATGAATGGATAAATCCGCACCGTTGTACTCTTCTTCTTGCGATAGGCGCAGGCCAGCAATGGCACCCACTAAACCATAAACCGCAAAACCACCGATCAAGGCAACGGCTACGCCGCTTAGTGAACCTACAAGCTGTGACATAAAGGTTACGCCACCCATGCCGCCTAGTGACTCTAACCCAAAGATACCCGCAGCTATACCACCCCAAAGACCACATAAACCGTGTAACGGCCAAACACCTAGCACGTCATCAATGCGTGGAAATTTGTTTTGGAACAAGGTGAAGGTATAAACGAACAACGCACCGGCAACACCACCCACCACTAATGCACCCATTGGGTGGAATAAATCAGAACCCGCACATACGGCTACTAAGCCCGCCAGAGGGCCGTTATGAATGAAACCTGGGTCATTTTTACCCATCAGCATGGCCACTAATGTACCGCCAACCATGGCCATTAATGAGTTAACCGCTACTAGGCCGCTGATGCCATCCATGGTTTGCGCAGACATCACGTTAAAACCAAACCAGCCCACGGTTAGAATCCAAGCACCTAATGCTAAAAAAGGAATACTAGATGGCGCAAACGCAACCGGACGACCTTCACGGTAACGACCAGTACGGGCACCAAGCAGAATAATGGCCGCTAGTGCAATCCAACCACCCATACCATGCACCACAATAGAACCTGCGAAGTCATGGAATTGCGCACCAAAAGTGGTTTCTAACCAGTCTTGATAACCAAAGTTACCATTCCAAATTAAACCTTCAAAGAATGGGTAAACCAAACCAACAATCAATGCAGACGCAATTAAGAATGGATAAAATTTCGCACGTTCAGCAATACCACCCGACACAATAGCCGGAATAGCAGCAGCAAACGTTAATAAGAAAAAGAATTTAACCAGTTCAT
>Ga0115005_10003384_pt1 | contig 12730 bp, 11 predicted proteins | sample ArcOceMetagenome_FD_87163 | JGI IMG/M metagenome (GOLD analysis project Ga0115005, IMG submission 87163) | Marine eukaryotic phytoplankton communities from Arctic Ocean - Arctic Ocean - Greenland ARC118M Metagenome | ecosystem: Environmental > Aquatic > Marine > Oceanic | place: Arctic Ocean... | reverse complement strand
TGTTTTTTCATAACTTTTATACTAGGCTACGTGTATCAATCATACCGTCAAAATAATAATAAAAGATTAGAAACCAATCAATCAATACCACAGCCCCTAAATCATCCGCTAATGACAAATGACAAAAACGTTCACTCCACCAAGACGATTGCAATCAAAATTAAGCAGATGGCTTCGCGACCCTCTGACCGAATTCATCCATGTATACCCACTCTCCAGTCTTCTCATCGATAAACTCAGTCCATTCCTCGTTCTGAGGGATAAGTCCGTCATAAAGAGCAGGATCATTGTCAATCCAAGCCTCCTTTCCAATGATATCGGTGATCTTCTCTCCTTGAGCCTCAAGAACATCCTCTACCTCAGCACCAGGACTGCAGGCAAGGTGCTCACACTCAACAATGAGCGGGGGCTCCTCGAACTGATGGAGAGGAGGTGGTGACGAAAGAGTCCATTCCAAAGAGTCGGTGATGAGGGGGACGATTACGTTATCGCCCTTGGCATCAACAGCCAGAAAACGAAGTGCCGTGAACCTTGGAGCAGCTATATTAGAAACAAGAGAATAGAACAATAGGATCAGTTTAGGATTGTGTACACTGTAGGTATCAATCTACGCGGGGCGGTACCGTAAAAACCGCCAAAGATTGATTTCCACATGAAAGGGCGATTGACCATCGTCCTTTCAGAATCTCACATCTGCGATATCCTTAGTATACTTACCAGCCTTGGTAACCCGAGAGGCAAGAGGTCTAGCAGCAGAACGGATAGCAGAAGCAAGCATGGTGGTGGTGTTTTTGACGGTGTCGATGCCTTGCTTCGCATCATCCAACCAACAAACAGAGAAGAGAAGCAGACCGACAGACGAAGGGAGAAAAAGGGAAGAGGAGGGGAGAAGGCGTTTTCTGTCCGCTTTCTTTTAGACGTTAATATACTGTTAACACAAAAGTGGAGGAAGCCGCAGGCTACTGTAGCAGGAAGCAGGAGGAACATCCAAGCGTCCAAGGAAGCCGCAAGAACATCCCATTCTACCGATATCCTGGAATATTTTTGACATCGTGTTTTTGCGTGTTGGTTTTTATCTTGCTTTTCTATCAAAATCTATCGCACAATATATACCAGTAACTTGAAACTGTAAACATGACGGTGGCAACCACTGTCTCAACAATTTTTGACGATGACGAGATTTCCAACGAGGAAATGATCTGTGAACTTCACAGATTCTGCGCGAAGCCTAAAAGAGTGATGGACCTGAAATCCATTCTCTCGTCCTGCCCCAAATCTGCAAAAACATCAATGGCAATGGAAACACTGCGCTCCATATCCTGCTTGGCGAAGGATATCATCATAACATTATGCCGTGGAATAAGGTCAAGCTATTGAACGCATTGATTGATGCCTATCCAGGCTCAGTATTGTTGCAGGACAAATTTGGCCGCACTCCCCTCTATCTCGCAGTTGAGTACAAAATTGGAGAGAGTATCTCTATACTCGAACAACTCCTGTGTGCACCAAATGGTACTGATGCATTGACAATTCCTTGTTTTGGACAAGATGCTTTCAAGGGTGTCGATTGTCGTGATGTCAATCCATTATCACGACCTTCACGATTTCATAGAAAAATTCAGTGTATGGATGCATGCCATAGGACGCCGCTTTATATGGTATGGGACGCAGCACTACATTCTATGTCCAGTGAAAGGTGGAACAAACTTGGAATGAACAGATCAAATGTGAAACCAACCGGCAAGAGAATGCAAAAAGCTTTTTTGTTTCTTGAATATGCTTATCTCAACGATGTAGGGGGAGACATCCCCAAAAACACTCGTCCTAGACAAAGAAGAAAGATGCATCAACATGTCGATGATGATTGCTGGAACCAAATTCGTGGAGATCAAAGAGATTGTAAACCTCAAAAATCCAATACGTTTAGCACGCAATTCAGAATAACCCATGCTGTTGCTACATTCTACAAGTATTTGCCGCAGAAATCTCTTGACCTGGCCTTGAATTTCTACTCAAGACAACTTGAGACGAGAGAAGAAGTATCTCGTTACGTTCCTCTCCATAGTGCAATCCTTCACGATGCGGGCTCTCAAGCGATTAGAAGTTTAGTAAAGGCCAATGTAAATACTCTTTCTATGGAGACGAGGGAAGGACGTCTACCACTTCATCTCCTACTCGACAGTCCAAGCCCTGACCATAAATTGCTCAGGGATGTCATCGAAAAATACCCAGCTGCAGGTGGAATCAAAGATCCTAAAAATTGTCTCTTCCCTGCAATGATTGCAGCTGCGAGCACTACCAATATTGGTTCGGAAGAAAGCCAGGAATCGCGCGAAGAGTCAAGCAGGGATCATCTCTCTGCGATATATATGTTAATTTCAGCTCGACCGGATATTCTTGTTGGTAGATAAACTCAATTAAAAGATATACGAGTATATTTTTATAACGTTTCATCAAAGTATTCAACATGTCAATACCAAAATCCAGGCTTTCACCTTCAGTGAATTGTTCGAAAACGTTCTTTCCTGAGTAGGTTTATATTGTAGACTTATGAGTTATCTCTCTAAATGTTTCCTTCTTTCCAAACATTTCCTATTATTGAATAAGTGCATACTGTTTATTCTATGATTTCAAACACATTATTACAAACATATACCCATAGCCTAAGACTGCAATCTCTCAATGAGCAAAGTATTTACCTACAGAAAGAAGAAGATTCCTCTTTGTGTATTGCAGGTCGAATATGCTCGTCTTCTGGGTAAGGAAAGTTTTGGCAGGATCAGTAATACAGCCCGTCCCGTGCCTATCAACCTCTCCAGGGTGTATTGATGCAAACTCCGGATTTGAAGAATGATTGCCGAGGCCTTGTGTCTCCCAGATACGAATGGCGCAGTCATCACTGCCTGTGGCAAGAGCTGTACCGCACGGACTAAAACTCAAAGATTCGATAATTGGTATCTGGAGATTGTTCTTGGCAGCCAAAGTGGTGTGCCTAAATTCATTTAGTTTTCTTCCATTTCTCACATCCCAAATATGAACCGTCCCAGAGTAATCGGCTCCTGCGACGAATTGTCCCGAAGGGCTTACTTTCACTTTGTTTACACCCGCTGCGCAGCCGCTGAGCAGTCTCACGCAGTTCCCACTATGAACGTCCCACATTCGAACTGTTTTGTCATCACTTCCAGTAAAGATATAATTACAATTTGGGTGCCAAGAGACGCAATTTATGTTTTCATTGAAATGCCCTGTAAAGACGCGAACAGGTGTCGGTCTGTCTGTACACCACAATCTAGCAGTTGAGTCTGCTCCTGCAGAAGCAAAATAGTAGCCACAGGGTGCAATAGATACAGACCATACAGGTGTGGACGGAGCGTGCCCTTGATAACAAACCAGAGCAGAGCCATTGCGCTGCGCCTCTGATTCTGGCTTCGCACCTGGAACATAAGTACTAGGATCGCCTCCTTGTAAAATTGTGCTCTTGACTCCGCTGGCGTGTATTTTTTGTTTCTCTTCAATGCGTCCCAGTTCTCCGTACGAGCCGACCGCCTTTGTATCCCATAGTCTTAGCGATCCGTCGCCACCAGCACTGATGAGCGTCCGTCCATCCCTATTCCAATCAAGGTCAAATATCGGCAATCCTCTCTTGTGTCCTAGAAGAACCACCACGGATTCGTTACAAGATGCCCCACTGCTACTATCCACGGACCCCTTCCCGCTCAACGCTGTCCATGAATCCATCGACCAGATTCTGATAGCAGAATCGCTGCATCCTGCTGCTACACGTCTCCCGTCTGGAGGGCAGAGTTTGGCACATGTCAAATCAATCCCAGCTTCGTCAAACGGCGACTTGGGATCTTCGATCCTAGCTTCCTCAAAGGATGAACAGAGTGTTGAGAGCATCACCGATGGCTCTAAGGGATTACCAAACTCCTCTGTCTTCGATTCTTGACTTCCTTTCAAGCTTCTCATCCCGTGTTCATAATCGTCCTTTATTCCCAAGGCAGCTAGACGGCGAAAGCCGTGAGATAAGAGGGCGCGATTGAAATCAACACGTTTCTTGGCTTCGTCATAATCCTTTCTAGTTTCGTATTCTTTATCAAGGTAGAACTTTGGAAACGGTAAGCTATCGGCATCTTTCAAAACTGAGAACTCCAATTCTCCCAGTTCCTTTGCCCGTGTTGTAGGATGAACAGGTGCAGCCCATCGAACATCATTGCCAGCTGTTCTATCATTTTCTTTCTGTTCGCCATTTGGAAGGATCATGTCCTCCAAGATACAGGCAGGAATAAACGACGTGGGCTCTCTCTTTTCCACCACTATATGACACCGAGTTTGCAACAAAATACTCATGGGTAACAGCGAATCGTGACTGTTCAGATATCTCACAAGAAACCCAAAAGTGATGGAACTAATATTCAAATGCCACTTGATAGACCTGACCTTCTTCAGAAAAGGATAATCTCTCAATTTTCTCAAGAGCGATGAATGTTCCTCGACCACACTCTTGTATTCCTTTTCCAATGCGTCTACCGCCTCCACTGCCTTTGCAGTTGGCGGTGCACTTTTCGCTGCCTCTTTGTGTTTTTCATATGAAATTCTAATTGTTTTCGCCTTGGCGAGTGTTTCATATGCATTGACAACAAGCTCGTTCAGCCCCTTCATACCATGTGTGGTACAGCATCTATCCAAATCACGGAATTCAGTTGGATAGAATGGTTCGTGAATATAACGGTAGGTGGATAAAAGTGTTGCTGCAGATTCTTCCAGGTCGTTCTCGAGAAGATCGCAGTATGTATGGACTAGGAGTGGAAATGTTACAGAGAGTAGTTCGGGTTTGATAGATGCTGGTATGAAGGATGCTGCGTGAAACTCCACATTTCTGGATTTTGTGCTATTTGGTACAACTTCCTTTTCCCTCTTGTCTTGAGGATAACCGGCATTTGCTCTTGCTCGAGTCATGAGTGTTTCCAAATTGTTTCCCTTCGATGGAATATGGTTGCCGTTGCCGTTCTTGTCAGCGTTTAGCGAGAGGTCTTCATCGTCCAAGGAAAGAACCCATGTCTGTAACGCCGTGAATCCCTGCAGATATCGTCTCGCCTCCTCCTGTTTCCTTTTCTTGTCCTCAGTATCTGCAAGTTTATCATGCAACTGATGTTGAAGCTCCTTCTCTTTATCTGTACCATTCTTAATCCGAACAGTGCTGCTTTTGTTATCCCCGTTTCCATCTCCGATGACAGGTCCGCCTGCCCATGTCAATAATGCAGGTGCGGAATCCAAGTCGTATCCGATACCGCCACCTGTTGTCAACGTTAGAGCAGTCTCGTGATCTTTGAACTTGTCCTCTAGCTGTTGCATCTCTGCCGCGTAATCTCCTTCTGACTTTTCGTTGGTGCTTTCTTCGCCTTCTTCATTTGTTTCATCGGTTTTAGGTTTTTTATGACTGGTTTCGTCATCTATGTGTCGCTGCAATTCCGATATGGCGCTGCCAAGTCCGCGTTTCCGTAGATAGTTTAGTACAGCTGCTGTTGCAGGTTCCTCGAGATTTTCATCATTTTTAGGAGCAGTGCTAGATGCCATAAGAGGTGAAGTCGATTCGTCTTGATCTGCTATTCCTTCTTCATTGGACATGTTTGTATTCAATCACTGCTACTTCAGGGCAGAGTGGAGTCCGCGAATTCAAGAATATGGAGTGGTAAGTAACAACCAGGTGTTATTGTGTTGAATATTCGAGTATGTCTGTACGATATGTATGTCTTGTGCCTTGTTGTTCCTTGTTGCTGTGAGGACCGATGACGACCAGGAGAAGAGTGCGAGAGGAGAAGATTTTTAGGTTTTAGCTGTGTACAAAAAATGGACGGTCATTTCGAAATAATAATAAATTGGCTCGGATAGTACTAATTGTGACGTCTAATGATTTATTTTTGGCCTGGAGACATTCAAGATTCAAGCTTGCATCATCGATCACAATTCTCTGGTTCTTCTGTTCTTCTGCTTGCGTGTTTTGGCACTCGACTCTCGACTCGTTCTTCGACATATTATTCATATCTCACATCGTACCTCTACAGCTCTACCTAAGATGATGGTTCTCAAAGAAAGCTTAACGAAATTTGCCTTCTTTATTCTAGTTCTGGAAATCATCGGCAGCTCTGCATCCCCAAACGACTTGAGATCTATTAATAAGAATGTTCTGCGCCCCCCCCTTGCTTTTCACAATTCTGGGCCACAGTCGAGGCGAAATCTCATTGACACTGCTGCCCAAACCATTGCTGCGGGTGTCTTGACAACTTCCCTTTCCAGCCCATCCCCAGCTGTTGCAAAAACATACGATGGGACCAATGACTTGTACTCCGTCTACCAGATCTTTCCAGATGCATCTGCTGATCTCTCGCCTTATATCAAACCTATCGAACCTGCAAAGTTTCTGCAGTACAATATATTCAATGGTCAGCAGGAAAAAGCAAAGCAAAATAAGAACGGTATGAAAGGGGGTGTTATATGGCTTGGTGAGCATCATAATGCTAAAAGGGATCATGACCTTCAAGCTCTCTTCATCGAAAATGTATATAATCAACGCAAAGCAATGAGCCGCAGAGGCAAAGACACTCCTAAAATGTCCATTGGTCTCGAACAAGTTCAGGTTCAGTACCAACATTTCTTAGATGATTATGTCCAAGGGAAAATTTCAGAGGAAGAAATGCTCAATGGGTGTGAATGGGCAACGAGATGGTCGTGGCCTTTTGAAAACTATAAGTCTGTCTTTGATTTAGCGCAGAAGCTCAAAATTCCTCTCGTTGCGCTCAATGTCAATAGCGAAGATTTGGCAAAGGTGGAGATAGATGGGTTCAAAGGCCTTGATGGCAAGACGATTCGAAAATATATCAAGGACCCAGTTGGCTTTGGAGAATTTGCGAAACCTAAGTCATACAGGACTTACTCTGCCTATGTCATTGAACCGTCCTACGATATGCACAAGGAGTTGGGTATACTCAAGACAAAAAATGAGGCGGGGCAGGCACTGGACGATAATACGAGCTTCCGCAACTTCTTCAGTGGAAGAATCCTGTGGGATGAGGCAATGGCTGGGAATGCATATGAATGGACCAACGAGAACGAGGGAGGAATCATGATTGGACTTATTGGAGCAGATCATGTCAAATTCGAAAAGGGCGTAGTTGGAAGATATCAGAGGCTTTTGGATCGGAATAAGGGAGATAGTGATGCAAAGTCTATTGCAGATGCAATGAATGTATCAGTGTTGTTGAATCCTACGTTGATTGATACTCAGCCTTCAGGTTCCGCTGCGGCTTATATGAATGCCTCTTCGTCTGCATATCCAGATCAGATCACTTTACAGCTGAGATATTTGAAGGATGATGTTGTCCCATCGTCTCCAGATCGATCATTGCCTTCAAGTACAGGCGGTGTATTACCGCTTGCTGACTACATTGTTATAAGCAATGCGCGAACATGATTTGAAACGTATGATAAAAAAATGCACAGCACAAATTAATTGCAAACAGACAATTTGAAATTTTATAGAAATGGTACGGAGGCATAGAAGATGGTGTAGAGGAAGAAGAAGAAGGAGAAGAGAGTAACGCGGGAGAGGATGACAGTGATAATTAGGGAGGTCATGATACTGAATAATGGTCATAAATGTGGCATTCCTCATCCTTTTTAACTTTATAGTTTTTGTGTTTTATTCTTTATGCGTTCAATGAGCGAGGACGTTGTTGGTCCTCAAAACAATTGAACGATGATGAATTTTAACTCCCAACCAGTCCCAACAAAGATAAAATAAAATTGTTGAAATAAATTCCTCCCTGAAGAGTCTGACCCTGTTGACGATAATCAGCGTGCGCTCGAAGAGATGCCTGAGAAAACGGCTCTCAGTCATCTTCGTGGAAAGAAGATTCCGTTAGAGACACCAGGAAAGGCACCATTGCAATTATTTCATGACGGGTCTCTTAAATTGGGGGATGACCTCGGAGGCAACCTTGACGTTTTGGTGGTAATGGACAGCGAATGCTGAGTGCCGTAACTCTGGATTGGCCGGAGGATGCGTACGTTCTGGACAAACCGAGACTAATATTCAGAAAGGATCAATATCGCAGTAACAGAAACAAACACTGCGTACGACTGGTGTGGTGTAACTACACAGCTCAATCTGGTTCATGTTGAATATATTGAGTGCAGCACCGAACCATCTTCAGATGCCTTTGGTAATGCCCTTAGTCAGCTTCGATCTACCATAGACGGAATCATGGATAATGTGCATGCCCTTCGTACCCAGTACAGAGCAGACCTTGTTGCCATGATCATTGATGACTCTCAATACTGTGACATTGCATACCTGGGTACATCCCAAAGTTACATGTTTTCAGTGACGGCGTGGAACTGTGCTACTAGTTATTACTCATCAGGTACGAGATTGGACATAATTTGGGATGTGACCATGATAAAGGAACAAAACTGCATGCACAAGTGGCCCTAGCAATTAAGGCTACCGTGATCCAAGTGCAAATTTGTCCGTAGTATCCTTGCCTACAACTGCGTTTCTGGTCAGTGCCAATGCTAGCGGAGGATGCACAAGGATTCAACAATTTTCCAATCCCTACAATCTGTACAATGACATTTGGAGATGTATTCACAAATAATGCAAAGAAAATCAATGATGGCAAAGCTACCGTTGCTGCGAACTATACGCATGTTTCCCCAGCCCACTACAATCCCAGCTCCCACCAAACAACCCTTTCCAGCGCCTTCACAGGCACCTACTACAACAAAGTCGCTCACTAAGGCCCCTACCGATATTGACGTGTGCGCTGGTCTTAAAAGTTGCAACAGCAAGAACAATGGGTGTACTTTGAACAAAAAACACACACTCGTGCTTCTAGTGCTTAAAAATGACCCCTAAGTTTCAGTTCCAGTTATCTGCGCCAGTTCCTTCTCTGCGTTCCACCAGCACCTGTAACTCTCTTGACAAGTCTGCTGAGTGGAATTGGTCTCTGCGAGAGGAAGCTGCTTAGTTTATATTTAAAAATGATGTGAAACCATGAATTAAAAAAACATCAAATAGTACGTGTACGTGTACCCAGAGAAACCAGCTCCGTTATGAAAGCAACTGTTGTTGCAAACAGTGTAGTATGGAAATTTCATCAACAGCACTGTTCTTGAATGACACTAGAAAAACAAATGATTTCTTGATTGAATGGTGACTTTTGAATGAGCTCCAAAATATAATCTGAGTCCAATATTGTTCTTGGTCAGGTTTGCATTTTCTGTGAGGATATTTTGATCTCGCAGTAACACCTCACACCATAGCGTCTTTTACTATTAATACGAACCTGAGTGTTATCGATGGTGTTATCTACACGTACTTATCAACATTAGTGATGCGTGTCTTTGTACAGCTTCTTGCAATGCAATATTCTATCTTTGAATCTAGATACTGATTTTAGTACCATAACCATATTTAATAGTATATTTCTTTGTTCCTAAAGTTGTATCTCCGATTTTATCAGGTCTTGCACCTGGCTTTTAAAAGTTTGCCTTCGCTAGTGCACCTTCAAGGCCTACAAATGACTGCTCCTTGTAGTCCACCAGCCTCAACGAGCTCCTGGGCTTGTTGAATTTCGTGCAAACCTACTTCCAGTGCTATTGCCGGTCTAATTATTCCCGACTCAAGCAAATTGAATAGTAGAGATAGGTCGTCAGCCATAAGATCTTGGCGCTGTTCAATCGATTCAAACAAATTATAGTCGTAAATGTTTGACCTGAATGGCAGTGGAGTCACTGCGTGCATTGCAGTTCCAATTTTGGGGAAAAGAGACCCAGAATCTTGCTTGTAAATGTCTTCCTTCTTGATCACCTTCGGCATGAATTGAATCCCACAAAATGTTGTTGAAGGTTCCTCGGCCAAGAATTCATCTATATCGTAAAGTTCTCCTGCATGTTGCATTTGCTTTAACATTTTCCGTTTGAGACCCCTCGAGTTTCCCACATTCACTAATTTCACTCCATTTCTACCCAAAAATCTTAATAAATATTTGGGATTGCCTGTAAAGCACACGCAATCGATAATGATATCCACCGAGAGGTTATCTCTCCATGTGGTGGGGTCTTCGTTCAACCATTCATCTGCCCCGATGACATCCAGCATGAATTCTCTGTGCTCTATCTTGCAGGATGCGTAAACCGCAGCACCTGCCCTTTTGGATAGCTCTACTACGGCACGGCCTATATTACCATTGGATCCTGTGACCAAAACCCGATGATTTTTCTTTACTTTCTTGTCCATTCCTCCAGAGCGATATAGAATCTGGATAGCAGCTAAATACGATCGGACAAGGCATACTGCTTCACCTGGATGAACCGAGTCGGGAACCCTATGCAGGTACTCTGCGGGTAGACTGGCATAACGTGCATTACCACCAAGCAGCGGGTACAGGCAACAAACTCTATCACCTACTTTCAGATTACCACGTCGTTGAGCTAAATCTCCACAGTATGAAATTCTTCCAACGCAATCTACCCCACTAGTTACAGGAAAGGTTGCAAAATCGAAAGCAGAAAAAAGATTTCTCCGTATCATGCAATCTGTAAAGGAAACAGTAGAAGCTTCAATTTCCACAACCACTCCACTTCGACGAGAAGTATTTGGAACAATTCTCACAAGTTCAATCAAACTTGGCTCTGTAGAATTCGTGAAATAAGGTATGTATGTTGGAATAATTTCATCAAATAAATTTCGTTTTCGAGGGGATTTTTGCCCTTCAGCACTCACCACCAAACTCAGAGTATCTTGCTTCCAGATTTTCGGTCATATTGGTTTCAGTCGTATTATGATTCTTCTTCTTCTTTTTCTGAGTCTCTCGTCCGTTGACGAACGTGTAATGCCTAGCGTTCGATAAACCAGGTTTTTCGTCGCGTTCATCCATGAACTCTACATTTTGTTTCCTTGACTTCTCGCGTTTGATGCGGACAGTGTGGGATTCAGGAACTTCCTTCTTTCTCGATATTGTTCTTGCTCTCACTGAGCATAGCTCATTTAGTTTGCCTTCACGCTCGTGAACTCTATTAACTCTCGAATAAGCCATATCACATCTACCAGTACAGCATAAACTTGGTCTGTCCCATACATAAAAATTTTAATCAAGCGATATAAAAATGTGTCCCTTGATGTTTCTTTGGTGCGTTGAATGACTTTTGTTACGGCTAATTTAGAATAACATTCAAATTGAGTTAAATTTGTGACAACTAACAGCCAAGAGTTCAAAGTTTTTAGAAGTGGTGTTTGATGGGTGTCAAGAGGTCAAGAGGCGTCATGACCGAAGTTTTTACTTGACAAAATTTTCAACACGATTCTGGACACGGTCAGTTGAAAGCTCGAGGGAGGAGAAGGTATCTCTTCTGTGGAGGATAAGAAAATTTGTGTACTCGTACTATTGAACATCGAAGAAGAGTTCCTGACAAATAAAAGTGCCTCACGTGAAAACAATTATGTAGATTACTTTCATTTTCAATGTACAAAGGTTCTAGATTCAAAATGATTCCTTCACCTGGCTGTAATTGAAAAGTAATAACTACGAGAGGACAATGCTCAAAACCGCATATTTCACAAAAAGTTGGGTGATTTATAAATATTATTCATTACCTCTATTGTTATTTTCTTTCATGTAAACAAAGAAAATAGAGAACGCGATAAATAAGCGTTCCAGATTCACATCGCAGATGTAGATTGATCTTGTCCACAGCAAAATTGCGCCACAGCATTGCATGTAAAAAATTCGAGAACAGCAGTGTAGAGAGACCAAAAGACTCTTAAGCCGCCTCTACCTTCAAAGCAGGGCAAATCTTCGTCGCTGTTGGTGTTGTTCCCAGACCCGTTTAGCTCCATAATGTATTCTACTCGAAACTGATACATTTCTCTTCCAGTATAAAAGAGACATTGTTTCTCTTCGATGCTCCAACGGGGGTTAACATGTTTTTCAGTTACAAGTTCGTCACAGAACCTGACTTTTCTTGAGCTTGAATTTTCGGAACAGCAACCATCGCAATCAGCGCTTTTGCTGCAATGATCGCAAGACAAGCTATCAACAGTTTTGAATGCGTGAATGGTTCCTCCGCTTTCATCTTCTAGTAATAGATCATCAGTATTTAGATCAACGTCCGAGGCTTCGTTAGTTGAGCTGCTTTGAAAATTTTAAAAAAAGTAGTGTGAGTAAAGTGTCGTTATCGTGGCAAATGCAGAACTCGTAATATCAACCTTGCAAGAATGGCTTACCTATCATCGTCGTTGTCGACATCTTCACTCCTCCCAACTAAGTTAGGGCTATAGCGGTCCCGGCCCATCTCGGCACTCGCTGATTCACTTAGCTCAACTCGCAGCTGTACGTTTTCAACTTCTGCAATGGATTCGATCGAAATGTCATCCCCGACTGAGGTTAAGTCAGTATCAGCTTGAGATGGAACACTTGATTCCTCGCTGGTATCAGTCATGCCTTCTTGATCGGTTTCATTTTCATTCGTGAAGATGCAGACCTTATCCTTCGTTGAATCAAGATTGTCTATCACCACTTTGTTCGTATCTGCGAATAGTAGAGGATCTTCTTCCTGATCTACAACCACTAATTCTTCATCGCATTCTAGATCTACAGTTTCGTCGGTAGAGCAGTTGTCGATATTACTGTTCTTCTTCTGGAATTTAGTACTCGATGACAGTGTAGTA
>Ga0115005_10003383_pt1 | contig 12731 bp, 9 predicted proteins | sample ArcOceMetagenome_FD_87163 | JGI IMG/M metagenome (GOLD analysis project Ga0115005, IMG submission 87163) | Marine eukaryotic phytoplankton communities from Arctic Ocean - Arctic Ocean - Greenland ARC118M Metagenome | ecosystem: Environmental > Aquatic > Marine > Oceanic | place: Arctic Ocean... | reverse complement strand
TCGCTCGTTCGCGCGTGACTTGTTGTTCCAGAGCGGCACATCTAGCCTGCACTTCTCTTAACTCCCGAGCCTGCACCCTCACGACGCTGAATTGTAGACGCCATTTTCTCCGCATTCCCCGATAAAGCCTTTTCAAATCGCGCGCGGATCGCCTGACCTCTTGGAACCTGCCGGTCAGAGCGCCTATTATTTCCTTAAATCGCCGATCTCGAGTTTTTTGGATATATTTGTTAGTTAATATTCGGATTTTAGAGGGCTTAGACATTATGATATTATCCATTTCTAAAATACCCAGGAAACACTTATTCAAATTGGCCTAAACTTACTTAGTTAGATATTTCCTTTAGTTAACCCTGGTCTTCGTTCTCCCGTTGCTCTCGCAAGAGTTCGAGGAATCGGGTTAGCAAGGACGTAGCCGTAGGGTCAATAGCGGCTGACTGCGCGATGATTCTTCGATCCTTAAGCTTCAGGGCTTGGAATTCTTCGGACTCCATGACCGCGGCCAATTTTTGCCGTTTTTCTTTGTCGGCATCTACCAAATGTCCGTTAATTCGCACCAAGTGGTCGTTTATGTCTTGGTTGGCCCGAAGGCGGGATCGGTAGACTAGTTGTTGATCTTCCATCTCGCTTTTCAGTGTTGGCGAGTTTCGTTATAAAAGCAACTTAGCGCACTTATGTTTTTTCGACAAGGCCTAGATTGCACGTAAAAATAAACGTGAAAAACTTCCGAACATTGCTTCGAGAACTTGGAAAAACTGGGACTAAAATAGGTACTAAAAATGACCGAATTTGACCGTTCTAGGGCTTAAAATCGTCCGTAAACTGGTTTACGAGTCAAACTCGACGCTGCGATCTGTGTCCAAACCAACAGCACCCACGCTTGGCTATAAAATATCAGTTTTCAATCAAAAGACTTGTAAAGGAACGATGAAAAAACATAAGTTTTCACGCCCGTAACTTGTGTCCGAGAGGACTCGCCAACCCTGTCGCTTTTTGTCTCGTCGTAGTACCGTAGTCTCGACTCTACCACCTTATCCTTTTGTTTGTTAAGTTCTCGAAGTTTCTTGGCCTGGCTCTGCTCCTGATCCAATTGCCGACATAGCGATTCGGCTTTTCTTCGGATCGCGGCTATTTGAGTTTGAACAGTGTCTCCTTCTTCGGCTATGGGCGGACTCATGTTATTTTTCTAAAACAAGGGTTTAGAAATTGATTGGTGACTCAGACTAGGATTTAACGCTAATCGGTTTACGTAAAGTTTCTTTTCAGTCTTGGCGAATTTTGGGCAGCATGGTCCCTGGAATCCTTATTTTTCGAGTTCGGCTTCAATCTCGAGGGTCCTGACTAGCTCGGGGTTAGTTTGGCTAGCGGCGGAGATCCGCGCTTTCAAGCTAGCTTTCATCAAATTGACTTCCCGCGTGGCCGCTTCGATTTGTTCGTCGCATTTAATGACTTTCGCCCTCGCGGATTCCATTTCTCTTTTAGTTCGGTCTACATGAGCTCGTTTTCTGCTCAGCGCTTCTTCACCTGATTCAATACCCAGGGTTGTAGAGTTTAGGAAGTATTATTTTTGTGTCAAATTGAATGATTTTCAAAATGCACCCCTTTCTAGTTCGCCAACCCCTAGTATAACAGCATTCAGGGTTTTCCAACTTTCCTGGGTCAGATCCGTGGTTTCGACCGTGGCACCGTCGCCGGCGATTTGAGGTTTTAGTGTTTCGTCGTTTTCCTTATTATTACCTGAAGTTGGCCGGGAAAACCGAGGTTCACGCAGGGCCTGTAGGGCGGCAGTTAGGTTTTGTTCACATTTGGTGCTTTCGTCAGACGCGCCCATAGGTTCTAAAGCGTGTTGGAGGCGATCCTGGATTAGTCCTCTCACTTCAGCATCGACTTCGATTAACTTTTTTATCTCCAGATGCAACTGGTCCGAACTTCGCCGTATGGTTTTGTTGGAAATATCAATTTCGGCGATGGCATTTTCCGCGTACGTAGCTCGCGCTTCAGTGGCTACCAGTTTTTCTGCGATTTGCTGGCAATCTGCCCGATTACACTTGTCCGCGGCGATCTCCCTTGTGGAAATCACACGATGGCTGGTGGCTTCGAGGCTGAGTTTCATGCTGCTTTCCCAGTACTTAGGTTTCCGTATTTCTAAAATAGTAACGACAGAAAAGTTGAGGTGGGGTTGTTGCAGCTAGATATTTCTTGTTATTGATAATGGGACAATCAAGAGTTGAATTTTTTGTTATTTAGTACAGCTGAATTTCGGATATTATTTCAAATAAATTTTTGAATGTGCGCATCTCCATTTTTTCCCAGCACGTGCTTTTTGGCTTGCGCGATTTCGCTATTTTTAAGTTTTTTCGCGAATTTAAGTGTGACGAGCGGTAATTCCGAGCAACCACTTGCCGTCTGGCCCGTTCCACCACCGTTCGCATTTGGTTTGCCAGTATTCTTCGGTCGAGATCGCCTTCGTTGGCTTACCAGCTCGTCGCCATCTTTCAAACTCAGGTCCCGTATAAAGGCGGAGTTGGTCAAATATGTCATTTCTGACTAATTCCGCGAAACATTTTTCAATTTCATAACATCTCCTACCAAGAAACTTTACACATCCTCCCTCACGCATCGATATCTCCAATTTTACCGTGGTGGTTGACTCGAAAATTTCGACCCAAATCGTGGGTATTTTATCCCCGGGTCCGTTCGTGGTTAACAAATGGCACGGATGAATTCGGATTGTCCGGTACCTGGCTGGTGCTGTAGATCCCCTCTCCACCTTGTAGATTCCTTCGCTAATCTCGAGTACTTTGACCTTTTCGGGATCTGACGCCGGTAGCTTTATCCATACTTCTGATTTGGGCATTTTAACGTTCTTTTGTCTGAAACATAAAAAGTAAATGTGGGGGATGGCTTCAAAGAGTACTAATCTCGATTCGGGTCCTCCCCTTTTTAAGATTCTACGTCGGTATCGAATTATACGCGAGCTCTTAGCTTTGCTCCATCTTCCCATCTCGCTTTTCGCCAGTTTCCTACGTCGTCGTTAGGCCGAGGAATTTTCCAGTCGCCCTGTACTGACACCTCCATAACTATAGCTTGAAAAGCTGGCAAATCAGAGGATCCAACTCCCGTTATGCACATTTTTGACATAATCTTGGTGGTAATGCGGTGCTGTTTCAGTAGTTCAGCTGCGATTACTGCCTCTATGGTTTGGTTGCTTCGTTGGCGTGGCCATAGAAGGGTCAACGGCTTCAATTTTTGGTTCTGGCTATTATACAGTGTGATTATAGCCTGATTTTGCGTGGCTATCTGCACGTGAGGGGAAACTGCTCGGGCGCCGTTTGGATTTGTGGCAAGTTGTATAGTGTTGACTATATCGGGGTAGCGCATCTTGTCCATGAGTCTCCTGTCTAACCGGCTCCAATTTGCCCTAGGATTTTTGAAGTATACTTCGAACTTGGATGGGTGGAGCCAACTCACCACTTCTTTCAGGGAATTTTGAGCGTCTAGTTCCTGCTGGGTGATGGTTACCTCCCATATGATCTCTATCCAACAACCCTCAATCTGTACCTCCAGAATTTTTGGGTCAAACGTGTCTATTCCCGTTTCTTCCCTAACTGTCCTCATCGCGGCCCGCCTAATAGTTTCGCCTGGCAGCGTTTTCTTGGCAGGGATGTAGAGCCGATCCAGATGTTGACTTTCTCGTAGAATGGCTAGTTCTCCATCTTCGTTAGCAACGAGGATTTTGTTGATGACGTAGCAATTTTGATTTCGGATAATCACGGGATAATTTTGACCTTTTGACGAGAGCATGTTGTCTGAAATAGTTTTAAATTCAGTTTTTGGTTTGTTAGGTTTGGTTAATTGAATTTTTAATTTTGTTTTTCTTTTTCATTTTAGTTTACCGAATTTTTAGTTTTAGTTTTAGTTTTCGAGTTTTCGGCCGCAATCGCCTAGCACCGTATCGTGGGCTTTCCAATATTTTTGCTCTAGTCTTTTCCATGGCGTTTGAGTTTTTTCGGATGGGAATTTTTGGGCGAAAGTTTGAAGGTGTGGGCACGGTCCTGCGGTAAAACCTCCTTCGCATTGGCATTGAATTCGTAAATAACCCTCTCCATCGTCGGCAATGATGGTTACTTGTTCTTCGGAACTGTTGTGGGCATTTTCGAATATCAAATCAAACCTATAAGGTCCGCCCCGCATCCTTTCGAACGTGCAGATGTCGTAGGGGTGCTCTTCCAGGGCGATGTTAGCTTCCCTCTGCTCGGTAGCGTCTAAATAGGCTGATAGAGCGGGGGTTTAATAAGGCTAACTTGGTAAGTTTACAGTTACAAGTTTGTGAGTACTCTTTATCACACCCCCGTTTAAAGTGAAATACGGGCTGAAGTAAGTTAATTCCATATCACGGTTTGGCCAGTAGTTTAATACCTTTTGGCGGGATTAAAAAGATGATTTCGAAAATGGTCAATATTTGAGTATTAAATAGGCTACACAATTAAACTCCCGGTGTTAGAGGTCTTGTCCAGTCGTCCATGTCGAAATTCAGCAGCACTTTTTGGGAGTTGATGGTTAGATCCCCTAACAGTATATCGGCCTTCCGGATCCGCTTGTTGGCGTTGCCTTGAATGGAAGGTATCACTTTCTCCAGTTGGATGGCATCCTGAAGCTCGAGTTGATTCCCTATCAGACTCCATATCTCCGTTGGTAATTTATTCCAGCATCTAAAATGGCCAAATTACGTTATTCAAATGTATTTATCACAGTTAATTTGCCTAATTAGAGTTATTTATCTTTCAAAAATCACACTTACAGCCAGCGATCATCGGTTGGGTTGACTTCCGCCTCGGGTACTGGCCCCCCGTCATTCTTTACAATTACTTTATTCAGAGCGTCTTTCAGCTTTGTACTATTGTACTCGAATTGGTGGAGGGGGATTTCAATCCAACCCTGAGAATTGTCGGCCGGGGTTTTTCGATTTCGGCTTGAGTCAAGCAATTGTTCGGCTCCTTCCAGATCTGAGATGATCTCGTTGATGAGATCGCCTAGTTTGTAATCTCGGATCGCCTGGATAGTAGGTTGTTCAAGTTGTTCATCGACAGCCCGGCATATGGTTTCTAGTTTGCTCAAACCTCGTACCAGATTCGATCGGTCTAGATCGTAAGTCCGATAGATTTGTTCGACGCACTTTTTGTAGCTGGAATACTTTTTGTTCTGAGTTTTTCCGGTCTCGTGATGCTTCAAGTTCTTCTTTTGAAGGTTTGACACCCTTTTCTCGGCCTTGATTTTGGCGACCGTGGTGTCATCTAGAGTTTGCTGGTAGGATATCGCCTTCGTTTTCCAGTATCGGCTACTTTTTTCGTGGTGGGAACTTAGAAATTCGGATTTTTCGAAATCTAACCCTAGTCTGGCCACCCTTTTCTGTAATAACTCGATTTCGGTAATCTCGGTAGGTTCAGGGTACCAACCCGCACTAGGTGCGGCATTCTGGCTGAAATCTTCGAGGTTAACAACTTCCTCAGTCATCTTGGTTTGTCGGCTTAGGGAAGTCGTTTTTACAGCATCGATACGGGTTTCTAAAAAGTAATCAAAAGTAAGCGAGTAAGCATGATCAGGTTTTCCTTAACGAACTATTATTCTTTTTAGTGAACTTTTGGTAGCCAGTGAGATGTGTGGGTATTTATTTAGTCTCGGTCAGCGGTAGCGGTAAACCGGATGACCTCGAGCGGTTTCTGGTAAACGCCCACGGGTGCTTGGTTAGCGGTTACTCCTTTCGGCGCTTCCTCGTTGAAATTCATGCCGTGCATGTTGGCCATCAAGTTTCTCACCGACAGCTTGGTGGGAATGGCTCGTAGAACGTTAATTCGTGATTTGGCCAGAGGAGTGTCACCCCTCTCTTCATTGGTTGAACTTTGGAGGCTGATTTTAGCCACGATCGCATTGAATTCTTCTAGAAAGACCGCGGTCCGGCTGGATTCATCGACTTTACCGGTTGTTTTGCCGGAGCTTTTCGCCTCCCCGAGTCGGCAGGCGGCTGCTAGTAGATCGTTAGTTAACTCCCGTATAGCCAACATTTCCGGCTCGCGATCTGCCCCCTTTTCTTCATAGGCCTCTACTTCGCAGATAACTTTTGCTTTTACCCTTGACTCGTAAGTGACTAGCTTTCGTTTTTCCGCCAGTAATTGAAGAGAAGATTCGCTTTGGCTGACCTGGGCACTTTTGAACTGTTCCATCAGGAAATTTATGGTTAGATGATGACCGTCCGTCTTGGCTTCATTGTTAGCCAAGCTAGCTTTCAGCAGATCTTCGGTTTTAACTAGTCTCGATTTGGCGTTTAGTAATTCAACTGCCTTCTCTTCAAATTTTCGGTTTGTAGAGGAGATCTCCTGGTTTGCTGTATCTAGTAGATCTTGAGCACGTTGGGTGGCGACTAGAGACCGGGTTAGGGCTTGTTGGAGTACTGGCACGACTTGGTTTTGTACTCTTTCAGGGTCTATAGGTTGCAAACCCTGCATTGTCCAACTATATTTGTCTGAAAACCAGAAATGGGTGGTTGTTAATTGGTTAGAAGATTTTACGGATTGGTAAGGTTATTTTACGAAGAGCATTATGGAAAGTAGAAGAAAATTGGTTCATAATTCGTTATTTTCACGAATAGTTATTAAGTTTAGTAAATAATTAAGTTTAGTAATTAAGACAGGTTAGTTTTCTTTTAATTAGTTTTTGTTTTTTAGAGCGGTCTTCGCGGTTATTCCGTTCAGCTAAGCTCGGTGTCGGCAGTTTTGGTTTAGGTTTTATTTTGGCGGATAGCGGGTTACTGTTGTTTTCGAGACGAGAAATTTTTAGTAGAGATAATTATATACAGAGCGTCCTGAAGCTATTTACAAAAGCAAGTTACTGGAGAATTGAAAATATTCTCCCTTACCTAGATTAACGTTAATAACACCTCGCCCCCCCTGCAGGAGCTTACTGACGCCTTCTTAGCATCAAATTCGGTGGGGATCCCCCAAGTCCTTTCGATTCCTATCATATTTATTACAGAAAGAGGGGCATTTACTTTGTGCACTTTGTATCGTAAAAACTCCTTATGAATCACTAAGCAACGGTACCGGTGACCTTGAGGCAGGGACAGTTTGTTGCACAGTACTGTACTCCCGAGATCTATGAGTATTTCCACTTGGTCTAGTTCCCTACCTGGGACTTTTAACCAGCATATAGTACCTTTTTTTAGATCTCCTTCCTTAGCCCTAAAATGCGGTTTAAGGTGTTGTTGTTGTTTGCTATGTAAACGCTGGTAAATTTTTTCCCACATGCTGGATAAACACAACTTTTCGGTACGTGTGTACATAAATGTTTCATCAGTAAGATAACCTTTACAAACCATGTCTGGGGGGTACCCATGGGTAGTGCTAGGCGTGTGGTTGATCAGTCTAGCCACCTCATTTATCGCCCAAACCCAATCACAAGGTTTAAGGCACAACGCTTCTAGTACAAGTGGCATCAATTTATTGATATCATTGTGTACTCTTTCAACAGAGCCGTTGGCCTGGGGTCTATATGGAGGAGAGTATTGTAAGTAATAATCTCTAAGGGCCGACCACTGCGTGAACTCCTGTGATCTGAATGCGTTGTCGGCTCGAATAGTTTCGGGTTTTCCCGTAGTCACGAAAATTACGTCTAGTGCTACCCATGCTTCACGAATGTGTTTCGAACGAACGGGTACAAATACTACTTGTTTGGAAAAATCACATTTCACTGTTAAAATATATCTGAAAATTCCTTGGTTAAAATGTTTATATTGAAAATGGTCTATGGAACATTGTTGCCATGGACGAGACGGGATGTTTATTTCGCCGCATGAACTGGTGTGTGCTAATTTTATGTTTAATTGGCAGTTTTGGCAATTATCTAGAACTTCTCGTATCAAAGATCGAGAGAAAGGTAGCCCTGGGAACCAGAGTAATAGCATTCGGTCTAAGTTTTGCCCTTTTAATCGACAGAAGTATGCCGCGTGGAGAGTTTGAACTAGTCGAATTTTCTCTTCTCTAGACACATAGCCGGGAAAATTTCTAATGTCAAATAATTCATCCTCATTCAGTTTGACCACCTTACGGGGATCCCACTTGAGTTCGGCCGTCTCCTTTTCATTAGGCCACATGGAAAAACAGTGATGATTTATAACATCCTCCTGCGTCACATTCATATTTTGGACTGCTCGTATTCCCTGCTTCAGATTTCTGGGTAGGGGATCCCAAGCCTGTTCGAGCCAGGTTGGCCCGGCAACTTCTTCCGTGATGCTTCGGATAGCCATATACAACGATTCCTTATAATCTCCCAGCTCAGTTTCGGCTTCTGAAGCCTGGATCGCCTGGTAAAAGGCTCCCGTGATTGACAAATCGGGTTCTTGCGACGTATCCCACTCGCTTTCTAGGACCCTAAATGCGGCATCCTCAATTATGCGAGCACGTTGTATCCGGGGAAAAGAACGAGGTTCTATTTTGCGCTGAATTTGAACCTTACAATCTCCGTTAAATATGGCAAAGTGGATCCCTTCTGGGTTAGGTACTGCTCCGCTGTCCTCTTCTTCTTCAGCCCCCGAATCGAGGGGATCGAGGCTTCCTGAGGGTAGCTCGGTAGTCTCGGGCTCGTTTTCCGTATTAATTTCGCGAAGGTGGTTTTTAGGCTGGTAGTAACGCCCTCTCTCAAAAAGTTCTTTATGCAACCGAGGGGGAGGTTTCAGACTGATTTCCGCGGCCTTTAGCGCTTCTTCCCCGGCGTTTTCGAGATCGGTGCAGTCCCGGGTAAACAGGTCAGCTACTTGTTTGTCGGATTGGACATAAGTAATATCCAAATCACCGTAATTACGTAATTGCCCTAAGAATTTAGCTAGTCTAGCCGTGGCGGGCGGCGTCTGAAAAGATAGCATAGCCCTAATGTGGTTACGATTGTCCAGGTTCACTAATAACACACTGGCGCGGACACTGTACACTTTGACCTTCAACAACCCCTCATTCAATGCCAGAACTTCCAGCTCCTCTATGTGGTAGTTTAGTTCTGCATCCTTCAGCACTCGCGACCCGAACCAGACGATTTCGTGCTCTACGGTGGTAAGTACGAAGCCAATGGCTCTTTTCGACGCATCAGTGTACAGTCGTAGAGGGGTATTAGCTTTGGGTATTACTAATTTACCGAAGTTCACGCACCAGCACCAGTATTCTAAAATTTTATCAATACTCGGTTGGGCGATCTGCCTCAACTTTTCGCGACCCAATAACGACCTGTTGTCTCGACAATATTCTTCAAATTTGTCGTGTAGTTTCATTATTAGTTTTCGCTGAGAGGCGAAGCCAGGTATGTTGGCAGAGGTGTAGTTAAAGAAACCCATGACCCTCTGCCAAGCCTTCAAGGGGGCTTCCACCCGGCCGATTTTCCGGATCGCGTCGAGTTTGGCTTTAGTTTTAGGTGAGGGACATATAGTACCATTTCCTATAATGAATCCTAAGAATTCTATTGAATTTTTGAGAAAATGTACTTTTTCAATGCTATAGGTTAAATTGTACGTAGTGGACCGCCTCAAGAACAGTTTCATTTGTTCTACATGGATTTTAACGAGCTCTTGGTGACGTTCAGCCCCAGTGAGGTGTTCCAAATGTTTAGGAAGTTCTGTATAGATGAGTATGTCGTCTAAATACCAGAGTAAATTCCTGTACTGTAGCCCTCTCAGCGATTTGTCCATTATTTGAGAGAATATACTCACCGCGGGTTTCACCCCGAAGGGGAGGACACAAAATTCCCATAAGCCCGTATAAGGACCCTTTGGCACTTGAAAAGCGCAATATTTTCGATATCTTTCAGGTAGCGTAACGCGATAGTAAGCATTGCTTACGTCAAAACAAGAAAATAACTCTGCATTGCCCATGCGGAGAATCATGTCCGTAATCAGGGGTACCATATGGCTAGAGGAATCAAAGATCTCCTCATTAGCTTTTCTAAAATCTAGACATATGCGGTACCCCCGATTATTCGGCTTTTTGACCAATAAGATCGGGTTGATGTGGTTTGACTTTGATCTCCTTAAAACCCCTCGGGCTAAATTTGCACACAAAAAATCATTTACGGCCTCTAGTTCCGAGGGATTAAGTTTTTTAGTGTAGTTAGGATTCAGACATTCAGGAATATTCTTTTTCAAGGGGATCTGTACTACTTCAGGGTCCGTGGCGATCATTTCCCACGAATGAGCTCTGTCCCCGTAAAAACGGTGCGCAAATTGTATGATTAGTTTAACTACATCGGGTTCTTTGAGGGGCTTAAGTATGTCAACAAACTCGTTGAAACGACTCTGCTCAAATTTATCTAACTGTTCTAAGATAGACCGCCGTGTCTGCACGTCGAGAGCGTTTATGAACGTGGTCTGATCACTGGTGACCAGTGTACCCATATCAAGGGGTTTATTTTTACTCTGGATCTCCTCGTTGGTTGCTTCGATTATTTCCCGCGAGTTGAACACTCCGTCTTGACGCAGTACTAGGTTAACAGCCTTCTGAACTGCGGTTTTCACGTGAGGATCGGCTTTCAGACCTCTCCGCTTGCGCTCTTCATCCACCTTTATTAGCCCGTTCTTGAGCTCATCTAGGGGATTTTTCACTGATTCGGATATTTCGGTATACCGGGCTCGGGCATCCTGCTCCAGGTTAGTTAAGTCTACGTTCTTGAAAAACCGTTCTGAGTAAATTACTTCTAGGGTAGCTAGGATTTCAGCCAAATTATAATCCGTCAATGGTGAAGAGTGGGCTAAGTAATTTTCTGAATCTAACCGGCTAGTACTTATGTGTCTCACCGCCTTAGCTGCCACCAGTTCGGTTCCTTTTGGGATAACTAGGGTTTCTGTACCGTGATTCATAACTAATATACTGGTGTTGGGCCCACCGGCGGTGGAAACTAAACGACTGGGGATGTCTACCCCGGGTTGTTCTATGAGGCTGTGCGAGGTGACGTAGGATATCCCCTCCAGACCGGTGCCGGAGGGGAACTGAATATCCACATCACGCACGTCAGCGGGGGGAATACTACACTTTTTGGTAGTGGTAAATGAAATTTCCGACGGAAACGCTGCATTCACTTCGTCCTCAGTGAGCACGTGATCCTCAGTTGTCCATCTATACCCCGAGATCGCCTCTTTAATGCCTTTAATTGTACTTTTCGCCCAGTTTTCGTCCTTTTTATCCAACAGGCAAGTCATCTTGAGTAGATTTATTCTGTTATGAGTGGGTACGTGGGCGATCCGAGTGAGTATGTGCAACTGGTCCTTTTCCAGACCACTTAAGGGTTGGAGGTGGGGAAAAGTCAAGGCTGATTTGGTTTTCTCTTCAAGCAGAGTGTTTAATAGTTCACTCCCCTGAGCCTCGCTTTTTCTATAGGCTGCTCGAATCTTTTTATTTTGGGCGTCAATCATGGCCCTTTTAACTCCGTTGCATGGACGCTCTGTAGCCGATTCGTCGACTCGGTTTATTTGTAGTTTTCCCTTTTTCGGGCCAGATCCCTTGAAGTATTCTTCGGTCAATCCGTTACTTCGGCTTTGTAACCTTCCTGTTTTCTCGAAGAATTGTGATTTTATTGGTTGTACTAGGTTATCGATTTGGTGTTCGTAATCGACCCAATTTTTGGCCTCTTCATAGGTCCTATGACCCCCGGTATTTGGTATCTTGAATTCTACTACTTCGGGGTGAATTTCTGATTTTGTTAGACTGTTGGATGTTGATGGTAGTGGTGTGAGGTTAGCAGGTTTCATTGTGCGACTTGTGTCCGCCGATAGAGTGTTTCTAACACCCACCTCTGGTTTATTTGGGCATGGCTTCTGTAATTGTTGTAAAATTAACGCCATTTGTTGTTGTAGGTTTTCAAATTGCTGGGTGATTCCAAGCTCCCCTGTTTTCTCCCCTTTTTTGAGACTGTCTCTCAGGCTCAATTTTTGGGCTTGAGTAGGGTCTTTTATTTTGGGAGTTTGCACCTCACAATGCTGTGGCAAAATACTCACCGCAATCGGTGACTTTTCTGTAGATTCACAGTTGGGACCAAAAGGATGTTTTGGCGTTGCACTATTTTTGAGAGGTGGGCATACAGGTTTGAAGGTTTCACCAGATACCTGGGAAAACCATTTATGAAAGAAGTCCGTGAACCCACACATTGAAAGCGCGGGCTCACCTAGGATCCCCTCCAACGTGGAATTCTGTCGACCCAAGTATTCTTTAGGCACAATGTGAAAACATTGTGCCCCTAATTCCAACTTGCCTATCTTGACTCGAATCGTGACGACGTCGCGTAGCCGTATCTCCCCTCCGCATGTACTTATCGGAATTTCTTGTGCCAATCGGGTTTTCTTGCTTAGCAGGTTCAACTTAAACAACATATCGTAGCGAATGATGTTTATAGTTGCACCTGTGTCAACTAAGCAAGAAAACGATCCAGTCGGCGTCTCTAAACAGTCAACGTTAACAATCAGAACACGTGGAATCCGGCTGAGGTTGGCCATAACGGATTGTAGTGCGATTCCAGCATCTTCCGGCGGTATGACGTCGTCTTCTTCTGGAGCTAGCATCGGGTTAGCAACCAATTCTAAGCAAGCAGTTTCGATGAAATTATACAAGGATTCGTTGGTTTTATCCCGTTTAAACTTGTCAAAGGATCGCCCTACAGCCGTCCAGTCTCGCTTTCGTGACTGTCTTTCTCGATTCTGACTCCGGTTT
>Ga0115005_10003382_pt1 | contig 12732 bp, 8 predicted proteins | sample ArcOceMetagenome_FD_87163 | JGI IMG/M metagenome (GOLD analysis project Ga0115005, IMG submission 87163) | Marine eukaryotic phytoplankton communities from Arctic Ocean - Arctic Ocean - Greenland ARC118M Metagenome | ecosystem: Environmental > Aquatic > Marine > Oceanic | place: Arctic Ocean... | reverse complement strand
GCGATCAGATACCGACATTGTTGGCCAGGCACCTTTCCCTCTATTGTATGCTTTATTTGCAGATTCGACGGCTTCTAATGCGGTTTCTTCTCCCATATCAGGAACAGTTCCTAAAAAAGTAGGGCCAATTTCTCCTTGATTATTAGGAGTTTTAATTACAGAAAAGACCTCCGTTGTATTTCCTTCCCATTTCCTCAACTCACCGTTGATTAAATAATGGTTACTGTGATGAGGTTTTATCTTAAATTTTTCAGGGATAGCTTTCTTATTCATAGGGGTAAAATTTAAATCGTAAAAGTATTAATTAATTCTTTATAATATGTAATGTAGCGGTTGTTAATAATATAGTGCTGTCTTGCTTTACTTGTAACCAATGGGTTGCATGGCAAGTTTTGGTGCTCTGTCAACGGTATAAAGACCCCAGTGTTTTTCTGGTTCTTTAGGATCGTCAGATCCTTTCCAAGGTTCATCAAAAGCCTCAAAAACAAAGGTGAGTATGCTTTGAGAAGTACTCCAATGCGAGAGTGCTTTGTAGTAAATTTTTTGGACATCATCATTCACGTTATCTTGTGGGATTCCATATCCATTGGATTCAGTGGCCCAACCTGCTTCTGTAATTACAACCAGTTTATCGGGATATTTATTGGCCACGTTATCATAATTTTGCTTTGTAAATTCCATCCCTTCATGAATGGTCTTATGCTCCCAAACAGGATAGGTATGAATCGAGATAAAATCTACCTCATGGGCCAATTGCTCAAGTTTGTCAAGCCATGGAGCATAATTTTCACAAAAAGTGACGGGTTGTTTTGCACCTGCCTTAACATATCTTACATAAGAAATAACAGCCTCTACAGATACCAGATGATCTGTCCAATCTACGCAAGCTTCATTACCTACAGAGAGTGAAAAAATAATATCAGGATGTGTGTTTGCCAAGGTAATAAGGGCATCCATTTGCTGGAGGTTTCTTTTTTTATTTTTGGATAATTGCTCCAAAGCATAAGAACCTCCCCATGGGCAATTTACGTTGTTTTCTTCAGCTTCGATATAGGCTCCTAACATGACCTTCAAGGTCATTTTTTCATCTTTTATAACCTCCAACACAGTTTTTGAATGCGCATCACAGCTATAAAGCCTGATGTATTGCCATTGTTTTTCGATAATTAGCAAATCTTCTTTAACTTGTTTGTAAGTAGGATATAAGTGTCCGGGACGTTGCCCATGCCTATATCCAGAATAACAAACTGCCAATCCTTTCTGTACCGCAAAAAATTCTGTATAATCCATAAGCTAATCTAAAAAAAATACCTTAGAATTTTAAATTTTCGTCTTTGTCCCAAAGTCCCCAATATGCACCAACATCTCCTTCTGCGTCTACTTTCCAGGATTCATCAAAAGAAGAGAAATAAAATAGTTCTATATCATCTTGTTTGGACCAGTTTTGAGCATTGATAAAATATCGCAGAGCATTCTCATAAGACGGGTGTGCTCCCTCTAATGAGGGTCCCTGGCTTGGCCAACCTGTCTCGGTGATGATTACTTTTTTACCCATACCCACAGCTTTTGCATGATGAAACATTTGTTTCATGTAAACCAGTGAGTATTCTAAGCTACAACCTTCCCAGTATGGATAACAATTGGCTAAAATAACATCACATGCTTGGGTTATTTTTGGACGGTCAGAGAATTCATAATATGCATCCACATACCCAACCGGAATCTCAGGAATAGCTTTCTTTACATGATGTATGAAATCTAGTAGTTCTTCTTCCTTTAAATCTTTACGGTACATCACTTCATTACCTACGGCTGCTACATCTACAAGCCCTTCTTTGCCAAGCGTTATTAAGGTTTCAATTTCTTTTCCATTGGTTTTTGGGTCATCTCCAAGCCAGGCACCAACCAAGGTTTTTAATCCGTATTCTTTTGCAAGTCTTGGAATTTGCTCATTTCCTTGAGTACATGAGAAGGTTCTTATCCATTTGGTATAAGGTGCAATAAGCTCTAATTTTCTTCTAATTTGAGCCTCAGAGATAGGATCTCCTGGTTTTTGTCCTTCCTCATAGGGGCTAAAACAAAGTCCGTGCATTCCTGACTTTAGTAAAGATTGACTCATTTGTTGGAGTTCTGTTTTACCCAATTTATTGGTATCTAAACCTAATAATGATTTTTGTTTTTCTTTTCTATAAGACATTAATTACTCTTTAAAATAAATATTTTTTTATTCACTTTTTCGTTTGGCCAAAGTGGCAGAAATTTCTTTAGATTTTTCTTCAGTAATGCTGTAATTGCGCATTACAAACAAGGCCAAGATAGTTCCTGCCATAGGAAAAAAGCAGAAGAATGCATGCAACGCGTCTACTGCAGATTGCTGTTCTATGGCCGTAAGATCAGGATTAAAACCTACTACGGTTATAATAACCCCACTAAGAGCACCTGCAATTCCGAAGCCTACTTTAACCATCCACCAATAGATGGCTCCAAAAATACCTTCTCTTCGTTTTCCTGTATTAATTTCATCAACATCAATCACATCTGCTGTCATAGACATCATTATGGTAAACAAGCTTCCAATCCCAAAGGAGAAAAACGGCAAGGCTATAATATACATCCATGGTTTTCCTGGAATAAATAAAAAGTATAACATTATGTATCCTATCAAAGAGATAGATTGTGATATCATAAAGGCTTTTTTCTTACCCAATTTTTTTGACATCCATGCCACTGTAGGAATCACAATAAAGGTGGTTCCTAAAGCGCCCAAACATCCAAACATAGATACCCAAATACCACTTGCACCGGCGTCTCCATTAAATAGTTTGTATACAATTACAAAAAAGGTTAGTGCTGCAACAGTGTTAAAAGCATTGAATATTAAAAATGTTGCTCCGCATAATTTTCTAAAATCTTTTATTTTAAAAGCCTCAGAAAAGCTTTCAAAAATCTTCTTTAGACTACTTCCTATGTTGGCAGTGTTTAAGGGTTCATAGTCCTCCTCTAAAGTAGATTTACTCTTTATAAATATAGCGGGTACAATAGCACAAAGGGCACACGGTATGGCCACCCAAATCGCTAACTCTCGTACGGCTACATCTGCAGATGGAAACCAACTCTGGTCATACATGATGATCCAAAATAGGGGTGCAATTACCCAAGCCCACTGACCAATCCATTGCGAGATGGCCATGATATTTGTTCTTTCATGGAAATCGTCACTCATTTCATATCCCATGGCTACGTAGGGAACACTAAAAATGGTAAGCCCAACGTAGAATACCAAAGACCATAAAAAGAAGTACCAAAAGTTATACTCTACACCATCCACCTTGTAGAGTTGCCACATAAAAATGTAGGCAAGCCCCATTATTAGGCCACCTATTATAACATATTGTCTGCGTCTTCCCCATTTAGATTTTGTATTGTCTGATATGAAGCCCATTATAGGATCTAAAAAGGCATCAAAAATTCTTGGAAAAAGAAACACCAAAGACCACATCCAGCCAGAAAACCCGAGGTCTTCTACTAATACGATCATAAATATTCCTAGTATGGCTGGGAACATTTGATTTGCCAACATACCAAAGCCAAAAGCAATCTTTTGCCCCATAGGTACTTTGTTGGTTTTGATTGAATTACTCATATTTTTTTGTTAGTTAGTTATTACTATTGTTTGAATTGCCTGTGGGCTTATCAAAATTTGTTTAGTTGTCATAGCGGTTTTTAGTTCAAAAAATTTGGGTTCCATACCTTCGTTGAAAATAACGACAGCAGTTGATCCATCCGGATTTTTAGCGGCTACCACCATTAAATCTGTATCACTGGATTTTGCGCTTATAACCTCTGCTCCAGGACGAATGTATTTGCTAAAATGTGCCATTATGTAATATAGGGGCGTATAGTAAACCTCATCTGTTTTTGGATCAACAATTACGGGTGCCACACACCAATTTTTAAACCAATTTGGTCCTCCTTGACGGTCTAAAACCATGTTCCAGTCTACCCAGCCATCTACCCAGTTGTTTAGACATCCAATAATATCTCGTGCATATCTATTTGCAGGGGCATATTTTGGGTGAAGGTATTTTTTGTCCTCTTCACGCCAGTCATACCCCCAGTCTGTAGATTCCTTTTTCCAGTACCACTTATCGTCTTTCCAGACAGGAACCTGAGAATCTATACAAGCCTCGGTCTGAATCAAGTATTTGTTTGGTGCTTTTTGATGCGCATATTGTAGTGCTTCAGGGAAATAATCATAGGTGCTCTCATACCAATGAATAGCAGTTCCGTCAAAGTATTTTGAGGAGGCTTGGTCTTTGTACATTACATCTACCCATTCTTTGATTCCCTCACGATTTTGATCATAGCCAAGTAGTACCAGGTCGCCTTTTCCATCAGCCTTAAGTTTTGGTCCTAAAAAATTCTGAACAAAATCTGTCATTTCATGAGGTGAGAAGTGCATGCTTTCCCAGTTTCCTCCATTTCCGTGAGGTTCATTTTCTATGGTGAAACCCCAAATATCAATTCCTTCTGCTTTGTAGGCATCTGTGTATTTTGAAAAAAACAAGGCCCACGTGTCATAATATTCTGGAAGCAGCTTACCTCCAACCCAGTGGTTGTTGTCTTTCATCCAGGGCGCAGCTGTCCAGGGCGATGCAAATAATCTAAATCCATCTTCACTTGTTTCTAATGCTCCTTTAATCATTGGTATTAAGTCTTGCCTGTCTTCATCTATAGAGAAATGTTCTAAATTTTTGTCTCCCTCAACGGGGGTATAAGAATAATTAGACAAAGAAAAATCACAAGAATTCATGTGGGTGCGTGTCAAAGAATAGTTGGCACCTTTTCTACTAAAATAAGCCTCTAAAATTTCGGTTCTAGTCTCAGGACTCATTTGGTTTAATAGATGTGCAGATGCTTCAGTAAAGGCTCCTCCAAAGCCTGAGATTGTCTGAAATTTTTTCTCAAAATCCAATTGTACCAACGAGGGGGTAAGCTCAGAGTTAAAGTTGCTGCGCTTTGTAAGCTGGTTTCCACTTTGTGAGGTCTCAAAAACAGTTATAGTTTCTTTTGGTGAATTCATACAAGCTGTAATTGTAATTAGGATACTTATTAATAGAATACTTTTAAACTTCATGTTTGTATGTTATTTTTTTTGAGCTTTCATTGAAAAATTTAAAAATTTCTCTTTAATCACTTCATAGGTTTGTTTTTTGGCTCGGTTGATGTCTACTATACCCCAATACTCCTCATTGGGTGCTCCATCATAAGGAACACCACTGCTGTTTGGAGCCCAACCCCCTAAATCTTGCACAGCAGGGTTTCCTGCTTTCCATAAACCGTCTGTAAATGAGAAAATAAAAATCCCACAAGCCACATCACTTTGTTCCAAAACAGCATCAATTATTTTTCCATTAGCTACAGCTTGTGCCCGTTGGTTTTCTCCTTGTTTGAATCCGTCTTTTTCAATTTTCATGTAGCTATCTGCTCCTGCCTCCGAGAGGTAAACAGGTTTATCGCTTACTTTTTCCCACTCTCTAAATATGGACTGAGGCTGATCCCATCTGTAAACATTTAATCCCCACATATCAATATGCGGGTTTGATGCAAGTGCTTGTTTATCTGGCATGTCTCCATGGACTGTTGCAACAGGATGGGCAGGATCTGTGTTATGGATTAAGTCTGTGGCCTGGCTCAGGGCGTTGTACCAGTTTTGAATATCGCCATCAAACCATTCTGGGTGGTAGTTATATTCGTTACCTAGCTCCCAAATTAGAATAGCGTTATGATCCTTGTATTTTTCGATGTATTGTAAAAAACTACCCGAAAGAATATCAAAAAAACCATTTTGGTTGTATCCAAAACCAATAATGAGCTTGATTCCTGCAGCATCAATTTTATCTAAAATTTCTATATCATCTATTGGGGCATATACACGAATGGTATTGATTCCTGCTTGGCTCATTAATTTTAAATCCTGATCAATGCTATTAAAACTTCGCGTAGTTTCTCCTTTTGGTACAGGGTGGTAACAAATCCCTTTCATAAAATAAGGCTGGTTGTCTATCAGAAGCTGTTTGCCAGATATTTCAATATTCTGCGCATAAAAGGGCGAGAAGACAAAGGTCATCGATACAAGAAAAATTATAACTAGAGGTATTGATTTCATAGGGCTTTAGTTTTCGTTGTATGTTACTGCAGATTTTGGTATGACAACTTCTTTCATAAGTAGGGTTAGATTTCCTTCAAAAGTTTTTTTGATTGGGTTTCCGCCTCTGGTAAGTCCGTTAAAAACTCCTTTTTCAACCAAGGGCCACAATGCATATTTTGCATGACCATCAAGGGTCAATAGGCCAAAATGATTTTCGGAGCCATTTCGATTATTTGGGTCTTTCCACTGTTCATCGAATGCCTCAAAAAAGAAACAAGAAATATTATTTTTAGCACTCCATTCTCGCATTAGTTTGTAATACAATGCTTGTTTGTACTGATCTGCAGCACTAGAGCCGTTTGAACCATAAAATCCATGAGAGCTAGTTGCCCAGCCAGTTTCTCCAATATGAATAGGTTTGTCTATACCTAGTGATGTAGTGTACTTCTTGACGCTTTGATATTGATCTACGGCATAGTTTAGCGCACGCTGCATGGCAGCTTCAATAATTTCATTTTCTGAGCCAGAAGGTTCCTGTTGTGGAACCAACCAAAAATTGGCATTGTAGTGCGTATCATGAAAGGGGTACGTATGCACAGAAATATAATCAACGGTGGCAATGAGTTTTTCCAGATCTTCATTTTGGTACTCTGGGCTCCCTCCACCCCAAGATGCGAAATTGTCTGAACTAGTAATCCATAGTGACTTAGGAAGGTTGCCTTTTGCTTTTTGTTCTTGTAAATAGCTAACCCATTTTAAAATTACTGCCGGTTTTACAAAATAAGATGTTGCCCAGTGCACCATAGCCTCATTTCCAACTGCTATAATTTTTACAATACCAGGATATTGGTTTGCAAGTGCAATCGCTTTGGCAATCTCAGAAGTATTGTTTTCTTGGTCCTCTAAGTCGTGATTGGTTTGGTGATCTGTCCAAGCACCCTCGCAATCTATCCAAGCCCCTAGCATCACGTACATTTCAAAATCTATATCAGTGTCTTGTATCTCCTTTATAGCCCTTAAAATATTAGGGCTATGGGGGAGTTGTAAATTGTAAGTCCTGAGAATTCGAATTCCCATGGCATGTAAAATTCTTATGTCTTCTTTAAGTTCTTCCAAAGAGGGTTGAACCTCTCTTGTACTGCTGCGATACCCTCCATAAGAAATAGCTAAATAGTCTGGATTACCAAGAATCTGCTCCGCTGTTTTAGGTATAAAATTCATATTTTTCTTTAGTTTGGTATTACAAGACATTGCTAAAAAACACACCAAGACCAAAACAATCTTGATGTGTTTTTTTAGAGTAGCTGTGTATGTTCTATTTAACGACAAAAACGGTTATGTGTTTAATTTTGTGCATGCGCTCAAAAACATCTTTTGTTGTTTTAGCATCTAACGCATTCGTATCAAATATTTTTGCTGGACCTTCAAAAAATGTTACAATTGTTGATCCTTCAGTTGCTTTTTTATAAATCACAGGAACTTGACATACAGTAAAGGCTAAACTGTCTTTTTCCAGTACTATACTTTGTTTTTCTTGTTTTACGTCTATGTATTGAAAGGTTTGTGGTTTTTGTATGAATTCTGATGCCTTCATTATACTTGGTTCAAAACAAAGAACACCTTCAGATACTCGCAGTCCAAGTTCCCCAAAGCGGCACAGGATATCTTCTTTTACCTGTCCTGTCATTCCTGGTTGCTGTGCTCCTTTTCCTCCTGGTGTGTGAGAGTAAGGGTCTGTAGGGAATGCTCCGTATAATTCTGGAGATTTGTGTGCACCAATTCCTGCATTAATTTCAAAATAGTGATCAACGAGTCTTCCAATTATCTTGGGGTCTTGCTTTTGGTCTATAGCTTTTTGCGTGGCCTCAAAGGCACCTAGTAGCAATTTGGAAATCATATGCCAATAAATTGATCCTAAGCCTTCATATCCAAAGAAAGTTCCTGAACGTCCTGTGAAAGATTTATGATTGAAATTAGCTTCAAAAATGCCATATATAACTTCTGCCTCCTTGACTGCTAGAGATGTAAATACTTCAGGTAAATTTGTAATTGCTGCCTTAAGGTTTTCTACATTATTGAAGTTTCCATTAAAATGACATTGGCCATTACAATCTTTGGTTATAATTTGTGTGTTGCCAGCTTTTACCAGCTCTTGTAAAAGTTTTGAGGAGTCTACTTGTTGTTTTGAGATTGTATTTTTATCCACAAACCTTGGTAAGGTTTTGTTTGGATATAATATATAACTGTACTGATCTGGTCTAAACAACTTACTCGCTTTTAATGCATCCATAACACTTAGTGCATCTAGTGTAGATAGGTAACCAGAACTTAAGACCGCTACCTGACCCTCTAACATCTCTGGTAAGTATGACACAGACACTTCTTTGTCGTTTTCAAGAGTCATTAAGTTGTAAGCATTATAGAGGTTGTCTTCTCTTTTGTTGGCCTTTATGGTATGTTCTAAATGTGCTAGGGCAACGTTTATAAAGCTAGATATATCTTGTATACTAAGCCCACTTTTACTTCCGCTAAAGCTTTGATCGTAGATAGACAATCTGTACTGACTAGCTGCTTTTCCAAGACCATCCAAGATAGTTTTTCTATCTGTGTCAGATATCTTGTCATCTAGAAGGTTTTTGTGGTCTTGAAGTGTTTTTGAAACTCCATTAAAAAACTCAATAAGTTCTATAGATATCTCAACATTTTCGGTATTTGTTGACTTTAAAGTAGTGTCAAAGAATTTTAAAAACCTTCGCAGATAATAAAGGGTAACCATAGAGACACCATTGCCAACTAGGGCATTGTTTGCATCATTCCATTCTGGTCTCTGGGTATTCATCCAAATACCTGCCTCAGGTATAAAGTTTGAAATCTTTGCCAGCACGGTAGCTAAAATTTTCTCGATGAAATTAACCTTGTAAATAAAAAAGTTTTTATCTCTTAGTAAAGCACCATCTACTCCAATCTCCTCGCGCTTTAATTGAATTTTTTCCTCCGCTTTGTGATCAAAATCAATCGTGTTTTTTGGATCTTTAAGAATTTGCTCATAGGCTTTTATGCGGTAGGGCACATTTGCGTATACAAACAAGTCTTTTGAAAAATAACTCTCCAATTTGCCTGGGTAGTAAGTTTCAATAAATTCAAGAAATTTAAGCAAGTATATAATTTGGTGATCTCCCCAGTATCCTATGTAAGACCATGGGTTGTCTGGTTCTATGGTTTCCCAATCAAACCCATTTTTTGTAACTCTGTAAGGGTTGTATCCATCAAAAGTTGTGGCGTTTAAAAACTTGTGTATCATACCCTCAATAAACTCAGGGTAGGAGTGTACAAGCGCTTCCCAATTTTGAAAGATATCACGCCAGTTGCCTTGGTAGTCTAAAATTTTAGAACCATCCTCATTTCTTGTGTTGATTGAAAATTTATTCCAAGGTCTACTTGGATCTCCATGGCGGCGGCTAAATTTTAAAGGTAAATATTCGTAACACAATCTTTTAAAGTTCTTGTCATCATCTTCTTTTGCAATGGCCTTAAGATGACTTAAATCAAAGGTTTGAGGAAGTTTGTTAATGAGTTTAGACCTTTTGAAAAACACCTTGTGATTAGCGTTTTCTATGTAGGCGCTAAAGTCTTCTTTTTCAATGGTGTAATTATTGTCGAAAATACCACCACGCATGATATTGAACATGGTGTTGGCAAAATGACGTGTATTTCTTGCGCTGTCTGAAGTGAGTTGAAGACCATCTGAGGAGCCAACTAAGGCAATCAATTGCTGGGTCCCTTGCTTAACAGAACTTTTTAACTCTTCTAAAAGAGATGCTTGATCTTTGATACGTTCTTTTATATGGACAATGTCATTTATGGACTGATTTACGTTCGCCACAAGAGTCCATTGCTCCTTAGAATTTGCAGCTAATTTTATATCTTTAGTTAAAAGGTATGCTCCGCGTTCTGCCTTTACATCAACCTCTTGTGTGATTGCTTTTCCTGTTCTGAAATCCTCGATTTGAACAGATGAAATAAGTTTTTTAGAACCCTCAAGCCCCAAAGACCAAACTACATTTGCTTTTAAAGCCTCACTGGGCTCTGCTTTGTCAACTATAATCGCGCTCAAAGAATAAATTCCAAGCCCTGAGTCTGATTCTAACTCACATTTTTTATACGCATCTACCAGATTACTAGTACTGTTTTGCAGACCAACTTCTACGCCGTAGGGTAAGATGTTTTGAATTCCATCTAAAAGGCGGACATCTACAGCTTCATTGGTTAGGTTATTAAGGGCCGAATGTTTTACAAAGCCATAGGTATCACTTGAATTCCATTGGTAGGTGAAGCTCAAATTGAGATCGTGATTGATTTCCTCAAAAATCACCTTATTTCCGTAGGTGTTTTTGTAAAGATTCCTCGAAATCTTATAGGCTCCGTCTTGACGTTTAGAGAAGGGTTCCCACAAATAATGTTTCTCTGCTTTACTAACAATAAAAATTGATTTACTACCCGTATGCTCACTAGATTCTGTGATTTTATCGTCAGTGTAGTAAGGGAAAAGTGAATAGTCGCTATTTTTTCTACCTGCCGAAAGACCTCCCGTGCTAGATATAAACATCCAGTGGTCAGAATTACTAACAATACTCATAAAAAATGGGCGCATTTTATTAAAGTTTGAAATTTTATAAAACACCTCTCCTTCAAAACTTACTTGATCTGCTGAAACTTCTTTATTTGAAAAATTCGCAGGGGTTTTTCCAATATATATGTTGTTTAAATCCATTTAAAAATAGGTCAATAGTTGTGTATGATTACATAAAGTTATGTCAAAAAAAAAGTATCTTTTGTTCTAAAAAAATACTCTCACAAAATAGGCTTATTTTTCAGATTACTACAAAATAAAACACTACAATTACTATACAACAATGATTTTTAAGTTAAGATACACGAAGCCCCTCAAAGCCCTTATTTATTTACCTAAGGGCTATTAATAAAAGAATTTAATTCTTTTTTTTAACATATTTGTTTTAGATAAATTGTAAATAGGGGTACAACATTAGTATTTCGGTTTCAAAAATACCGTCTATAACAATTCTCTTCAATCTTTTCAGTATGATAATGATCAACTTGTTGTGTTTAGTGATAATCTCCGGAAAAAATGTTTTTGAAAATAATTGAACAGAGTTATTGGTCTGAACGAAATTCTGCAGTGTTATTTTATGGTTCGATACTTCAATATAGTTATCTACTCAACAAGACGGATCAGTATTTCTAATGATCCGTTTTTTAATTGAAACATCTTCATTCCCTGAAAATGAATGAATGAACCTAAATATACGGTTAAGATTTGAGATTCGATATGTTCTGTGGTTTGTTTCTATAACTATACCTTTAGCCACTTTATAATGACTTTATGATATGACATAAATAATTATTGTTCCGTTAGCAAATATTACGAAAAGGTTAATTAAAACAAACTATAAAACTCCTTTGGTATTAGTGTAAGTCCACTCAAAATATGAAGGATTTGCATCCACAGTTTCTCCCTCAGAATCTGCTTTTGCATTACCTCCAAATACTGAAACTATTTTATTTTCAACTTATCTTTCAATTAGTTATTAAAGTAAACTCCTCCAGAAATAATTTCTGTAGTTATATTTATTATTTCAAAAAAAAAATAGCGACTTAGTCGCTGTTTTTTTTGTTTATATATTAGTTCTGTTATTTTTTGATGATCTTTTTGTTTAACGAAGCATTATTTTGATTATAAACCTTCACTAAATAAGTCCCTGATGGATAATTGGCAATATTTAATGCATAGGTATTGGTATTTAATTCTTTTTTAAATAAAAGTTTTCCAGTTATATCGTACAATTCTAACTTTGAAAGTTGATCCTGATCAAAGCTTATGTTGATCAGTTCATTAGATGGATTTGGATAAAAGCTTAAAGTGGGTGCAATTAAATCATTAGCACCTAAGATTGGGACATTCCCATTAAGAAACTCCCAACTATATGTAAAAACACCTGGTATTACCTCTGTCTCTTCCCAGAATAACACATCTTCAACAAAGCATGCAACTCCAGCAACCTCATTAATGAGTAATGCAGAAATATTCATAGTATCTGTAGTAGGGATATCGTGGTAAAAATCGAAGCGGTCCTCATCAATTAGGGTTTCTTGAGCAATAATAGCACCCTGGTTATCTGTAACGGTCCAAGTAATCACATTTTCTTCTCTAGGATTTGTTAGGTAGTGTCCAGAGTGGTAAATGTCAATGTGATCGGGTATAGAACCAACATTAACTACCCACGTTTTTTGTTCGCATGGTATTTCTGTTTGTGAGAGGGTTATTTGTGTAACTCCTGCAATAATAAGTAGGGTAAGAAAAATATTTTTCATAGTTTTTTACTTTTTACAAATTTGCAATAATTATATCTAAAAATATTCACGTTTAGGTGTGAATATAATGACTTCAAGGCTTTCTTGAAAAATTATACGTTATTATTTGAAATTTCAATTGCTTTTTTTATGAGTAATACTTTTTTGTATTTAGTTTCTTTAAGCTTAAAAAACGAATACATTCTTCTTAG
>Ga0115005_10003381_pt1 | contig 12733 bp, 10 predicted proteins | sample ArcOceMetagenome_FD_87163 | JGI IMG/M metagenome (GOLD analysis project Ga0115005, IMG submission 87163) | Marine eukaryotic phytoplankton communities from Arctic Ocean - Arctic Ocean - Greenland ARC118M Metagenome | ecosystem: Environmental > Aquatic > Marine > Oceanic | place: Arctic Ocean... | reverse complement strand
TCTAAACCAAAACGTTCGACAACTAATTCGTCCATACCTTGAGCTTTTAACATGGCAGGGATTTTGTATATGCTGTCAGCATCCCGCAAAGAGATAACGGCTTTATCTATTACATTGGTAAACAACGCTATCTTTTGTCTTTCATTAGAAGGTAAAGGCACTTCAGAGCGACACACTAAAATATCTGGTTGCACACCCACAGAGCGTAATTCTTTTACAGAATGCTGAGTCGGTTTGGTTTTCACCTCCCGAGAGACGGCCAAATAAGGCACCAATGTTAGATGCATAAACATTGCGCGATTACGGCCTACTTCAACACCCAATTGACGAATGGCTTCAATAAAGGGTTGTGATTCTATGTCGCCTACAGTGCCACCAATTTCTACAATGGCTATATCAACACCTTCTGCGCCCGCAATTATACGACGTTTAATTTCGTTGGTGATATGCGGAATGACCTGAATGGTGGCACCTAAATAATCACCACGGCGCTCTCGCTTAAGCACTTCTTCGTATACGCGACCGGTAGTGAAGTTATTACGTTTGGTCATACGGGTACGAATAAAACGTTCGTAGTGACCTAAGTCTAAATCTGTTTCGGCACCATCATCGGTGACAAACACTTCACCGTGCTGAATTGGGCTCATAGTGCCAGGGTCAACGTTGATATAAGGGTCAAGCTTAAGCATGGTGACGTTTAAGCCCCTAGCTTCTAGAATTGCGGCAAGTGAGGCTGCAGCAATACCTTTTCCAAGTGATGAAACCACACCACCTGTGACGAAAATATAATTTGTCATGAGAACCCTAATAAGGCGTTTGAATTAAATAGGCTTTGTAAAGTTAGGTTTGAATTTTCTAGTTAAAAAGCTAAGAAAAAAACCACTACCGGACGGGCGAGTATAGTACTAAAAAATGCCATGTCAGACAAAGGTTAATCCGAAATAAAAGACATAAGTTACCTCAATTTAATGAATATCTTATGTCAAGTGTCGATTATCCCATAAAGCTATATATTGCTCCGCCTAAACCACCCACAATTAGCGCAATGTTAGCGAAGAACCCCATTACAAAACCAATAGCTCTGCTGCGGGGATCTTTGACATAACTGACATAGTAAATAGGCCGGCCTACAATAAATAATATACCAATGGCGGCACCTATTAAGGGGCTGACAAAATGTGAAAAGATCCATAACGCAGGTAAAAATACGATTAATTGCTCAAGGGTATTTTGTTGAACGCGATATAGCCTTTCCCATGTAGGGTTGCCAGATACAGCAGGTGCAAGTACATTATATTTTTCTCTACTGAAGCCGACTTTGAAGGCAAAAAACAAATATTCTAGTAACGCCATAAGTGTCACAATTGCTGGTAATTCCAAGGTGCATTCCTCATTTAACGTTTTGGCATCGAGTTAATCCTCTGAAGCCAACGTTTTTAGTTGATATAAATATTCTAACGCCTGTTTAGGGGTTAAGTCGTCTGGGTTGATTTGTTTCAAGCTAAGGCGTAAATCATCCACCGAATTAAGTAGATTAAGTTGCTGCTCTTGCCTCGCGGGTGGCTGATTGTTTGATATAGGCTGACTCTCTAACTCTGCTAATTTACGTTTAGCTTGCTGAATCACACTTCTGGGAACACCTGCTAGTTGAGCCACCTGTAAACCGTAACTTTTATTGGCTGCCCCTTCTTGTACTGCGTGCATAAAACGAATAGCTTCTTCGTGCTCCACTGCATCCAGATGAACATTAGCTAACTCAGGCATATCTTCTGCGAGTTGGGTAAGTTCAAAGTAGTGAGTGGCAAATAACGTATAAGATTGGATTTTTATCGCTAGATATTCAGCGCATGCCCATGCCAGTGATAAGCCATCGTAGGTACTGGTGCCGCGGCCTATTTCGTCCATTAACACTAAACTATTGGCTGTAGCATTATTTAGGATATTAGCAGTTTCGGTCATTTCTACCATGAAGGTTGAGCGACCCGAGGCTAAATCATCTGATGCACCAATGCGGGTAAATATTCGATCAATGGGGCCTATTTGTGCGTTCTCAGCAGGTATAAAACTGCCGATGTAAGCCATTAAAACTATAAGAGCAGTTTGGCGCATGTAAGTCGATTTACCACCCATGTTGGGACCGGTGATCACTAACATACGTCTGTGGGGATTGACTGCAATAGGGTTGGCGATAAAGGGTGTTTTCATCACGTTTTCTACTACAGGATGACGACCTTGATCAAAGTGAATACCACTTTTTCCGGTGAGTTCAGGGCAATGGTAATTTAGCGTTTCGGCCCGTTCGGCTAAATTAGTTAGCACATCGAGCTCCGCTACTGCATCAGCACTTTGCATAAGATTCGCTAGCTCAGGCAACAAAATATCGAACAACTCGTCGTATAGGCGTTTTTCTAAGGCCAATGATTTGCTTTGACTGGTGAGCACTTTGTCTTCGTGTTCTTTTAATTCCTGAATAATGTAACGTTCGTTGTTTTTTAGCGTTTGCCTACGCACATAATCTGCCGGTACCTTGTCGGCATAACTGCGGCTGACCTCGATAAAATAACCATGCACTCTGTTATATCCCACCTTTAAGGTAGAAATGCCGGTGCGGTCTTTTTCACGCTGTTCTAACTCATCTAAATAATCGGTGGCCCCCTTGGATAAGGCGCGAAGTTCATCTAACTCTGCGTTATAGCCAGTTTTTACTACTCCGCCGTCACGAATTAAAACGGGAGGTGCGTCTTCTATGGCATTGTTAAGTAAATCCGCAAAAGCCGGGAACTGATTGATGTCGTTTGCCAACTGCATCAAGCCGGTGTTGGCTGACTCAGCCGATTGGTCGGTAACAAACCCTTGAATATCCGGCAACAATATAAAAGCTTCTCTGAGTCGCACAAAATCTCTGGGCCTTGCCGAGCGCAATGCTAAACGGGCTAATACTCTTTGCATGTCGCCAACCTGTTTGAGGCTGCTTTGTAACTGCGGGTAATCACTGTTGAGCAGTGTTTTAATATTTAGCTGTCGTTGTTTGAGTATTTTTATATCGGTTAAAGGTCGATGCAACCAGCGTTGTAACAAGCGGCTACCCATAGGCGTTGAAGCATTGTCTAACACACTGGCAAGAGTGTGCTCTTTACCGCCAGCTAAGTTTTGGGTTAATTCTAAATTACGCCTAGTGGCGGCATCCATCAAAACCGTATCTGATTCTGTTTCGAGAACGATATTACGAATGTGGGGCAGGGCACTTCTTTGAGTGTCTTTAACATATTGCATAACGCAACCTGCTGCACATATTCCTGTTTTGTTAGCGGTTACACCAAAACCAGTTAACTCTTTAGTGCCAAACTGTTGATTTAACTGCTTGGTGGCAGTGTCAAAATCGAACTCCCACTGCGGACGGCGTCTCAACCCTTTGCGCTGTTCAATAATATGTTGAAAAGCAAAGTCTTCTGGGTACAACAATTCTACTGGATTAGTGCGCTGAATTTCAGCGGCTAACGCTTCAACATCTTTGGGTTCACACAGCGTAAAACGCCCTGTGGTGACATCCAATGTGGCATAACCGAAGTAGTCATTGTTTTGATGTTTGATAGAAACTATTGCCGCTAGGATATTATCTTGCTTGTCTTCTAATAATGCCTCATCCGAAACAGTGCCTGGGGTGACAATTCGTTGAACCTTTCTGTCTACAGGCCCTTTGCTTGTTGCGGGATCACCCACTTGTTCGACTATAGCTACCGACTGCCCCATTTTAACCAAACGAGCGAGGTAATTTTCCACTGCATGATAGGGAACACCAGCCATTGGAATAGCATTACCGCCAGATTTTCCTCGAGCAGTTAAAGATATATTAAGTAATTCAGACGCTTTTTTGGCATCATCAAAAAAGAGTTCATAAAAATCGCCCATGCGGTAAAACAGTAAAATGTCTGGATGTTCAGCCTTTATACCTAGGTATTGCTGCATCATAGGGGTGTGGGATTGCAGCGCTGGGCTAATTGATGTTTGCTCTGAAAAATTACTCGATGGCATAATAGCGTTTACTTTATTCTTTTTATCTGGTGATTGGCGTGACATATTCATCATTAGATATCACATATTTAGGTTGCCAACATGACTGAAGACATTACCCAATTAGCTCAACTTTTAGGAAATAAGCTTTCAGCTAAAGGTTGGCAAATCTCCTGTGCGGAATCATGCACTGGAGGGGGAGTAGGATACGCCATCACAAGTATTTCTGGAAGCTCAGCATGGTTTAAAAAAGGCTTTATCACATACTCAAATGACGCCAAACAAGACCTTTTAGGTGTAAGTGAACATACTTTAAATCATCACGGAGCCGTGTCAGCGGCAACTGTCGAGGAAATGGCTGCTGGTGCTGCAAAGTATGCGAATGCTGAAGTTGCTATTGCCATCAGCGGTATTGCAGGGCCGGATGGTGGTTCACCCGATAAACCTGTGGGCACAGTCTGGTTTGGTTTTTACATTAATGGACAAAATATTAGCCAAAAGCAACTGATTAAAGGTGATAGGCAAGCGGTTAGAATAAAAGCCATTGAGTACGCCTTATCAAATACATTGAAGTTGTTGCTAATATAAACAATGTTTTGAAAGCGAAAAATAATTTTTACTTTTCACTTGTAACTGTATAACCATACAGTATACTTTGAACCTAACTACTGTATACAAATTAGTATTGAAGCGAACATCTTCAATGCGCGACAATCACAAAGGACATTCTGATGGATGACAACAAAACCAGAGCGTTAAGCGCTGCCTTAGGCCAAATTGAAAAACAATTCGGTAAAGGTTCTATCATGAAACTGGGCGACAACAAAACCATGGACGTTGAAACTATTTCAACGGGCTCTCTTGGTTTGGATATTGCCCTTGGTGCTGGTGGCTTGCCTTTAGGGCGTATCGTTGAGATATATGGTCCAGAGTCTAGTGGTAAAACAACCCTAACCCTCGAAGTGATTGCCGAAGCACAGCGCAACGGTAAGGTTTGTGCCTTTATCGATGCAGAACATGCTCTCGACCCTATCTACGCCAAAAAACTTGGTGTTGATGTAAACGAGCTTCTAGTCTCTCAACCCGATACCGGTGAACAAGCACTAGAAATTTGTGACATGTTAACTCGCTCTGGTGCGGTTGATGTAATAGTGGTGGATTCGGTTGCTGCGCTTACTCCTAAAGCTGAAATTGAAGGTGATATTGGCGACTCACACATGGGGCTTGCCGCCAGAATGATGAGCCAAGCTATGCGTAAGTTGACTGGTAACTTAAAACAGTCGAATACCATGCTTATTTTCATTAACCAAATTCGTATGAAAATTGGGGTAATGTTTGGAAGCCCTGAAACCACCACTGGTGGTAATGCATTGAAGTTTTACGCTTCGGTACGTTTAGATATTCGTCGTATTGGTGCAGTAAAATCCGGTGATGAGATAGTGGGTAACGAAACTCGCGTTAAAGTAGTTAAAAATAAAATTGCTCCTCCTTTTAAACAAGCTGAATTCCAAATCATGTATGGAGAAGGCATTAATAGCCATGGTGAATTAATCGATTTAGGTGTCACCCACAAGATGGTAGAGAAAGCCGGAGCCTGGTATAGCTGTAACGGCGAGCGTATTGGGCAGGGTAAAGCTAACTCAATCACTTACTTGAAGGAGCATCCAGAAATGGCTCAAGATATTGATAAACGTTTAAGAGAATTATTATTGTCAAAGCCAGTTGAGGCTGATGCAGTAGTGAAAAAAGAAGTTGCTTCATAGTTTGCAGATTAAAACGAAAAACCCCGCTATTTAGCGGGGTTTTTTTATGTGCTTTAGAAAATGATGAACTATTAAACAAGGTCAGAGCTAATTACAAATTAACCCTGGGTAGCTAAGTCATCTAAAATATTAATAAGCTGACTACTAGCTTGCTCCATTTTTCCGAAAGATATTAAACTTTGTTTGGTATCACCGCTTTGTAATTGTTTTAAAGCAACAATGCCATGTTGGTGCACTTCAGAGTGAGGTCTTTCGAGAGCTTTATAAGAGGTGTTTTTTTGATGTTTGCGCGATTGTTCGCTGTTATACCATTGTCCTAACCTACATTGTTTGTGATCTAGGAATGAATCAGCAGATTTTTGAGAACGTCCCAGTGCCACTTCATAAACTTCACCTTTCCAAACAATATGATCTAACTTCATTGTCTGAATAAAGCTACTTTCGGTAACATCTACAATGGACGTTCGCATTGCTCCAACCGTATTGTTAATACCACTATAACTATCGTTTAAGCCAGCAATTGTGTTTGATAACTCTACGTTTGACTCTTCAAGTGCAGTCGCAAATTTAACACCTGATTCAGTGTCTTGTTTAATTCTAGCAATAAGGCCACCGACTTCTTCAGCAGACTTGCTGGTATTACTTGCCAAGCTTCTTACTTCATCAGCAACTACAGAAAACCCGCGTCCTGCATCACCGGCTCTTGCGGCTTCAATGGCAGCATTAAGTGCTAACAAGTTAGTTTGATCGGATATTTTAGATATGGTCACTACAAATGAATTAATGCTGTCGGCAATGGCTTCTAAGTTTGCCATGCTCTGTGACATATTTTGCATTTTTTCGGTTATTTGTTCCATGCCACCGGCAATACCAGTTATAGATTCTTGACCATTATCTAATACTTGGTTCAGCTCATCTATAGATTGAGACTCGTCGTGGATCTTTTCATACGAAGAAAGAACAGACTCTCTTATGCTTGTCACCTGACCAATACAATCAAGTAAGTTGGGCCAAATCTGTTTATCAAAGCTGGCTTCTTCTTGAATGGCCGAGGCCGCCTTTACATCGCTTAGCTCAGCAATGAGGTCTTGATTCTCAGTTTTATAGCGATTTTTTTCTGCTTCTGTATGAGCTAATTTTTGTTCTAATTCAACATATCTGCTTTTACTGACCAACATGAATTGAGGCTCCACATATTTAATAAATAATAAAGGTCCAAAGTCCCTTTTTATAACTGGCAAGAATTTATAGCATAACTTAGCATTCAAGCACTGTGTAATTCTCTAACTAATTTAGTTTTCGGCTGATTGGCGCAGAACTGAACCTATTCTGTTGTTTAAATAAAACACTGCGTTTATTCAAGTCGATGGCAGTTTTGATTGTGCGCTCTTCTCAGGGAAAATAGTAGGGCACGCATTAGTATAGTGCTAATTATTTGAATGGAAGTCCTATCGGTTTTCTGTTTAAAGTAGTAGTTTACCATTGTACCTGTTTGATTTTAATTGAGTATTTGGCTATTTATTATTTACCGTAGTAGTCTGAATAACCACAATTTAGCGTTTGTAAGGTTAGATAATTGACAACAAAAGTATCTCTCCAGTGATTCAACTCAAACTTTTTTAGATACTTTGTTATGCATTTTTGCCCAACTATCTGGGAACTTACCCTGTAATACATATGAAAACGATATGAGCTCTGCTATTACATGGTAAAGCTGGTCGGGAATCTCTTGACCCAAATCTAAGGTCGCTAGAAAGTCGCTAAGATATGGGTCTTCGTGCACCAACACTCCATTTTGTCGGGCGAGTGTAATAATTTCTTCTGCCAAATCACCAAACCCTTTCGCGATTATAGTAGGTGCTCCACCAGGGGCGGTTTCTCCGGGTGGTGATCCACCGAGTGGCATATCATCGCCACTCTGATTGTATTTGATACCAACCGCGCTTTTCTGCTTGGTATTTTTTGTGGTTTTATCTGTCATTAATGTGCAGGCCTTCTAAGCTTTAGCTTGGAACATGTGATACGGACGTTGTTGCAAAGTATCTGGGATCTTCCCTAATTGGCATTGGCTTTTGCTCACTTCAATGCCAAGGGAATCTAGCTTTCTGCGTAATAATGGCAGGTAATTCATTACTTGGATTTTTACTGATTCGTTGGATGCGTAAAAATTTATTTCTAAAGTGTCAGCTCTTAGTTTGGCTTTTGTTAACAATTCTCCCAATTCGCCGACGGCTAATTTCATCGTGAGTTGCCATGTTTTATTGCTTTGCTCATCAGAAGATTGTTCTTCTTTATTGCCCTCTTCCCGTTTAATCAACAATTCAATATCTTTAAGTGTACCGTCTAAGGCTGAAGGCAAATTGTAATAGAAGGTTTCTTGACCTTGGATCATCTGCTCTGCGTTGCTTAGTTTACTTGTCTGGTGGCCAGATAATAAACGACCAATTTCCTTCATTAATTGGTGTTTTTGCTCCAATTGTGACATTTCACCCATTGCTTTGGTGGTAACACTTGATTTGGCCTTGCGGCTGCCACCTACTACATTATTTAAAGTCGCCGTTATATGCTCAGCACGGCTCGATTGATTTCGAGCCAGCCTTGCAGTGAGAGACATTTGTAACAGGGTGACCAAACCACTCATAAACCCTTGGCTTGATGTGGGATTAATCAATTGTAATGCGGACAAATTAAGTGCTGGGGTGGTGAGTAATTGTTTAATCTGATTAACGTCTTGTTCTCTACCTTGGGGCATAGCTTGTTTAATTTGTTGTAATACTTGGTCAATCAGTTGTTTGCTTGGCTGTTCGGTTGAACCTTTAAAAAAGTCGACATCAACTAAAGCTCTTTCTATTGATTGTAGGGTGATTGCCGGTGCCTCTGCTTTGGCTTGAACAATTCGCAATAAATTTTGAACTAGATTAATTTGTTGTGGTTTGCTGGCAAGTAGATTTGGTGTAATCACACTCTGTGTCAAAGGTTTTTCTTGTAACGCAGTCAGCAAATTAGCTGCTGCTTCTTTCATACTGAATCTTACATCTGGGGATTTACTACCATCTACTGGTGGCACGATAGATCTTAATTTGTTATCAGCGAGCGTATTCTGCAATAACTCTGTATTAGGCCTTTGAATATTTGGGGTTAGTTCTGAGCGAACAACTTGCGGCGGTGCTTGGATTAGTTTGCTGGTATCAGTTGGTACATCAAGTAGTTTAATAACTGCTTGTTGATTCGGTAATTTAAGTGGTGCCAATGCCTGCGCAATTTCTTTGGTAATAGCAATACTCGCCACAGGCTTAGTACTTTGTAGCAATAAATTAATTTCGCCATTGGGCTTTATTTGCAAAGATATTTTGTCTACAGGTAATGCCTGCAGTTTTTGTATCAACCCTTGATTTTGTTCATTATTAATTTTATTCAATTGCTGTATAACTGGCTTTATAGGTAGTTCAAAGTTAACTGGTTTGGTTAGGTTAGGTTCGAGCAAGCTGGCTTTGATTAAAGGTGTCGCAAGTAAAGGTGGGAGTATACTGGGTTGATCTTTAGCGACTCTGACCTCGGGGCTGGATATTATCCGTGTTGCTGCGGGCGTTACATTGGTTTGAGATAATAGCTGAGGGGATAATGTAGAAGTAGCTAACTGACTTTTTAATAGCACCTTATCAGCGGTGATACTTTGTGTCTGATTAGATAAGTCTGTCTTATTTTGAATAATACTGAGTTGCCAATTATTCCCTTTGGGAGCAATGCTAATGACGACTTTTTCACCTAAAGTAAACTGATTGAGTTGTTTGACTGGCAACGATACCTCGACTGGAGGACGAAGATCAGTAAGGCTTACTTTGATAATGTTTTGCTGATTGCCTAAGTTGCTATTTTTTGTATCGATGAGGTTTGTTGTAAGCTGTGGCTTGAGGGGCCCAGAAGTGACTTGGTTACTTACTTGCTCTTTGGATAATAACGACAATATGGTTGCATTAATTAATGGCAAATTATTTGAAGAATTTGACTTAGCAACTAGATTACTCGGAATTAACTGTTTTGCAGGTAATCTGAGTAAACTTTGCAGTTGTTGCTCAGTTATTGAAATAACACTAGTTGTCTTGGCACTTGCCTGAGAAAAAAATATCAAAGAAGGACTATTTTCTATGACTAATTTAACTTGGTGAGTTTGACCTTCCGCTAATTTCCCTCTTATCTCTGGATTGTTTAACAAAGCAATTTTATTCAATAAAACACTGCTTTTATTTAAACTTAAAACGTTACCAGCTAGATGTTTTACCAAGACCTCAACCCCTTGTCGAGCCACTTCAGAAGAAGGAGCTAATTGACTCAGCTGAGTTAGAGCCTGGGATATGGCTGCTTGGGAAGATTGGGATATGTCAGGCATATAAAAGTTATCGGCTGATATTAAGAAGTCTGAGGTAAATCACAGTTTACTCGTAACTGAGGGGTATTAGCTAATCCCCTTGTTTATTCTTGAAACTTTATTGTGTTTATACCCATACTCCGCCTATTCATTCGATTCTTTTGTTACCAATTGCCACAATAAGTAGTTTTTAGCTGGTAGGGACCAAACCCTATGATATTATTAGCAGCTAATTTGCTGCAACCTTTATGCATTCATTACGTACCCTTTATGTACTATTTATGCATTCTATATTGAGATTATATTTTAGAGGTTGCAGAGGAAACGAGGATACGTTTGGCGGTACTTTCTGTAACTAATTTATCTGTGGTCAAAAGAGATAGGTTATTGTTTGAAAACATAAACTTTGCGGTTGAGCAAGGTAATTTATTGTACGTCAAAGGGCAAAATGGTGCCGGTAAAACCAGTATGCTTAGAGTACTGGCTGGTTTAGTTGATGCTGAATCAGGTGAAGTGTATTTCGAACAACAAGATATCAAAGATTGCCGCGAAATTTATAATCAAAATTTAGTCTATTTTGGTCATAAGTTGGGGATTAATCTGACATTAAGTGCAGTGGAAAATTTACAGTATTGGTGCAAGCAACATCAGGTTGTTATTTCGGTCGATACTATTTTTTCCACCTTGGCTCAGCTTAATTTAGTTGGGTTAGAAGATATCCCGGTAGCTAATTTATCTGCTGGGCAACAGCGAAGAGTGGCATTAGCAAGGTTTTGGTTTAAACAAAATGCAAAATTATGGATTTTGGACGAACCTTTTACCGCTCTTGATACCCAAGGTATTGAGCTGTTAAGCAAACAAATTACTAAATTTCTCAGTGCAGGTGGGGCAGTGGTGATGACATCTCATCAAGCTTTACATTTGGATTACCCAACAGATGAACTCACTTTGGAGTATCGAATTTAGTGACAGCATTGATGGCTATTTTAAAGCGTGACTTAGCCTTGGCTTATAGGCAAAGAGCTGAGTTGATGCAGCCAATGTTATTTTTTGTTTTGGTAATAAGCTTATTTCCACTAGGTGTGGGGCCCGAACCAAAAACATTACAGCTTATAGGACCTGGGGTAATTTGGGTGGCTGCTATATTGTCTTCGTTGTTAGGTTTAGAGAGATTGTTTCGTGATGATTTCCAAGATGGATCATTGGAACAGTTGATGTTATCCAGTACCTCATTACCTGCGGCGGCTTTAGTCAAAGTTGCGGCCCATTGGTTAACTAGTATTTTGCCGTTGATCATATTATCGCCCTTGTTGGCGTTGTTTTTACACTTGAGTGAACCCATGTACTGGGCATTGTTAAAAACCTTGCTACTGGGCACTCCTTTATTGAGCCTAATTGGTGCGATAGCCGTAGGATTAACTGTTGGGTTAAATCGTGGCGGTGTACTGCTAGCTTTATTGCTGTTACCGGTATTTATTCCTTTATTAATCTTTGCGACTTCAGCAGTTGAATCGGCTTCAATGCAATTACCATATAGTGCACAACTTGCAATTATTGGCGCTATGTTCCTTTTATCTTTAGCTCTGGCACCTTTTGCCATCGCTTATGCCCTTAGAGTGAGTCAAACCTGATGTGGAAGTGGTTACACCCTTACGCTAAAACTGAACGCACATATCACCTTTGCCAAAGGTTATTACCTTGGTTTTGTTGGTTGGGTTTGGCAGTGATTTTATTTGCAACCGTTTGGGGATTAGCCTTTGCCCCAACTGACTATCAACAAAGTGAAGCTTACCGAATTATTTATGTACATGTGCCTAGTGCGGTGCTCTCAAAAAGTTTGTACAGCGCTATGGCACTCGCGGCTTTTATTGGTTTGGTCTGGCAAGTTAAAACGTCTTTTATGGCAATGATAGCTTTGGCACCCATAGGTGCAATGGTGACTTTTGTTTCTCTTGTTACTGGCGCCGCCTGGGGTAAACCTATGTGGGGCACATGGTGGGAGTGGGATGCTCGATTAACCTCGCAGTTGATATTGTTTTTTTTGTTTCTCGGAGTGATTTCGTTATACAAGGCATTTGAAGATAAACAACAGGCAGGTAAAGCAGCTGGGGTAATGGCTATAGTAGGTGTGATCAACTTGCCGATTATTCATTACTCAGTTGAATGGTGGAATACTCTGCATCAAGGCGCCACCATAATGAAATTGGGTAAACCTTCGATGCCACCAGAAATGTTATGGCCTCTTTTGCTGTCTATCCTAGGATGGGCGCTCGTCAGCGCAGCTATTTTTTTACTACGTATGCAAAACGAAATTTTACAACGTGATCTTAAGCGCCCTTGGGTAGTGGCTTTGGCAAATAAAAACTCAGCGTTGAGTGAGGGTAAATAATGCATTTTGAAGACATCAGCAGTTTCTTTGATATGGGCGGCTACGGTCTATACGTGTGGCTGTCTTTTGGAGCCGCAGCTCTAAGTTTGTTGGTTTTGTGGGTAGACTCATTTTTTTCAAAACGAACATTATTGACTCAAGTCTTAAGTGAACAAGCAAGGCAAGCGCGAATTAAAGCCGCGGCTGAACAAAGTGCTACAGCTG
>Ga0115005_10003380_pt1 | contig 12736 bp, 13 predicted proteins | sample ArcOceMetagenome_FD_87163 | JGI IMG/M metagenome (GOLD analysis project Ga0115005, IMG submission 87163) | Marine eukaryotic phytoplankton communities from Arctic Ocean - Arctic Ocean - Greenland ARC118M Metagenome | ecosystem: Environmental > Aquatic > Marine > Oceanic | place: Arctic Ocean... | reverse complement strand
TAGCATCTACTTCTGTTAAATCGGTTATGTCAAGTTTAGCTACATTGCCTGTGACGTTCAACGAATACATCTAAACAAAAAAGAAGCCTCCATTGCTGGAAGCTTCTTTGAAATTAAAGTTGGCTGGTTAGTTTCAACTTAATTTACAAGCAATTTTTTTGTAATGGAGTTTACGCCTTGATCTATTTTCACAAAATATATTCCAGGGACTAAGCCAGAGATATTCAGCTCTGATTGTATGACCTGAGCAGGTTGTACTAACTTCCCTAATAAATCAAATATAGATACACTTAAAGTATCTCCTAAGGCCGTTGAGAATCTTACGATTCCACTGGCTGGGTTCGGGTGCATTTTGACGGAGCTTGCTGTAAATTTATTAACAGCTAAAGCAGAAAAAGCTCTAAACTCAAGATTATCAATCATAAAGACATCATCTGTTGCGGTGGCACTTGCAGCTCCTGATATATCAAAAAATAAAACGATCTTATTATGGTCTACTGCAGTATCCGAAGAGAAATTCCAAGTCAATCTCTGCCAAGTATTTGTAGCAGTAAAGGAAGCATCTTGTTCGGTTGGGGTTCCGCCCTCAAGCTTTAACTTGACCGAAACAGCTCTTGGTCCTTTTACCATTAATGAAAAACCTCGATCTCCACCTGATAAATCTAATCCATCAGCGACTACCATTTGAGTGTTTGCCCAAGGCCCATTGTTCACCATGGAAGCTTGCCCAACTTTCGCAGAAGGATTGATCCCAGTAGCCGTTAAATCATTTGTAGCCATTTCTGTGTACACACTACCGCTATCAGCCGCAAACGCAGTCGCAGTTTCAAAATCTAAACTTAAAGTAGTTAATAAAGGGGTAACCGTACCGGCATTAAAGGATATTTGATCAAAATAAACGATGTTATCTGAAGTTCTAGCTAAGAAATCCGGAATAATAACAATCCGACTGTATGTATTACCAATCACTGAGGTAAAATCAAATGACAATTCTTCCCAGTCTCCATTTGTCACAGTAGTTGTTGCTTTTACCTCTTTATTTATTCCACCTGGAATTTCAAATTTTAGAGCAACATCAGTAGCAACAGTTTTTCTGACCATCATTTTTACAAGACTGTTATTTGCGTCAAACGTGAAACTACCAATACCATCAGAAAAAGCTAAAGCCCATGGCTGTCCAGCTGTTTGTGCAGTCAATTTAGCTGTCATCGCAGAAGTGTTTCCTGTTGTGTTTGGGTTGGCAACAAATTCAAGTGCAGGGTTAGTGCCATTTTGATCTACAGTCCAAGTCCAAGCAGCACCAACGCCACCTGTTTCAAAGTCAATTGTACTTTGTGCAAAACCAACATAGCTGATCATTGCAATCAATAATAAAGTAATCTTTTTCATGATAAATAAATTTAAGGGTTTAGACTCCAATATTAAGAAACACACCTCTTGGCGTACTAATTTTTGACCACAACAAAAAATATACATTCGATAATTAAATGATTAAAAAATAATATTATTCACATTATTACCTGTTAAGAATGTGAATAATTAACTTAACTTGCTTTTTGCAATAAAAATTCGTAAACCAAAAGTCAAGGTGCTGTTGTGGTTTTGTATAGTTAATCCAAGGCCTTAAAACTGTGTTCTATATGGTAATTTTCATGGATTTCGGAGAATATGAAGAATTTCGAAGAATTTTCACTAGTTTTAAAGAATATTATAAAAACAGTCTTAAATACATAAACATGAGTAATACCTATTATGAGCCCTCCGATTTACGAAAATTTGGAAACATCACAGAATGGAATGAAGAACTGGGTGAAAAATTCTTTGACTATTACGGAAGCGTCTTTGAAGAAGGGGCTTTAACTGCCCGCGAGAAATCGCTTATTGCCCTAGCCGTATCCCATGTAGTAAAGTGTCCGTATTGTATAGATGCCTATACCCAAGACGGCTTGAAACGCGGCATCACCAAAGAAGAAATGATGGAAGCCGTCCATGCCGGAGCCGCCATTGAAAGTGGCGCAACCCTCGTACATAGTGTGCAAATGATGAATAAGTACAAAAAATTATCCATGTAACCGATGCAATTAAAGTCCCTAAAAAAACGCGAAAATGAACTTGCAAACGCCAAACGCCAATTAGAAATTTTATCTAATGGAATTTTTCAAAATGAGGAACTCCCCAAGTTTAGCACTAAATTAAAAGTTCAAAATCAATTCCCTTTAAAACCAAAAACATTAGAAATCCTACAAATTAATGTAGGCTATATGTGCAACCAAGTCTGTGCGCATTGCCACGTTGATGCCGGTCCCGATCGTAAAGAAATCATGACCCGCGAAACAATGCAACAGTGTTTGGACGTGATCAAAGAAACAGGAGCGCATACCCTAGACCTTACAGGCGGTGCGCCAGAAATGAACCCAGACTTCAGATGGTTTGTAGAAGAAGCTACCAAAGTTGGTGTCAAAGATGTCATCGTTCGGTCTAACTTGACCATCATTACAGCGAATAAAAAATACAATGATTTGCCCGAATTTTTTAAGAAACATAAGGTGCATGTCATCTCTTCCATGCCACACTGGACGGAAGGAAAAACAGACCAACAACGTGGCGATGGGGTTTTTAACGCCTCCATTAAAGCCTTAAAAATGCTGAACGCAGTTGGCTACGGCATGCCAAATTCTGAGCTTAAACTCGATTTGGTTTACAATCCCTCAGGGGCCTTTTTACCCGGAGATCAAGCGGCCTTAGAAGCGGATTTCAAAAAAGCATTGTTTACAAATTTTGAGATTCAATTTCATAATTTATTTTCAATTACCAACCTCCCTATCAGTCGGTTTTTAGATTACCTTATAGCCTCAGAAAATTATGAGGAGTATATGTATAATTTGGTAGAAGCCTTTAATCCCGCAGCCGTGGACAATGTGATGTGTACCAACACCCTTTCTGTAAGTTGGGATGGATGGCTTTATGATTGTGATTTTAATCAAATGTTAGGATTAAAAGTGGACAGTTCTGTGGAACACATTCGCAATTTTAATAAAGAAATTCTAAGCAAACGTACCATTTGTATTTCGCAACACTGCTATGGCTGTACGGCTGGCGCAGGTAGTAGTTGCCAAGGAACCGTAGCCTAATAATATGATGAGAAAATTAATTTTTATAGGGATGTCACTTCTGTGTGCCACTGGCTTTAGTCAAACGTCTATTAAAGACCTTTTGAATAAATACAACGACCATTCAGTACCTTATATCTATGTCGATGAGCTCACTAAGTTAACACCACCACCCTTCCTTTTAGATACGCGTGAAGTGGAAGAATATAACATTAGCCATTTAGAAAACGCTATTCATGTGGGATTTAAAGAGTTTGAAATCTCAAAAACAACAAGCCTACCACCTAATAAAGACACGGTGATTGTGGTGTATTGTTCGGTTGGAATACGGTCTGAAATCATTGGGAAAAAACTTATTGCGGAAGGCTATACGGCAGTTTATAACTTGTATGGTGGAATTTTTGAATGGACAAACAAAGGCAAAAAAGTATATAGTAACCAAGAACAACCCACATCAAAAGTGCATGCCTATTCCAAACCATGGGGGAGCTATTTATTAAAAGGAACGAAAGTATATGAATAAAAATCTGACCATCGTTTTTGTGAGAAACCCCGAGTTGGGAAAAGTCAAAACACGACTCGCCAAAACCATCGGGGACGAAGATGCCTTGAAAATATATACCAACTTACTCCAACATACCGAATCTGTATTGCATAAAGTATCTAGTGATAAAGTTGTATATTACTCTGAAGAAATTCAACATAATGATTTATGGGAGGATGCACGCTATCAGAAAAAGCTGCAAAAAGGAGTCGATTTAGGGGCACGAATGCAAAGTGCTTTTGAGACGGCTTTTAAAGATTCCTATGAAAAAGTGGTAATTGTGGGAAGCGATTTATTTGATTTAAAACACACTCATATCAAAAATGCCTTCTCCGCTTTAGAAAATCACGAGGTCGTATTAGGGCCGTCATTGGATGGAGGTTATTATTTATTAGGGATGAAAAAAATGCATTCCGCTGTATTTAAAAATAAACAATGGGGAACGGATTCTGTTTTAGAATCCACATTAAAAAACTTAAACCAACAAAACGTTAAACTTTTGGAAGCTTTGAATGACATTGATACATTTGAAGACCTAAAAGCACAACCAGAATTGTTAAAAAAGATAAAAAAATGATGATGAAATTTATTGAAGAAACGACTGATTATCTAAAAGAAAAAGGCTTTGAATCGCCTGAAATTGGAATTATACTGGGCACCGGCTTAGGGCAACTTATAGACCATGTGGAAGTTTTAAAAGAAGTGAGTTACAACCACATTCCCAACTTCCCAACAGCAACCGTTGAGTTTCATAAAGGAAAATTAATCTATGGGATTCTGGAAGGAAAAAAAGTAATCATCATGCAAGGACGCTTTCATCTATACGAAGGTTACACCTTACAAGATGTGACCTATCCCGTACGCATCATGAAACACTTAGGCATTACGACTCTTTTGGTTTCCAATGCCTCTGGAGCATTAAATCTAAACTACAAAAAAGGAGAATTGATGTTGATTGAGGATCATATTAACCTACAAGGCGGCTCCCCTTTGGCGTTCAGAGGCGTAGAGCATTTAGGAGAACGTTTTGTGGACATGAGTGCCCCTTATGACACAACACTCAATACGCAGTTTGAATCCATCGCCGTTAAAAACAACATCAAATTACACAAAGGCGTGTACGTGAGTGTTGTGGGCCCTCAGCTCGAAACACGTGCAGAATACAAGATGCTTAAACTTCTGGGAGCAGATGCCGTTGGCATGAGTACCGTTCCCGAAATTATTGTAGCAAATCACCTTCAATTAAAAGTGGCAGCCGTCTCTGTTTTAACAGATGAATGCGATCCCAAACACTTAAAACCAGTCAATATTTCAGAAATTATAGCAATGGCCGCAAAAGCCGAACCCGATATGATCACACTATTTAAAGAACTTATAAAAACCCTATAAATGAGCTACCTAGATACCACCCACGACGTTTATAAAGAAGCAGCCCTCAGCCCAGATATTGGACTTTGCTGCACGACCAACCCTATTTGGGAACTCCCAGGATTGAAAATTCCTAAAATCATGCAAGAAATGAACTATGGCTGCGGAAGCACAGTGCATGCGCGTGATCTGACCAACAACCCAAAAATACTGTATGTAGGCGTTGGTGGCGGAATGGAGTTGCTGCAATTTGCTTATTTCAGTCGTCAAAAAGACGGAGTGATTGGTGTGGATGTGGTGGATGAAATGTTGGAAGCCTCCGAAAAAAATTTCGCAGAAGCCGAAGCACAAAACCCTTGGTTCAACAAAGAGTTTGTAAGTCTTAAAAAAGGAGATGCGCTCAACTTACCTGTAGAAGACAACAGTATTGATGTAGCAGCACAAAATTGTTTGTTTAATATTTTTAAAGTCGAAGACCTCAGAAAAGCGATTTCAGAAATGCACCGCGTCTTGAAACCGCATGGAAAATTAGTGATGAGTGATCCCACTTGCGAGCAACCCATGAACGAAACACTGCGCGAAGACGAACGCCTTAGAGCCTTGTGTTTGAGTGGAAGTATTCCAATTGCTGAATATGTGAAAATGCTCACGGATGCCGGATTTGGCACCATCGAAATAAGAGCCCGAAAACCGTACCGAATTTTGGACCCACTTCATTATAAGACTGAAGAATTGATCTATATTGAATCCATCGAAGTGGCGGCAATTAAAGATCCAATGCCTGCGGATGGCCCTTGTATTTTCACAGGGAAAGCAGCGATATTTTATGGCAAAGAAGACTTTTTTGATGACAAATTAGGACATGTGTTAGTGAAAAATCAGCCCTTAGCTATTTGTGATAAAACTGCTAATGCCTTGGCAAACTTAAACCGAAACGACATCTACATTAGCGAGTCCACTTTTCACTATGATGGTGGGGGTTGCTGTTAACCTAAAAAAAATGAAACAACTTTTAACCTACGTTTTAATCCTGTGCTTTTGCACTGCTAGCGCACAGACACTCGACCATTCTAAATGGACCGAAATCCTCCAAGCCTATGTAGCAGACAATGGAGCTGTCAACTATAAGGGATTACAAAAAAATCCAGAAACACTGAATGCCTACCTTAACGATTTAGCGGCAAATGCTCCCAAAGACAACTGGAGCAAAGCTGAGAAAATGGCCTATTGGATCAATGCGTATAATGCGTATACCATTCAACTGATTCTGAATAATTACCCAACAGAAAGTATTAAAGACATAAGAGATCCATGGGGACAAACATTTTTTGAGATCGGTGGTAAAACGATGTCTCTGAACACCATTGAACATAAGATTTTAAGACCTATGGGCGATTCGCGGATTCATTTTGCCATTGTATGTGCATCAGAATCCTGTCCAAAACTTTTGAATTGCGCTTACGAAGCCGAATCCTTAACAGATCAATTGGATCAAGCGGCACGTGAATTTATAACCGACGCGTCAAAAAACAACATAACAGCATCTAAAATTACAATTTCAAAAATATTCAAATGGTTTAAATCTGATTTTCCAAAAGAGGATGCTTTCATAAGCTACCTAAATAAATACAGTGCTGAAAATATCTCTCCCGAAGCAAAAATTAACTTTCAAACGTATAATTGGTCTTTGAATGAATAGCATCAGTATCATTATTCCTGTACTAAACGAAGCTAAAAACATAAAGGGCTTACTGACCTATTTGGACCTTCATAGCAGCTCGGAATTCATTTCAGAGATCCTTGTCGTAGATGGGGGCAGTTCCGATGGCTCACAAGAAATAGTGTCGGAATTTTCGAAAACACACCCTAAAGTTAAAGTTTTAGACAGTCCAAAAGGACGTGCAAAACAAATGAATTTGGGAGCTTCCAAGTCCAAAGGAACGGTGCTCTATTTTTTACATGCGGATTCAATACCGCCCAAAAACTTTGACCAGTATATTTTGGAAGCTATTTCTAAAGGCTCAAAAACAGGGTGTTTCAAAATGAAATTTGACAGCAGCCATTGGTGGCTACAACTGGCAGGGTGGTTCACACAATTTAATTGGAAATCATGTCGCGGAGGCGATCAAAGCTTGTTTGTTGAAAAAGAAGCCTTTGAAAATCTAGATGGATTTAATGAAGATTTTATTATTTATGAAGACAATGATTTGATTTATAAGCTTTACAAACAATACGAATTTGAAGTGCTTCCGTATTGGCTGACCACCTCATCACGACGGTATCTTGCCAATGGAATCTGGTCCTTACAATTTCATTTTTGGGTGATTCACTTAAAAAAATTATTTGGAGCGACGCCTAAAAAATTAGAAGCTTATTATTTAAAACATATTCATTAACTTTATGATTCTAAAACTTTAGGGTTTTATTTCAGTTTTTAAGTACTAATCCCCAAAAACTTATTTAGTATGGAACACATCGCAATTATTGGAAATGGAATATCAGGAATTACCGCAGCGCGGCATATCCGAAAATTATCCAATAAAAAAATTACTGTCATCTCTTCAGAAACGGACTATTTTTTCTCCAGAACTGCTCTGATGTATGTCTATATGGGACACATGAAATTTAAGCACACACAACCTTATGAAGATTGGTTTTGGGATAAAAATGACATCGCACTCAAAAAAGGATTTGTACAACAAATAGACACGGCTCAAAAAAAACTTGTTTTCTCTGATGGTGAACCGCTTACTTTTGATAAGCTTATCATCGCCACGGGGAGTAAACCCAATAAATTTGGTTGGCCTGGGCAAGACCTCAAAGGAGTTGTTAGCCTGTATCATAAACAAGATTTGGAGGCCATAGAAACCCACGCACCTAACAACACGGTTTGTAAACATGCCGTCATTGTGGGCGGAGGACTGATTGGAATTGAGTTGGCCGAAATGTTTCATTCGCGACACATTCCCGTCACCTTTTTAGTAAGAGAAGATAGTTATTGGAGTGGCATTTTGCCGAGTGGTGAAAGTGAAATGATCAACAATGAGATTCGAAAAAATGGGATTGACCTCCGATTGGAATCGAATTTAAAACAAATAAATGCAAATGCAGACGGCTCTGTAAAATCGATTGTGATTACAGAAACGGGAGAAGAAATTGACTGTGATGTTGTGGGACTGACCGCAGGGGTCTCGCCAAATATTGGGTTTTTAGAATACTCTAACATTGAAACAAATCGTGGGATTTTAGTAGACCGGAATCTTCAGACCAACATCAAAGATATTTATGCGATTGGCGATTGTGCAGAACAACGCACCGCTGTTGAAGGCAGGAGACCTATTGAAGCTGTTTGGTACACGGGACGGATTATGGGCGAAACGGTCGCTCAAACAATATGCAAAAAAGAAACTCTTTATACGCCTGGGCATTGGTTCAACTCCGCTAAGTTTTTTGACATTGAATATCAAACGTATGGTTGGGTGAATAGCGAACAACATAAGAAACCCAATGAAGCGCATTTTCATTGGATGCATCCAGATCAAACAAAATGTTTGACCGTTGCTTTTGACAAAACCACACAAGCATTTTTAGGAATTAATACGTTTGGAATTCGAATGCGTCATGAAATTTTTAACCGTTGGTTGGATCAAAATAAAACGATTGACTATGTACTTGAACATTTAGAAATTGCTCATTTTGACCCTGAGTTTTACAAAAATTATTACTCGGAAGTCATCGAAAAATATAACGTCGATAACAACCGAAATCTGAAATTGAAAAAGAAAAGTTGGTCACAAATATTTACCCTAAAATCTTGATATGAAGACAATAAGAACTCTCGGCTTAGGCCTTCTTTTAGCAGTGTTTGCGCTTTTTATGAGCCTGCTATTTATGGGGCAGTACAAACTTACGTCTGCTGCTTTTGAAGGTTTTATAAAAAAGAATAATATCACCAGCAGCGTTTTTATAAAAGACTTAGAAAATAGCAGTGTTGATAAAGAATTTTCAACACCCTTTTATCTTGCCAATTCGATTGCAAAAGCGGTAGAATCCGCCAATGCTTATCACAAAGAAAACAAAGAATGGGGAAAAGTCATTTGGACAAAACCACACAGTTTGGCTTATCAAATGGTAAAATCTTCTGGGACGGGTGTTGTGGTTGAAAACAAACTAAAATTTTGGTTTTTAAGTTTTGGACTCGCACTATTGGGCGCGCTTTTATTCATGCTGCCAGCCATCGAGCTAAAAGGCCCTCCAGGAATTAAAAACAATCATATATTTCATAGCAGCGCCACAAACAGAGGTTGGATTGCCTGGTTTGTGTTTGCGTTTTTAATCTTGTTTTATTTGGTCTTATATTTTAGGCCCAGCTATATGATCAACTGGATTTATCTCGTCGATCCCATCAGTGAATCGCTCAGTGGAAACCCCGCGAGTCAATGGTTCTTATACGGACTTTTATATTGTGTGATTATGTCAACGATGGCCGTCCGTATGTACATCAAATACCGCCATAATAACTATCAAATTTTAAGAACGACTTCGGTTTTATTTTTTCAGATAGTATTTGCTTTTTTAATTCCAGAAATACTGGTTCGCTTTGAAAAACCTTGGTACGATTTTAAAAATGCCTTTCCGTTGGATTATGATTTTTTCTTTCGATGGAACTTAAATGAGTTGCTAGAAAACGGTGGCTTTGGATTGTTTATTTTGGTTTGGGGTGTTTTATTAACCTTGGTGGTTGTGCCCGTAATGGTTTACTTTTTTGGAAAACGTTGGTACTGTTCTTGGGTTTGTGGATGTGGCGGACTCGCAGAAACTTTGGGCGATCCCTACCGACAATTATCTACTAAATCCTTGTTTTCTTGGAAGGTGGAACGCTGGCTTGTGCATGGCGTACTCGTATTTGCAGTGCTCATGACGGGCTTGACTTTGTATGGGTATTTCTCAGAAACTTATAAAGTTCTTGGAATCAAAGTGCAGACCATACAAGATATCTATGGCTTTTTGATCGGTTCTATATTTGCTGGGGTCATCGGCACCGGGTTTTATCCCATATTCGGAAATAGAGTTTGGTGTAGATTTGGCTGTCCACTAGCAGCTTATATGGGAGTGATACAACGTTTTAAATCTAGATTTAGAATCACCACCAATGGTGGTCAGTGTATTTCCTGTGGAAATTGCACCACCTATTGCGAACAAGGTATTGATGTCCGCGCCTATGCACAAAAAGGCGAGAATATTGTGCGTGCAAGTTGTGTGGGTTGTGGTGTATGTAGTGCTGTTTGCCCAAGAGGGGTTCTGAAATTAGAGAATGGTCCAGAAGAAGGTCGTATTGGAAGCAGTGATGTATTGCTTGGAAATGAGATGAACTTAATGGATCAACTCCAAGATAAATAAATCCTATTTTGAACACACCTAATCGCGATCGCAGTGTTATAAGAGTTATTATTCCTGCTTACAACGAAGAAGAATCTATTGGGCTCGTCATTCGGGACATCCCAGCCTCAGTGCATGAAATCATCGTAGTCAATAATAATTCATCCGATGCCACCGCAAAAAATGCAGAAGATGCTGGTGCGACTGTTTTATCAGAACCTAAACCGGGCTATGGTAATGCGTGTTTAAAAGGCATCGATTACATCAAACAACAAAAAACAGATACTGATATTGTCGTGTTTTTGGATGGTGACTACAGCGATTACCCAGAAGAACTCACCAAAATTGTGGCACCTATTATTGAAAAGGACATTGATTTTGTGCTTGGAAGCCGTGTCGAAAAATTTCGAGAAAAAGGGGCTATGCAACCTCAACAAATTTTCGGGAATTGGTTGGCAACGTTTTTAATGCGTTTGTTTTTTAAATCAAAATTCACAGATCTCGGGCCGTTTAGGGCGATTAAATTTGATACCTTGATGCGCTTACAGATGGAAGACACCACCTATGGATGGACGGTTGAAATGCAATTAAAAATATTAAAACAGCAATTTACTTACGAAGAAATCGATGTAAAGTATCGAAATAGAATAGGAGTTTCAAAGGTTTCTGGTACGGTAAAAGGTAGTATATTTGCAGGAATTAAGATATTAACTTGGATATTTAAATACAGTTTCAAATAATGCTATTAGAAATCATCATAATTTGCGTTTACTCTATTGCGCTCATACTCATATTTATGTATGCTTTGGCCCAATTGAATTTATTATTTAATTATATAGCATCTCAAAAAAATACAGAGGACAGTCCTGAGTTTGATTTCTCAAACGCTGATGAGATTCCTTATGTGACCATACAACTTCCCGTATTTAACGAGATTTATGTGATGGATCGCTTGTTAAAAAATATTGTCCTAATTGACTACCCAAAGGATAAATTAGAAATTCAGGTACTTGATGATTCAACAGATGAGTCTGTAGAATCTACAGCTATTCTGATTAAGACACTTCAAAAAGAAGGGTTTGACATTCAACACATTCAAAGAACAAACCGTGAGGGGTTTAAAGCTGGAGCGCTCAAAGAAGGTTTGGTCAATGCGAAAGGAGAATACATCGCCATATTTGATGCCGATTTTTTACCGCAAACAGATTGGTTGAAGCGCACGATTCCATTTTTTAAGGACGAAGCTGTAGGCGTAGTGCAAACACGCTGGGGTCATATCAATCGCGATTACTCTGTTCTTACAAGAATACAGGCCTTTGCCTTAGATGCCCATTTTACGCTTGAACAAGTAGGAAGAAACTCAAAAGGACACTTCATCAACTTTAATGGAACAGCAGGCGTTTGGCGTAAAACTTGTATTATTGATGCAGGAAATTGGGAAGGTGACACCCTAACAGAAGATCTTGATTTGAGTTACAGAGCGCAGCTTAAAGATTGGAAATTTAAATATTTAGAGGACGTTGAAACACCAGCAGAATTACCTGTAGCCATTAGTGCTGCGAGATCTCAACAGTTTAGATGGAACAAAGGAGGTGCTGAAAATTTTCAAAAAATGATGTGGCGCGTCTTAAAAAGCAAAAATATTTCCGCCAAAACAAAACTACACAGCTTGCTTCATTTATTGAATAGCACCATGTTTTTAAACATTTTAATCGTGGGTATTCTGAGCATCCCGATGCTTTATATAAAGAATGAATATGCACATTTGAAAATGTATTTTTATGTGATGAGCTTTTTTGTTGTTAGTACGCTTATCTTCTTTATTTGCTATTGGTTTATGTACAAGAAATCACATGGGTCTAGTTTGAAAAGTTTTGTGCAATATATCGTCTTGTTTTTTACATTTTTCTCTATAGCGATGGGCTTCTCATTACAGAATTCAATTGCTGTTTTAGAAGGTCATTTTGGTAAACGTAGTGATTTTGTTCGTACCCCAAAATTTAATATCAATGCCCTTACTGATACTTGGAAAACCAATAAATACCTCAAAAAGAATATTTCAGCAAATGTTATATTTGAAGGGATTTTGATGGTCTATTTTGGTTTCGGAATGTACAGTGCATTTATCGTAGGCGATCAAGGTGGCGATTTTGGATTGTTTCCTTTTCATCTGATGCTGTTCCTAGGATTTGGATTTGTGTTTTTCAAATCGATATCGTCTAAAGTTTAACCACTTACCCCCTGACTTGTGGAATTCAATAGGTCAATCTTAAATTCAAAAAATACCTTATTAATTTGGGGTGGCCTTAGCATGGTTTTATATGCACTATGGGCT
>Ga0115005_10003379_pt1 | contig 12738 bp, 6 predicted proteins | sample ArcOceMetagenome_FD_87163 | JGI IMG/M metagenome (GOLD analysis project Ga0115005, IMG submission 87163) | Marine eukaryotic phytoplankton communities from Arctic Ocean - Arctic Ocean - Greenland ARC118M Metagenome | ecosystem: Environmental > Aquatic > Marine > Oceanic | place: Arctic Ocean... | reverse complement strand
CACTTGTATCTTCTTTACCTATATATAAAGAACATAATAAAAAAAATGAAATAATTTCCTGCAATTTCTACATGGTATTCGAATACCACGAATACGATCTAACGGGCATCCTACAATCTCCTGAAATATGCATCACGCAAGATCAAATTAAATCATGGTCCTATCAACTCTTGGAAGGGACGCATCACATGCACTTGAATAAGATTATTCATCGTGATCTCAAAGCTTCTAATATCCTTATTAGCAAGAGCGGTCAGCTCAAAATTACAGATTTGGGACTGGCAAGGACCTGGAATGCGGAAATGAAGAATCTCACGAATGGTGTGGTGACGAGGTGGTACAGGCCAATTGAATTGTTGCTTGGTGCCAAGAAGTATTCACCCAAGATTGATATGTGGAGCGTAGGCTGTATCATTGCCGAAATGTTTCGCAGGGATGTGCTTTTGAAGGGTGGATATAGTGAAGTTTCGCAGTTGAATCTCATTTTTCAAACATGTGGTCATCCGGATGTGAATGATTGGCCAGATATTCAAAGGATATGTCCTTTTTGGAGCAGTTTTGAGCCCAAACCGGATGAGAAGCTATTGCCGAATAGATTGGCCAAGGTATTGACGCAGAGATTGCCGAATCCGAAGTGGATGACGGATAAAGCGGTGGAGTTTATTCAGAACCTGTTGACTCACAATCCTGAGAAGAGATGGTCTGCGTCGGGATGTTTACATGCAGACTACTTTTGGGAGACCCCCACTGTGAAGAAGGCGCCTGAGCTCTCCATGAATCTGGGCGTTGAACATGTTCACGAACTTAAGATTCGTGAGAAACATAAACCGTTTTGTTGAGTAGATTGGCCATGATGAATAGATTGGTGAGAGTGGGAGTGCGTAATTTCAGCCGCTTAAAAGTATTTACTGTAACAACAACGTGTTGTTTGTTCAGTTCCAAAATTTAATGGTTACTGTTCAATCTGGATGTATTCTTCTACTTTCAACTTCTACTTCTCTCTCGGGGAACGGCATTTTTCCAAATGTGCGTACCAAACGGCTCGTTATCCGTACGTTTGGCCCGGCCGGCATAAATTTTAATCTGGTAAATGCCTGCAATGACCGGTTCTTGCAATGACCGGGATCATCGATCCTGACCGACTTCTTCTATCCTCGCTCTTCCTTTTCTCTACACGACAACAACAATCATCATGTCTCATGTCCTCATTTCTCAGGTTTTGCTACCACCCAGCTAACGGTCTGGCCGTTAGCCGAGTGGATACTGCTTCCTCGACAAAAATGCGGTGGCACTGGATGCTGGATACCCGGGTACAACAGTCAGTGTAGTAGTAGCTACTATGTATTTTGTACGGTCAATTCATTAGGATTAGGCACTGCTAACCCATAATACTTAATACTTGTACCCTCTAACTCCTCCTTCTACCCACTGGTACTTTGTCTCAACGGTACCTGGTAAAAAAGTCTTGAAAGGTGCTGAACTGCTAAAAGCATCTATGATGAATGGTATGCAAGATTTATATAAGGTGCTGAAAATACATCGGTATGTTTTGGAACTTTTGCACATGTGAATTGGTATAAGTTTGGTGTATGTTGAAGACACGCATCTCCGCCCTCTCAATTCCTCCTGTCTTTTCTTTCTGATCAGACATGCCACTAAAAATGAAATCAAAGACGCGTATCGGAAAATGGCTATGGCTTTGCATCCTGATAGAAACGATGGATGCGAAATAAAGGGAGATGAGTTCAAGAGAGCAACGGAGGCCTACCAGGTCCTCTCAGGTGAGTGAGTCAGTTTTAACATATAACTCGCTGCTCTCAAATCATCTTTTAAAACTGAATTGTCGCGTTCTTACTTTTGTGAATGCAGATAAATCAAAGAGAAATGCCCACGATAAAATGCTGAATGGTTATTCAAAAACAAGCAGCAACTCTTTCGGAGGGTCAATGCCAAACTACCGCAAAGTGTACGCTCCTCAGCCACCACCTGGATTCAAAACGTTTGATCCCAAGAAGCATTATGATATGCATTATGGTGAAGGTATGATGAAAGAAGAAATAGAAAGGGCAAGAAAGCGTGCTGAAAAGGCTAGTGGAAGAGTTGGGGGTGGCTATGAATATGCAAGTCCATTGGGACAAGGGTTTCACTTTCAGGAGGGAATGGGCGGCAATCCTTTCAGATCGACTAGAAAAGACAACAAGAAACGATATAAATCACCAAATGGATCGGGGGGCAAAGATGAAGAAATCGAATATGAAGAAGGGTATTTTGATGTTGGCAGTAGCGATTATTCCAGCTCGAAAAGAGATTTGCGAGGAAGGGATATTGTGTCAGAAAGAATGACACAAAGAAGGAAACTTCGAAAACGAAATCGAGGTGATCCTTTGAGTGGTAGGGAAGGTCAAGATGAATCATGTGCGATAATGTAAAAGAGGAGAGTCACTAAGAAGGTAATAGAGATTCGATACTTGTGTACAAAATTTTTGTTTTATATTTTATTAGTAACCCAGATATAGTGCGCATTACGTTACGCAACCACCGTCGCCTTGCTTTTTTATCACTCTATCGTGCATTTCTTTGCATCGATCTTCACCTTCCTGTAACCATCTAGCTCTATTCTCGTTTAGGTTATCCAAAAACAGGCCACCTAATTCCCCGAAGACTCCACACTGCTGTAGCCTTTTGGCAAGTGGAGTAATGTAGAAGTCAAAGAACCCAATCTGTCCTTTAAACCAATTAGCAGAAGCGTCAGGCCCACGTCCTGCCAATTTAGCGGCCCATAGTTCATCATATAATTTAGTATTCCATTTCATGAATATTGGCCAAGACTGCATGGAGTGAGCGACATCTGCAGCCTGGATCATTTGCTCAAGAACAGAGGAAGCTCGCAGGAAATCTAGCTGCATAAAGCACTCGTCCGAGGACACAGTGCATGCATCGCACTTTTTCTTCTGGCACGGGTGGGACATGGAAAGTCTTCTAGTTCGAGCAGGTTGCGCTCTAGCAAATGGAGGCACACTCGATCGTCGATTCTGCACATTGCAGCAACAGGTCAATTCTCTCGACGAAGAGTACGAGGTGACGTCTTCGAATGCTTCGATCCACTTGGCCTTGTTTCGATCGAGACGATCTTTTGAAGATATGTCAGTAGCCTGAATTGTTCCCAAAATAACACTATAAAAAAGGTCTTCATCCGCGTTCATCATATCTCTTGTGTTTAGCGGTGAAGAGTCTCGATACCCGAACATACTCTTGCGTAAGTTAGAGTAGCAATCTTGGCTAAGCGAGTTCCTGGCGACGTCAAGGCTATTATTCTCTGCGACACTTTTACCATTGTATTTTATGGCAAGTGGGTCTTCTTCATTAATTAATTGCTGGTTTCCTACACCCTGATGCTCCACGTCGTGGACTAGGGCGCTAAAAACTAGCGCCAAGTGCGTCATGGGGCATGAGGAAATACCAAAGGTAGATACATGTTTTCGATCGTCGTCGTCGGAGTCGCCTCCCAAACTAGACAATTTAGAAGAAATAGTGGAACAGCTGCCACGTTTTTGATTTGACCCTTTGGGGTTCTGCTTAAGGATTGAAATCAACGAATCCGCACTTCCTAGTACATGGGAGGCATGTTCAAAGTTATGATAGAGTACATCTTTATACTTGGAGGCAATGGTGGACACATAAAGAATTAATTCTTCTTTGGCAGAAGCGTCCAGTACAAGCGGATGACCACTCTGACCAAAGGTGGCCGGAGATTCCGCGGGTACAACGTGAGAACCACCTTGTAGAATAGCTATCTCAGCCTGCCTCCTATCCATCACGTTGATAATGTGTTTCTCAAGAATCCTTACGTTTCGAGCAATTAGTGTCTTAAGTGGCGGCGAGGAAAGAGTGGCGTCTACATCAGACTCATAAAGATCGGTCCAATTATCTGTGACTGTATCGTCTTCAGCAGTTGGTAAAGTAAAACTATACTCAGACACTGAATCCATAGGGTCAGTATCTTCCTCCTTTGCAGAATTCTTTTGAGACATCCCTTTTTCAAATGATGATCTCAATCCGCTCTTGTGATTGCGTTCGATTAGATGCATCGAGGGTACCAGGTATAAGTAGGCGAGAGAAGAGTTGTTGCCGCCTTTGATCTTCGGCAGTATTAAGTTTTCTAGAAATAGTATTTGTTTTATCAGGTCATTTGACATAATATTTCTTTATGACCCGTGAAGAACAGACTTTCCTTCGCTAGCTCGGGACTGTAGAGAATGATGTGGCGGTAAAAGGCTACAATACAAATAGTTCGTCACTTTTCGTCACCTTTACGTCATACTTTGATTATGTATTCGACACCCATCCCGGTTCCAATGTTCAATGTACCCGGTACGACAGTATGTGAAGGCATGCATCAATCGATCCGTCATGCTGCATCATCGATCGTGTGAAGTTGAAGTATTTCGGATATGGAAAAATGCTAGGTTTTGTAGGAGTAGACTTCCAACATTCAACATGTTGTTTGATTTTTTCCAAAAGATAGAAATAGGCATTTCCAAATTTGCCGAACGAAAGAAACGAGAGTGATCAGGGAGAGTCCGTTATTACAATGCTATCTAAAGAATTTGAAATTGTAATGACGGACTCTCGTGATCAGGGAATTTTGAAACGATCCAGAAAAAAATGTCAAAGCTTCAAGTCGCAAGGTATTATTTTCCTCTGCAAATTTGTCGGCACCGACCGTCGTGCGTGCGGAGTTCCTGGAGGAATTCAAATTGAGAAAGTATTATGAAGAAAAATGTGGAAATGGCCTTCAGGTCTCAATCCATCTTTTCATCTAATCACTACTATGTACTGTACTAGTACAGTACTGTCCCTTTGAAAATTTCAGATAGTTTTTACTTCTGTGGCTTATATCTTACCGTCCAGAAAAGAGGGGAGGACGTTCGACATACCACCAAATAACTCTGGAGAAGGACTATTTGGTAGGCCTATTAGCAGCTTCCTTAGACCGGTTATTTGAGCGATATAGCTTACACAAAAATTGGGGCAATAGTAATTTTGATAGAAATCTAAGACTTTTATATCATATTCATGGAAGAAAATGTCTGCAAAATCCAGCGAAATTATATCAGCTAAATTAGTTACCTAGCTGAAATTTTCAAAGGGACATACAGTACAAAAATATCTGTACAGTAAGGCCGACTAAAATTATGCCTTGTGACATTTTATTAGGGAGTGAGGAGTGAGAGGGGTTTTAGTTCCTTTATTCCCACTGCTTTATCAAAGTTGGTCGGGAGGGGAATAACCCTACCCGTCTCACTGGTGCCTGCGGCGCACAAGCTAATTGGTCGGGAGGTTAATAATACTACACGTAGAATCTTGGTACATTTTTAGTACGTGCGTTGATTGAATTGATAGTGTAGCAGAATAGGAACTCAATGCGTAAAAATTTTTCCAGTATTTTGTACTGTGTCTAAAATTATTTGATTGTGGAAGTCACGATTGAATATCTAATTTGGAAATTGTTTCAAATTAAAATATTAATATGTTATATTTAGCCCTGTGGACAGAGGGGAAAAGTTTTGATAAAGCAGTTAGTGGGGATAAAGGAACTAAAACTCCTCGAGTGAGAAGGCATACGTAGCACGATATGACATTTTAACAGTGAGTGAGAAGGCGAAAGGGGGAAATAGCTATCAGAAGGGGAAAATAACTACCAAGACATTTTACTTTTTTTTTAAAGTCAGACACATCCATTTTCTTTCAGAAACCACATGATTACAGAAATCGTTGGTGTGATAGATTAATCTTCACTACTAATTTAGTAGACAGTCTTGCAAATCAATGATGGCTAATTCACCTATCAAACTTGTGCGCGCCGAAGGCATCAGGTGAGACGGGTAGGGATATTCACCTCCCGACCAATCAGGGTTGCTTCCGGCAGGAGGGGTTAGGGGGTAGGTTTCGTTTATGTGCTTGTAATACAGTACTTTTTAATAAAGGGTGCGCCCCCGTAACTATATGAACACGAGGATTTAGGTTTAGCAACGAATGGTGGTACAAGCTCGCTTTTTAGTAAGAACGGTTTTTGTTAAACTCGGTGTGAACACTATTTTTGTCTTATTTGTCTATTTCGCTAGAAATCCTTTCAGAAACAATATTATGTTTCTTGACACGATGATTTTGTTAAGGGAAAATAGAAAACATCCTTGATAGCTATTTTCATTTCCAACCAGTGAGAAGGCAAAAGTAGCCGAAAAGAAGCCCAGGTACGTTCGAAGGTAGGACATTTGTTATAGGTTAAGCCACATCAGCACTTTGGAAATTGATTGGACGTAAACGAATTCGGTACCAACGGCAAGCTGGTGGAAGTTAAACTGAACTCCTTACCTACAACACAGATACTTCTTGCTGCATAGATCAACTTGGATTAGTCTGTTCTAACTCTCACCACAGTTTAAGAATTGGTTTAAAATGTTTGGGTGGATCAACGATTGTACTGAATCACTAGTTGTGAACAAATTTGGCTTAGACAAGTGGCATGAGATCAAGAAGAAAGCTCAAAACACCACTAAAGACGGAGGATTCATCAGACATCAGTACTACAGTGACACAAGTACTGTCGAACTTGTTGTCGCAGCTAGTGAGGTTCTCAACGTCTCCGTTGACGATGTTCTTGAAGCCTTTGGAACCCATTTCATGGAATTCACTAGAGAAAATGGATATGACAACATGCTTTCATGTCAAGGATCAAACCTTCGGCTGTGGCTATCAAATTTAAACGCTCTACATGATCACTTGCAGTCTTCGTTGCCACAAGGATTCATTGCACCTGTGTTTTGGTGCGAAGACGATGAATCTGAAGATCATGCAGGTTCGATTCTTTTACACTATTTTTCCAAGAAAGGCAGTTTATTTGTCCCTCTAGTCGTTGGCGTTGTGAAAGAAGTTGCCCGTTATCATTTTGATTTGATTGTAGAGTTGGAGAGGTTACAGATGCAGGATGAGAACGATGCGAAATTTACAACATGGAGAATTTCTACAGAGAATCCCGATCTTCAATGGAAACTGACTTCTTCTGCGGGGGCCGAATGCAAAGAAGGAAATATAACCGCATCCGCAAATGTCGCCGATGGACTGATTTGTCCATTCCGTGCCATGTCAGCAAAGATGAAAAAAGCTAAATTGGAAATTGAAGAAGCAAACCAGCATGACGGCTTGAATGTTATATCATCTAGCAGTGATAAAGACATTCTGAAGCAGTCAATCTGTATAACCGGTGACAACATGCAAGAGGTCTTTCCCTATCACATTGTGGTCGATGCGTCCTTCCAAATTGTACAGTGCGGCAAAAAATTGCAGAATCTAACAGGTGATACGTTCTTAATTACTCGGCACATCCAAGATGTCCTTAAAATTGAACGGCCTGTCTTGGGTTCTTGGGACTGGTCAGTTCTACATAAATTGGAAGACCAAACGTTCTTCCTTTCATCTACAAGGGACGTGGAAACAAAATTAAAGGCAAATATTATCCGCCTATCCAGTGATCCGAAACTTATCATGTTCAATATATCACCCGACGTCAAAAATGTGACCGAACTCAGCAAGATGAACCTTACCATGTCTGATTTGCCACTTCATAGCTTTCAAAGAGATGCAGTTTTTCTTGGCGAGCACATGTATTCCGAAGTTCGATCGGCGCATAAGCTTGATAAACTAGCAAACAGGCTCGAACATGAGAAAAATCTCTCAAACACTCTCCTTTACTCAATGCTACCTCAAAATGTTGCAGATTTGCTGCGAAGGGGAGAAACCTATGAGCCTATGAATCATGAGGACGTGACGCTTTTCTTCTCTGATGTTGTTGGATTCACTGAAATGGCAGCTGAACTTGCTCCTTGGGAAGTTATTGACATGCTCAATATATTGTACACAGTTATGGATTTCTTAAATGAAAGGTTTGGTTTGTACAAGGTCGAGACTATTGGAGATGCATATATGTGCTGCAGTGGTCTTCCGGAGCCTGATAAATTTAATGCTGAGAATGTTGCAAATTTCGCCATTGCTGTCAATGAATGTGTCAAATTGGTTAAGTCGCCATTAACTGGCGAATCCATTCGTTTGAGAATGGGAATCCATTCTGGACACCTCATGAGTGGCGTTGTTGGAACATTAACTCCGCACTATTGCTTGTTTGGGGATACAGTGAATACAACGAGCAGGCACGAGAGTACAGGTGAACCCGATAGAATCCAAGCATCAAGCATCACCTATGGAAAGATAGCTCACTTTAGTGAACAGTCGGATCATTTCCAATGGACTCCTAGAGGATTGGTGACGATGAAAGGAAAAGGACAGATGTTTACGTACTGGCTTGACGGAGCAAGTGAATTAAATCCACGTACGGGTCCAGAAGCATTGAAAAAATTGGTCAAAGAAGTGGATGAGGAGATTAGTTCGAAGAAATGGAAGAAGAGAAATTATTTTTTGAAGAGGGCTGGAAGCATGAGTTCTGGCCTTTTTCAGGATGAGTGATCAGGACTGGCCATGAGATTGAATAGTTCGAAGAAATGGAAGATGAGGGATGTTAGTTTGAGGTATAACTGACTTCGCAGGAGTGAACGATCAGGACTGGTCGTCGCAAAGGGAGATAAGGAATTCTTTTCAAGAATGATAGTGGCAAAACTCTGAAACTCAGGTCATAGATATATTTATTGTGTATTTTGCGTGTCAGCAATTGGTGCTAGCGAGCTAGCCAATCCGTGTGTGTGTAATAAGTAAAAAGCAAAATCAGCTGTTTTGGGGAAGTCCATTTAATCATTAAATTAACAAATAACATAATTTATAGCGCGTGAAAACTAGGTGATTCCCCCCCGCTCGCTCATCAGAAAAATATCACACTGTGTGATTGTTGAGAAATTCAGAATTGCAACAGCAGATGAGATTTTTATATTGGTTAGTCGAATACGTGAAGTAGTATTCGAATCTATGATTTTGGATTTGATGTCGCGAAAATGTACCTTCTTACACGGATTGACTGTTCAAAAAAGAATAGTTATTCTTACAATTCCTCTTGCGTACAGCATGATGGTTGGGCGGGTATTAATTGATGCGATCATGTAAGTGCCTGGATACTACCGAGGTTTGTCATCCATCGGCATCCAGAGATTCAAATTCTACGATTGATGTGAATAATGCGGGATTTCTTAACAAATTGAAAATAGGACAGTGAAAACAGATGAGCGTTTTTTTCAAAGTTTAATCTTGTCACTGAGTCCCATTTTCCCTGCTTCCATTGAGTTATTAAATGTGTCCTCTATCACGCAAAAGCAATGCAAAATCCTTCATTTTGAAAATTTAATACTCAATCCTATTTCTTTATAAATATATTCATCAATGATGATAACTAGTGCGCGCAAAATAGTCGCTCCATGGGATTCAATATTTTGGTTTTATTACGTTGAAACAGGATTTTTGCACTCCGCTTTCACCTCTAAAACCCCAACATCAGCTTTTAGGGGAAGTACCGACTCTTGTTCACAATTTCACATATCTAAAGCACAGGAGCATCTAGAACAGCTATCGGTTCTGCTTTGATACAGAAACCAGCTAGTAGAGGAAGAAACAACAATCATAAAATCATGACTAGCGCGGAGACTCCTGCTGTGTTGGATGCGAATCCTGCTAACGATAGTACAACTACCGTTACAACTGCAACTAGAACTGCACCTGCAACTACTGAAATGGTGAACCTGAACCCGTCCCAGATGGCGAATGTGAAAAATGCTGGTGACGGGGCTGGAAATGAGAGGTTAGCAAGTGAAGTAACTTTAAAGGAACAAAATGAGGGAACCAATCCATTCTCATCGGCTAACAAGAATGAAGGCCCCAGTGGTGCAAATTTAAGCGTGACATCAGATCAAAGCACTCCTTCCAAGCCTCTCTCTCAAAATCAGAAGGCAGGTGTATCAGATGATAATGCTAATGCTAATGCAAATGCTATTGCTGCAGTCAATAGTTTGTCTGCGACACATGACCATGCTGGGCATGCAACCGGCGCTGTTCGACCCCCAGAGACTGCTGCAAAGATGGGAACACCTACAAATTATCATTATGAGGCACATTCACATGCACATCCATATCAATCTCCCAACGCGCATTCGTTTCAGAGAGGAGGACCGTATCATGCTGCCTCTGGAAACCCCAACATGAATGGAAACGGAAATCAGCTCTTACCACCTGGACCGCCTGGGCCTGATCATCAACAGTGGCAATATTACAACCCCAGAGATCCACCTTATTATCATGGCCACAGTCACGGGCATGGCCCACCGCCTCATCATATGCAAGGGCCAACGTATCATCCACCACCGCCTCCTCCTAGCTATCATGGATATGATAGTGCACCTCCTATGAATTCGTCTCCTAGAGGGTACCATTCTCCTCATAGGCATGACCATGGTCACATGGGTCCTCCTCGTGGACCACCCATGCATGGATATAATCCAAATTATGGACCTCCTAGTGGCGGTGCCTACTACGATCATTACAATCATCATGGACATTATGAAAGTATGAGACCACCGACTCCGCAAGGTGCGGATAAAAGTCCCAGGCCTGGTGAAATGGGATCTCCTCGTGATGCTAGGATGCCACCCACGGAAACAATGGCTGGACAAAAGCGCTCGCACGACGAGACAGCTGCAGTTGCAGCTCAAAGATCGTCAATGAATGATTCCATGAAGGATGCTGGATTTGGACCTGGAGGGACCCAAGTGGAAAATGAGGGTCCGTCTGATCCAAGTCCGGAAGAACGAGTGAAACAGATGGATAAAGGTGATCCAAGTCCAGAGAGAAGTGGTTCCTCCGCAGTTAGGACGTCAGAAATTAAAAACTCTCTTGATAAAGACGATCATTCTGGAATTAATGCTGAGGAAAACAACGGAAAGTCGGAGAAGCAGTGTACGGAAGGAAACAGCGGTACTACATATGCTGCCAATGTCTTGCCGTCTTCAAAGGCAAACGATACAAATGAAAATGTTGCTCAATCAAAACAAATGACTGATCAAAATGATTCAAATGCAAATTCCATGCCTCCTCCTGCCAACATATCACCTCAAAAAGAAATGGGTGCACCGACATCTCATGTGCACGGCACTCCTTCATCGATGCCACCTCCTCCGACCGCAAACTCGACCCCGATGCATTCACATGGTGCCGGTCACCCTGCAGATCCCAGTCCCCAAGGTTACCCAGGATCTCACTCGGCGCCGAGAGGTCCTCCGCATCCTATGACATCTCCTGGAGGTTACGATCCTTACTATGGGAGTCCTTCTGAAGACCCATACCATGGTAATTACCAGTATGGACCACCCAACAGCCACCATGCTCACCCATATCCACCACATGGTGCGCATCACCCATATCCTCCACCGCATGGCCCTCCACCACCCCATCAAGCATATTACTACGATGGAACGAATGATATGAACGCGCATCATCATCATCCTCATGGGCCTGATTACGAACGAGAAATGTACTACAACAGTCACCTCAGTGCTCCACCCCCTCGTCACCATCCACAGACTCCTTACGCACCTCCTCACTCGACAGACACCTCTCAGAGGGCATATGTGACACCTGAGTCGCATCCGCATGGCTCTCCAAATGCACCTTCTACCAATGAAATGGAATGTGTTCATAGTGAGCGTTCTCCCAAACAAACCAAATCAGAAGAAGGAGAGTATACAAAACTTTTGAGGTCAAAGGGTGAAAGAATGACTGATAGAAAGAAGCTTCAAAATAAGGCATGGTTTGATCGATTTAATGAGCTTAAAGTGTACAAGGATGCTTTTGGAGATTGCTTAGTTCCTCAGAAATATCATCCTAGTGCAAGGTAAGTCAAGTCAGCAACTTGTTCTTTTACTCTCTAGTGTTCAATCGTGACGAATCAGTTTTTCTCATATTTACTTCTGTATATCATTCAAAAAGTCTTGGAACTTGGGTCAACAAGCAGCGAATGGAATACAAGCTTTTGATGGATGGCAATAAATCAAGTATGACTCAGGAAAGGCTTGAAGCACTTACAAACCTTGGGTTCACATGGGCAAAGCGCAAGGGCCAAGCTACGTGGGATGCAAAATTTGCGCAACTGAGAGAATATAAGATGTTTCATGGAGATTGTTTAATCCCAACCAAATATAGCAAAGATCTTGCATTAGGACGATGGGTCAGTACACAAAGAGAACAATATCGCTTGATGATAGAAAATGATACCAGGAGTAAAATGACTGTTCAAAGGGCAAAGAAACTTGAAGACGTTGGTTTTGTCTGGAGGCTGCAGTTTTAAGAATGATGGCATTTCAAGGCCACCTTTCTAACTGTGATTTATGATAAGAGAGCACCTTTCTGGGATTTCAGAGGAGCGAAGAAATCGAGATAACTCTTTTTGTGTACGGTGTTCCTCGCCAGTGAAGTACGTGTAGGCTTAAAAAAGTTAGTAATTTATTTTGTGACAAAATGTTTTCAAACTGCCTTCGAACCTGTGTTTGATGGAAGAGCTTCTTCGTACCGGTAGTAGTTTATATTATCAAAATGACTACGATGCCCTTGCAACTTTCAAACTTGCTGTGCATATTTTATGAATGAGCACAATCACGTATGATACTGTCTCTAAATAGGATACTTGAACGCTTTTTAGATTTGTGAGTAAATCAGAATAAAGCAATACTTACACTCTTATTACTTATTACT
>Ga0115005_10003378_pt1 | contig 12742 bp, 13 predicted proteins | sample ArcOceMetagenome_FD_87163 | JGI IMG/M metagenome (GOLD analysis project Ga0115005, IMG submission 87163) | Marine eukaryotic phytoplankton communities from Arctic Ocean - Arctic Ocean - Greenland ARC118M Metagenome | ecosystem: Environmental > Aquatic > Marine > Oceanic | place: Arctic Ocean... | reverse complement strand
AATTTCTTCAATCAGATGGATTAAGTTCTCAGCGCAATCAAATCACTGGAATGCGTAGCCATTTTGCAAGTGAACGTAAAGGAGGGCACACCAGAAGTCGTTCATTCTGGTCATGGTTCTACTTCCGGTTCGTCTCCTGGTTTTGTGAAAAATAAAGAAATTGAAGAAACGGATGCCTCAAAGAATGCTGAAGATCCAATTAAAGATAATCGCTTAGAAAGTGATGAGGAAAATCGAGAACCTCCCGTCCATACCGGTACTTCTTCTGCAAGAAAGAGAAAGAGCAGCGTGGCCAATGGTGCATCCACAACGGACACTTCAACCCAACAATCCAAGACAATTTTTGACAAATGGTGCAATCAACTCCTTCGATTCAAAGAGGAGTTTGGACACTGCAATGTTCCTCAAAGGTATTCAGGTAACCCATCATTGGGAAAATGGTGCAACGACATGAGAAACGCATACAAGAAAATCCAAAAGGGAATGAAAGCCCATCGCAATCTCTCACAAGATAGAATAGAGCGTCTAGAAGAGATTGGCTTTCAATGGCAGGTTGTCGACTACGATGAGGCATTCGAGAAGCATTGTCGCGATCTGATAGCATTCAAAGAGGAGTTTGGACACTGCAATGTTCCAATAAAGAATAACCCATCCTTGGGAAACTGGTGTGGCGACATGAGAAAAGCATACTAAAAAATCCAAAAGGGAATTAAAGCGCATTACAATCTCTCACAAGATAGAATAGAGCGTCTAGAAGAGATTGGCTTCCAATGGAATTTGAAGAATACCAAAATGTTGCACGCATGTGCCACTACTAACTATTAAATGTGTGATGGTTCATTATTTCATCATAACAGTTTATTTTGAGTCGCTGCGTTAGCCATCTTTATCATTCGTTTCTTATATCATCAATACGATGGATGGTCGGGCACTTCAAAAACTGGGTGCTGGCACAAATTGTACAGGGGATAATGCGCTTGATATGTGGGGGTTTGATATTGTCACTCCTCATCCAAATAGCGAGAAGAAGACCAAATGAGATGCAAATGTTATTGCCATTGGTAGCATTTTATGTTGTAGAATAATGCATCTGCGGACATGTTTGATTCCAAAGCTGACACCACTAATACAGCCTTCCAACAGCGTATCGGTCTGTCTATAAGATCCGCATGAATTATCAGCTGGGAGACAGCTGTGCGCTCTCCCAACAAGAGCTTCAAATATGCCATAATCGGTCTGCTCCATGCGTGTTTTCAGCGTGGACAGCTGGTTATTCAAAACCCTATATGGTTGGTTAGTTACAACTGCTTCTAATGACGTTCCTGTAGAAACTGATTATAAAAACAAAGAGGTCACTAAAATTTACGAGTATGTACGCGAAAAGTGAATTAGTAAGCAGAAGCCTCACTGGTCCTGGTAATACTGACAGAGGATTGTTCCTAGTCCCTCTAATTTGCTAAGTAATCAAACTGGTGTAGAGCTCACGCTGCTAGTCGATTCCCATTTTTCTACTTTATTAACTGCAAAGGCAGTAGTGTCAAACCACCTCTCTTCGAGATTTTGCCATATTATATTTGATGAGTTCAGGCACGGATCCGGTTTTACAATAAAAGTTGGTGGGGAATACAGTACCTAGATGCGAAAACTTTGAGCTAGTCGCCTGCCTGTGTACAAGTTCTGTCCAAGTTAGTTGACCATTTTCTGATCCGCCAACAAGTCCATCTTGGTTTGTAGTAATACCACTGATACATCCAATAATGCTTCACGCAATTCACGTGCGGCGGGATAAGACATATCCCTCGGTACACCAATCCTCATCCTCAAATAATCCAAGCAATCAATAACAGCCTGCACGGTCCCCTCTCCACCTCCGCTTAACGCCGTTGCAGCCTCACTCACCAAATTCAGTCTCTCCCTTCTTTGACCGGCATTCCTCGCCAAGAGTAAATTAATGGTGTATCTCAGAAAAACGTCTACTGCAATTACAGCATCTTCGTTTGGTTGTGCTTTGGGATCTGCGAGTTCAGCTGCTGCAGCGGGGAATCCAGGTGTTCCCGCTGCCCTTGCTGCAAATTTGACAATGTTGATATGGTTGAAAATGATTCGTTCAGCTGCTTCACGTTGTGCCACTTGCGTGTCTTTGTAATAGTTGCCCCATCCCTCTTCACGCCACTCCGTGCCAATGCGAATGCCACTACTGCTGGCGTTGGCGTTGGCGGTGGGCAGGCAATAGATATCCACGGCATCACGACTTTCTTCACATCCTTCATAGAATTCACATCCTGCCGATAATTGCGGAGGTAGAGCCCGACTGTGCGTATACACATCGCTCTTCGTCGCGAGATAAGAGGGTCTCGCCTCCATTGCCTCCAACCACTTGACGATATGTGGCCACTTCGAAGCATCTCTCAGGTTAAATCCTTTATAATATAAAAGCGAGGCAGATTGTCTCTCGACAAAAGGGATGAATTTGATATCTGCCATGGAGAATTCCCCCATGAAGAAAGGTCCTGGGGTGTCAGTGCTGGAGAGTGTGGAATCAACTTCGTCCAATATAGCTTCAAAGCGTTGCCTGTATTCGACTGGACGGCGCTTGCCAGTAAGATACCACAACCACTCTGCGTAGAGCCTACGCTCGAGGGAATTACGGCCGTCATCGCAGAGAAATTTCATGTATTCTATTTCTGCTTGTGAATTGGGAAGCAGAGAGGGAACTTTAACTTTGATGTTTCTGTTGTTGCTTCCAAGTGCATCAATGGCTGCAAGAATATCATCAGATTGTTGGATAACTTGATCTTCTGATTGATTTTGATTTTGATTCCCCTCTCTGTGTCTGTGGATAACGGCACATGGTAGAGACCCTGAGGGTTGAATTCGTAAGAAATCTGAAGGTTTTGATGATCCTGCATAGGAATTCATATCAACTTTAACAACTCTATAAGGGATTTGTTTTTCTTCTAATGCAATGTATACCTTTTGGCAATAGGGACACCATGCCGCGCTATCTCTATAAAATGTAATCGACACGTTTGATTTTGATTTTGATTCTGGTAAATAGTTACTTGAACTTTTGAATACTCGATAAGATGCCAAAGGAGAATGAATCAATCCCTGCTCTAATTTTGACCTGAATGATTTCTCTTGGCTTGTTTGTTGTTGCCGAAGAGTATTTGCCAACACTTCCCATGACACTTGTGTCCGTGTACTTTGAAAGTTTAAAAAAGGCTCGAGATCCAAGGTCTCCATTCCTTTTAGATTCCCATCGATGGATTTCTTAACTTGACTGAGATAGCTTGGCTGGAGTGCACGGATAATGTCACCTAGTATATGTTTGTTGAAAGTGCTGCCTGCCATTCCTTCTCCGTCTAAATGTAATTTGGTGTTTGAGATAGACCGATGTCGTAGATCTAGTGACACCAATACGTGTAGTCCTTTGCTAAATGAAAAGCCAGATGTTACTTTGCAAATTATCAAGAAGAAGAAACATTGATGTGAACATGTTCTCATTGTTTATGCACTGCTGTATTTGGAGATAGTTTGAAGTTGGGGAATTTAATTGTAGCTGTAGATAAGATTGAAGATGTACGATGTGTGACCGGTCGCTGCTCGCTGGTGGTGGTTTGTGGTTTCTCTGTATCTTGAAGCTAGCAAAAGTCTTCTGCGCCAATAAAAGGCCTTGAAGTGTTCCTCATTGATTGGACTGGACGACTGATGATTGAATGATGATTGATGATGTGGTCGAGTCGTCAACAAAGAACAGAATGAATAGCTGGCAATAGATGATAAAGTATCTATCCAGTCCATCAAGTCTGTTCTCCCACCACTACTACTACTGCCTGTACTATTAATAAAACGCGTCAAGAGAGAGGAAGCAGCATAAAGCATACAAGCTTGAAAGTATACAGTATACCCTCATATTATTAAGGAGTGATCAAAATGGCAAAGTTTCATAAAATTATGGGGTGTTTTGTGCCTCCTTCCACAACACGAAAGAATCTGCAGCAGTTACGATCCTTGGAATTAGTAGAACTTCGAGCGGCGCTGCCTTTTTCCAGTTCTCTCATTGCAACTGAGACGGGTAAGATTTAACATTGACAGATGGACGTTCGTTGGATTGTACCGGTATGCAAGAATTGAATATCCGCATTTGTTAGTCTAACTCTTTATTTCGCAAAAGTTGAAAGTATTCAAACCTTTGAACCTCAAGCAGACAATGCTGCATTGTCTGCTTTCCTGATCATTGCCATCGTCTTCTCCTTATTGCAATTCAGAATAAACAGCGTTAGGTAAGACTGCAATAGAACAGGCGACTTGGACTTGTAAAAGGTTATCCATCTGCGGGTTCACAGATTCGCGGTTTCGCCTATAAGTTCACAAAGTATAGATCAGATCTCTGACGCTTGTGTTTACTTTTTTCCATTTTTTCTTAGAGGTGCATCAGAACGCAGAAGTAAGGCTCTCGAAGATCTGAGACAGGTCAAATCTGCTCAACTAGACGGTGAAGAAACATCCAAAAGACCGACAGAATCACAAGTAAATGAAGCCATTTCAGCATACAGATCTGCGTTAGAGGAGGAACTGTCGCTTAGAACAATTATTCCTGGCGTGCGTATTGTGGCACCCAACGATCCGAAGCGAACTGAAGCAGATGTCGCTGCTGCGAAACAATTTCTTGGATTGGATTTGGATGCAGATGAATTAATTGTACCGAGTGAAGGTCAAGGTAAAGGTGAAGGTGAAGGTAAAGACGTGTCAATAGATAAGAAACAGCAAAGGGAAGCTAATTCGTCTGATATTTCACGGGAAAGTAAGGATGATCTTCTGCTGCAGTCGAGAAGGAGATTCGATGGAAAGTCTGAGAATAAGGTCTCAAAGGAGGCTGAAGGAGACGATGGGATTAGCAATGGGGGTAAAGCAGTCCTCCTTGCAATTGCAATTACACAGATTGCGTTACTTGTTTTCCTTTCATTTGACCCCTTGGCCAGACACTAATTGGTTCCCCACGGCTGTTAGTCAGGGTAGTTTCGTTGACTCTATGATATGTATAATCTGTACTGGCACGGCACAATCGGATGAGTTAAATACCACAAGTTCGAAGTTCGAAGGACTACTGAATAATAAGCAATTTTTAAATAAAAGAAAAGTGTGAAATGAACCAAGGAACAAAAAACGAGTAAGTTTGAGTAAATCATTATGTATCCTTCATACATTGAACATTGGGCGAGGGCGTCCTTGCTCGTCTAAATAACAGGATCTAAACAAGATCCCCACTCACGCCCGTCTGGCGTTGACTAAATTTCGTTTGATAAAAAATCTGCATATTGTACGTTTTATGATACAGTAATCGCAGCTCCAATCAATCATGATCACCTCACGCCGGCTCTATCAGCGCCCACATATGTATGATACCAAGGAGTTTATCATCAAGCCCTACACAAAGGGCTCTGAATCCTCCTTTGTTGAAACCCTGCAATCCACTGCAGGTACCCAACCTCAGAAGTTTTTCGTCAGTCATACTTGGGGAGAAACGCTTTAACATGCCTCGGACTGTATTGAGCAAATGATTAAGGACTTCAAGGAAAACAACTATGACGTGGCTGATAGGAAAGGAGGCGGCATGATTGAGCATACTCCTATTTGGATCTACGTTTTTGCCAACAATCAACACGATCTTGAGGAAGCATTCACCGTTGTTCCAAGCGAATCAGGATTTGACAAGGCCATGGAAGTTGCAAACTACCGCACAATGTTAATCCTAGATAAAGCATTCATTAAATATTTTACCTCGTCTCCACTTCGCCATAACGATTGATGAATTGTAATATTTTATAAGATTCTTATATTTATAAGTCTAAGAACCTACGAGATTTGTCTGCACAGAGTGAACTTGACGACCGAACTATCACTATGCGCGCCTGCGCTTGATACGATTGGGATACTCAACCTCCATATCATTTCCCTCTCTTTGCATCTGGAGGTCATGGCTGTTTCTGTAGTCGGGCCCTGGTTCTCCCCAAGGGCACTGATTGGGATTGTTCCAAGGTACAATGCTGAATGTTTTCATTTTGTGTCCCAAAATGCCGAGATAGATTGCGCATAGGTCACGGTGAGTGTTCTCAGAAAAGTGTGTGGGCCCACTACGATAGGTTGATCCGCTTTTGAAAGTTTCTCCGATCACTCCATCTTCTTTATATTTGGCCATCTGCTCTGTGTAGGACTTTTAAAGATAAGGTTGTCTGCATATAACCGTATATATTTGACGCTCCTTGAGGAGTGGCATGAAGGTCAGAGCCTATCGGGACGAGTTGTGCAGAAGTAGGGAATCGCTGAGGAGTTGTGATGTTTGAGGGGGCGCCATGTGCTGTAGTAGGCGTAGAAGTCCCCCATGAGAAGTTACCTCCTGGCTGATTCTGTGACATTGAGGAGGAGGGAGCAGGAGAACCTGGTAAAAGGTTAGGGTTGGTAAACATCTTTACAATGCAAAGATGAGCTATGTCTTTGGAACTGTCTTTGGACCAATTGGTCGATTACTGCTGTAACCAATGGGAATGGTTCGTTCAACAACACATCATAACACACCTCTCAACACAACAACAAATAGCACTATCTGTTGTGCTGGAAAATCCATTTGAATATCCATTTGAAACTCCGCATCCACTGGTAAGATCGGAAAACGTTCCGGTACTAACGCAGCCAGCAACGCTGGAGCAGTAGGTTTGAACAAGCTTATCGGAAGTCAGGATCCTCAGTTGCTGAACTCGTTGAAGAAAGCACTCTTCCCGGGAACTGGTACTCCGCCGTCAACTCCACAGGAGGCGGGCAGACACCTTCGACAGGGTCCACGGCAACAATCACCACGTTGGGACAAAGCTCGATGTCACCCAAGATGGCAAGGCTCTTGGGGACTACGTCGTCCAAAGTATCGACTAGTTAATATGGACCGTTCACCTTCCTAAACAACTAGTCCGCGTTCGATGACGTATTTGGGAATAAACCCGCAATTCATTCCACAATGCATTGCAGAAAAACAGCGTATTGAAAGAACAGATTGAACAGTTTATCGATGCGTGTAAACTGGATGTTTTCATTTCCTCCTGCAGGTACTACGTGGGAGTAGGGAGCAAAGAATGCGAAACTCAGGCAACCGTCCAAGCTTGTAAGGAAATCAGTGCCCTTAGGATGGATGATAAGGTAAACGGTAAGCTGGTTACAGACAACCCGGATGTTTTGTTTGGCAAATTTGTGGAAAGGACCTCTACCTGTGAACTGTTTGTCTTTTGTCGTCTGGGTGCGTGTGATAGGTTTCGAGCTGATCGATCGATCACCACCACATACCGGTATCATCATTTCCGATTTCCAGCTTGATTTCAGACATCATTTTATAAATTAGTCATCTTATTCTATACGAAATGGGATGTAAACAAGGAAATCCTGAGTATGATTTTTTCTTCCGACAGCCTTTCTTCGCTCTACCAGTTGAACACAACAACAGTCCATTCGTGCCTGGTGTATATATATATTTTCCAAGCAATGAGTTTGTCCCTCCGGATCGGTTACGCAGCCTGTAATGCAAGACCGATTCTCCGTGGATGTGCTTCTCGAGAAAGGCAATGAGCTCCTTCTCTTCTACTCGCAAGATCCCAGATATAATATTCAAAACCTCTGTCTCCGTGTGGGAAAATAAGGATTCCCAATCATATTGCTTCATGAAATGTAACCTTCCAATATCGATAGCAATGTGCTCATCTGAAATATTCATCCCGGTATCTCTGATCAATCCATTATCTGATTTATCAGTGTACAGTTCCTGAAACTGTTGGTTGTCGTAATGAATTGAATATTTAACAATGGAGCATGCTTCGTAGGCTACCTTCTCTTTTTTCTTTCCTAGGTGACTAAATGCCAAGCGCTCTTTTGCTTTCTTTCTGAGCTGTGGAGGATCTTGGTTCCTTTTTAAGTTGCAATCATGATGTATAATTATTTGAGTTCCCCCCCCCTCTTCTCTCCAATCTTCTTCCAATCTATATTTCTGTTCAATGTGCTGGCTGCATTTTTGGTATCGGTCCGAAGCCTGTCCTTGCGGGTGCTGTGGAAGTAACACACTCTCGCTTCTAATGACGCAACATTGACCTCTCGATCCCCGTAGAGCATTCCACAACCAGCACAATTGGCCTTTTATGGGCAGCGGATAAGAAAACACATTGCGAGGAATATGCATTATACGTTTCAAAGTGTAAGTATCCAATGATAATTCTGTTTCGTCCTCGAGGATTGGTCGTGCGGGTCCGAATGGTAGCCTTGATTTTATCGCGATACAATTGATGCCTTGGCCAATTCTTGAATTGGGCTCTTTGCGAATGAAAGGGTCCTTCGTTGAGACTTTTTTATAAGTATCCAATGATAATTCGTTTTCATAGAGGATAGGGCGCACGGGTCCGAATGGTATCCTTGACTTTATCGAGATGCAATTGATGCGCTCATTGCGAATAAAAGGGTCCTTCGTTGAGACTTTCAACATCGCATCGCTCTCTCTAATATTCTCTGGGTTCTCACTTGGTTCGTAAAGAGTATTGATTTCGCACTCATCCAATTGCTCAATGAAAGCAGGCACTTTTTTTTGAGCGCGCCAATGTTCTATTGTTGCATCGCTGCTACACTTATCTCTTTTCCCTTTCAGCGCAGATGCTCGTGATTTTGTTCTTGGATTATCTTGTAGATGCCCGCCTATTACTGAATAACCTTTGGAATCGGCCATAAGTTCCTCTTTGCCGTTGCGCTTTTCTTCAAGCTGTTTGAACTTCGAATCAAACAAAGAGTCCCACTTATTCTCAAGACAAATGTCGTTCAAACTTCCTTCGGCGTAAACTGAAATTGATTCTATGCAACTTTTAGATCTCTTTCCTGCGTCTCCTTGTACATTTCGCTCCACGTTCAAAGTCTCGCAGGCCCCTTGAGAGGGTAGAGCCAGTGAAGCAATTCCATTTAAATTTGGTCTACGTATAGAACCATCTATGGAATTCCCTTGTGTAGACTGCCGGTTATAATGATGAACATTTGAAGACCTTGGTTTGTCTGAAACATCCTTTGAAACATTCCTAAGCCGTCCTTGCGGTATGCACTGTGACGCGACTGAATAAATTATTGGAAAATGGATACTCTCTTCATAGGGGATTTTATCTTTTTGAATCTTATCTTTGGCAGCGTGCTTACCGGTCCTTCTCACGTGACCATGTCTATAATTGATATTTGAATTAGGGCGATATGTCATCTCACGGCCAATGTTCGAGTGGATTGTTTTTTCCAGAATACTCAATGGCTGTCTGACTGGTTCCACATCTGGAAACCTAACATAAATTCTCTCGCCTATCTTTGTATTCATTGCAAATTTCCTTTCTTCTTCTAATAAATCATTTTTCGAGTCATCATTGTGAAGTGGAATGAATTCGTTTGCTATTGGAATATTCAATTGAGGTTCTGTAACATGAAGTTTGGTTTTGGTTGATGAGCCGCTGGGCCGACGTACGGCAGTTGTTTGAGATCCATTATGAATCGGTTTTAACGGCACCTCAATCATTGAAGATGTTGCTACGACCCATTTTGAGAGGAAATCAGAAGATTGAGGCCGCATTCTATATATTGACCTTCTCGACTTAACAACTCTCTCTCTCATTGATACTGGGTTTTCGGGAGCATCCAAAGCGTCTACTTTAAGACGCGCCCACTGAACATGGTTTTGAATACATATGAGGTGGTGTTGTTCAGTGCCTCGATAAGTGTCTGCATAGCAAGCCAGCTCGTCGGGTAGAGGAACTTCCGGGGCTTCTTCTAGTGTAAAAGTGTACAAAACTCCAAAAAAGGCGACATAATCTATCGTCCCTTCGCAGCCAAACTCAAAGCGTAGTAGTAAGCGTTCCAAAATGCTATAATCTAAATTTGCTACACCAAAAGAATGGTACCAATCCTTTAAGATAGATGCAAAATGATCTTTCTTTATCGATCCTCTGCGCTCTATGTCGTGTGCAACGAGATCAGATAACAATGCCTTCACTTTATCAAGAATCGATTTCGATTCTAATTCCGTTCCGAAGGATTTGTAAAAGTCAGAGGTGGTGCATTCACTGCTTGGTATACCTGCCCACTGGTGTGCACAAAAGATTTCATCTGCAAATTTTGCTGCATGCTTGTCATGCTTTTCGAGTGTCTCGAGGATACCTTCCAGAACATTATCTACATGTACGGTGCTGATTTCTTTTTGACCGCTCAAAGAGTTGGAATCATGGTCCGGGCCTAAATATCGGTACTTGTTTGCGCTGGATTTACCAGCCCAATTCTTCCCGTGAGACAAAATGATTTGTTCAATATCGTACTGCAATTGAGGGGAAAAGCTATTTCCATTTGCAGACCATATGTACTCCAAGCAATCAAACATTTTTTCGATTGGAACTTCAATACTTGTATCGTTGTCCAAGTTAACAAGGATATCATTTCGAATCAACCAGCACCATGCTTCAAAGTAAATAGCCGAAGCGTTTTTATCGTAGGACTTTATCCCGGGTATAAAGAGTAAACGCTTCATTACTCTGAGAAACGACGATGTCTGTTGATGCACAAGAATGGCGTGGAACAAGTCCATTTGGCGCTCTTTTGCAACATTGGTGGCTCCAAACGAGGTCTGACAGAAGAAACGCAAAACTTCACCGAGCGATAAAGAAGTCGTGTCTTGCGATGATATTATATCCCGGAAAACTTTACCAAACAACACATCTCGCAGAACATGAATAGTCCGTATTGCTTCCAAGGGAGTCTCTGATTGAGTTTTTATTGACATGTCCTTATTGTGAACTGATCTGGATACTGATGGCAGCGAGCAAATATGTGGGGGCTTTTTTAATCGCGTTTTTCCAAAGTTGATACGTTTCTTTACTGGCTCGCCCATTGCATTGTACGAAATCTTAATCAAACTCTTTTTCATTTCTCTGTATTTCATGGTGCCTTTTCCAAATGAATTGGGGAGTGACGACTTGTCTTTATTCCGTGGTTGTGACATGCGGTGAATATTTTCGCATCCTTCAGAACTGATCAGAACTGATCAAGTTGTATGGTATCTTCATGTCACCATGATAACTCTCGACTTGAGCACTTTGGGCGTTTGGGTGTTGCTTTCATCACTACTAATTATTTAAACAATTCACGAAATAAGTACAAACAACTTTATGCTGACGTAAATCCACATTATATTCTAAAGTCACAAGCTTGGTGGCAAAGAGTCAAAAGAGGAGTTGAGTTTAACCACAACAGGTCACAGGGGTAAAAGAAAGTCAGATTTGAAAGGAAGCAATCCCAGGACAAAAATTCCAAAATAGAAACACCAGTACACGTACCTAAACACTTGCTATTGGAAACCACGAATTCATTTAAATTGAACATTATCTGCACTACGTAGTTGATCCTTCCTCAAGTCTGTCCTGCTGGTTATCATATCTCTGCAAGTAGGACTTTGCAAGTCTTGCTGAAAGAAACTTCAAACTGCAGCACAAGAAAAACTACACGTAGTCTTTTAAAAGAGTTTTTACCTAATTTTATAATATGTGGCCGTGTACCAAACTACTCTCAAATAATGACAATAGAATGCTGGTTTGGTTTCAATTTCAATCCCAGTACACGTGTAGTTTTCTTATCATGCCATTACGTTTCCAACAGGAATCCAATCTAATTGCATACTCAGACATGCACATAGGTTCAAAGTCTCATCATTACAATTCGAGTGAGAAGGCGACATCATGCAGAATCAAAAATCAATCCTATTCAGCTCTAGGATCGATGCCAATTTGTCCGCATCGAACACGAATCATTTGCGCACAAACCTCTGCCTCCTCCACGGAATCTATCATGATTAACATATCCCCTTCTACGAGACAAGTTGGCTCATAGTAAAACGATACTTCGAAGCCATCAACAAAACTTCCTTGAGATTCACCATTGCCCGCAGGAGACTCTTGAAGGAATATCCCGATGTTATCGTTTTCATCATAATGGCAGGACGCTTCTCTATTAATATTTTCTGCTGTAAAACGCTCCAGTTGGCTAGCCTCGAAGCATGAGCACCCTGGGTCGCCTGCTGCGACTTTGGATAAAGCAAGGATAAAAATGTATGAGATTGATCTTGGCATCAGCATGATGAATATTAGAGGGAGCGTTTGTTTCCGGGAACTGGGATGAAACGATCGCTGTTTTGTTGTGTTGTATTGTTTTGTGTTGCGTTGTTGAAAAATGTACCGAGCCTTTGAGCATTTTAGTTCCGTGAGCTTCCCTTCTCGAGAAACCGACAGACGAGAACTCCAATCTTGGTTCTTGAGAACCTCCAATTTCAAAGTTAATTCCAACCGATCCTCATGATCCATGGTTGAATCTTGGTTGAATGTAGAAATAGAAACTGACCAGAGTGAGTGGATGAATTTGCGCCATTGGCAAGATTTTTGAATGAATAGATTACGAATGTCCCCCTTTTCATTATTCTCAATTTGAGCTAAATGTGTTCCACGTGAAAGAGCTAACAGCTAATACCACTGTTGTCCGCGCTTTCAATTGATCTACAAGAATTTGTGCTCCTTCCTTGACTGTTCCCGTTGATACCATAGTGCTGTACCGGTAATGAGAAGTTAGGAGTACTTTCGTTGTAAAGGGATCAAAGACACAAAGAGTAGATTTCGATGTTATGAGTACGGTTGAAAATCAAAATGTT
>Ga0115005_10003376_pt1 | contig 12749 bp, 13 predicted proteins | sample ArcOceMetagenome_FD_87163 | JGI IMG/M metagenome (GOLD analysis project Ga0115005, IMG submission 87163) | Marine eukaryotic phytoplankton communities from Arctic Ocean - Arctic Ocean - Greenland ARC118M Metagenome | ecosystem: Environmental > Aquatic > Marine > Oceanic | place: Arctic Ocean... | reverse complement strand
GGTATCCTTTATGGAACAGAAGATCATCACAAAGACTCAAAGACTTCACTCCTGTTCCATTTTTAGCGGGATTGGATTTTGTAAAAGCCGGCGCGACCGACGAGAACCCTCGCTCGGCCGGCCGGCGTGAAACGAACCCAACGACAAATGAACAGGAAGAACAAACACCAACAAAAAGAACAAAGAAAAAAGAAAAATGATGCTCATTCTTGCTCATTGTATCCTTCACGAGGTTACCCGGGGGTGCAATGTTCGACCAAAAGGACAGTCCGTACATTCTCGCGGGGAAAAGCCTAAAAAAAGAAGATGCACGTGAGAAATTCAGGCAACGCACATATTCTCATGGACAACGACAACAGCAAGAACTCAACTTCCTGCTCCTCGGAAATCAAACATTTGTGAACAAACTTCGATACCAATGTGGTAGGATTATAAACGATGATTTTACACAAACACTGATAATACTGATCATAGTATTCAACTCCATCATGCTGGGGCTGGGCACGTTCAATTTTGTGGCGAATAACCCACCACTACATAGGGCCTTTGGGGTTATTGACTTCATCTGCCTCTGCCTGTTCACCCTCGAGATTGGTATGCAGATCATTTATCGCAAATGGCAAATACTACGTGATCCCTGGTTGGTTTTTGATGTTATTGTCATTGCCACGTCGTGGATGAGCCAATCCTTGGATGCAGGCAGGGCCTTTCGTATTATACGTGCCTCTCGTCTCCTGATGAGGCAGGATGATTTGAGGGATCTCGTGGAAGCTCTGGTGGGGTGTATTCCAAAGATATTTGCGGTGGGAATGTTATTGTTTCTGGTGATGTATGTGTATGGTGTCATATTTACGTCGCTGTTTAAGGATCTTTTTGGAGATGGATATTTGGACGAGGATTATTTTTCTCGTCTTGATAAGACCATCTTTACCTTGTTCCAGATGATGACAATGGATAGTTGGTCATCCATTGTAAAGCAAGTAATGGTGGTGTATCCCTGGGCTTGGTTGCCCTTCATTATGTTTATATTGACAACCACGTTCCTGATTTTGAATCTTGCAGTGGGGGTAATTTGCAATGCAGTCTCCAATGCACACAAGGACGAGATTGAGACTCGGATAGTACAAGTGAGCTCACAAGTTGGTGAAAGAAATGATAATCACATCCGGGTACTGGAAGACAAGATTGATGCATTGACTTCAATGGTTGAGAAATTGGCACAGCAGCAGTGCCAGCCAGAAGCCACCTCGAAATCTAACAATAGGATGTCTTCTGATTCAAACGAACCCAATTCCAGCCAAACCACTCCAACACGTACCATTCCAGGTTCCATAGATACGAATAGTTCACTTTGGAAATTGTCATTTAATTAATAATAATAAAATACAGCATGAATACACGTAGACGTACGAGTACTTATTCAGTAGAGCTACACGTACAGTATGTGTATTTTTGTACACGTAGTCCGGAATGATTGATTCGATTTGATCTCCTTTTTTCAATTTTAATCTTACACACTGACCCTTTCGAAATCAACATCAGCAAAAATCAAAAGGCATACAATACAAACAGCATACATACCAGCATCAGCCAGTTGCTTCTCGCAGCAATGGAGCAAAATGAGCAAAAATTAAAAGAACAACACCAGGGATTCCAACGTGGTCCCCCACCGTAGTACTAACCTGGCCAGATCATGCTTAACTTCGCTGAGCAGACGGGAAGCAGTGCTGTCATGATTGTATGGTAGTTTTTGTAACAAATCTTGTGTGGCTTCTTACAAAATCTGTACAATGCTTATGTGATGTTTCCGTGGTTCGATGATCGACACTCGCACAAATAAGTATAATTGCAACGCTACCGCACCATTCAATTGCGTTCATTCAATAAGAAGAACGCAACGCAAATCAAGATACCAAACACAATATAACATACAACAAAGTTCTCAAATGTCATACAATGGAATAGGGCTAGAAACAGTCCGTGGGACAGCAACATCAGGTCACGTCCAATCAAACGGTTCCTACATCCGTCCCTCCTCCACCCGCTACAGAGTCTCCCACAATCAATCCCACGGCATTGCCCAAGAAAGAGGCCGCGGAAATGCCCGCCAGCGTGAAAAGCACAATCATGAGATCCAGCTCCATGAACAAAAGAGGAGGTTAGAGTCTCGACTTTTGGAAATGAGGGAAAGGATGGAGGAAGAGGGCCGCTTGACAGATTTGGAAATAGATAGCAGAGTCAGTCGGGAGAGAAGGAGGCAGTTGGATCAGTGGAAAATGGAAGAAGAGAGATTGAAAGAATGGGAGACTGAGAGAGAAAAGAGAGAAATGGAGCAGAGGGCCCTGGAGAATGGTAATGGTGGCGAGATTGCGGATGAATCGGATGCTGTCAAGCTACTAGAAAACGAAAACGATCCCGATAAAAATCCACCCGATGAAACTCAGAGCAAACCGCAACCATCAGCATTCCATCGTCCGCGCCCTCATCAGCACCATCGCTTTTTGGTATCTAACAAAGGAACGAATACCCACGTCACGGTCCAACAGAAGGAAATCGAGAACCAGCGCCTACGCCGCGCTTTCCGCATTGACGATCGGAAACATGTCGTCGGTCAAGCGTTTGATCAAGAGTTGCAGAAAAAGAAAAAGGAGGAGATCAGCAAGAAGAAAGAGAAGGAGGAGAGGAAACTTGAGAGGGAAAGGAGGAGGGCAGCCAGATTGGAGAAGAGGAAGGAGAAGGCCGAGGTAAAGAAGAAGATGAAGGCTGATGGTGATGGTGATGGTGATGGTGATGATGAAAAGGACGAAGGTGAGGATACTGGCACGGGGGGCAAGAAAAAAGATGAGAAACGTGGGAGGGACAAAAAGCAGTCAACCAAGAGAAGGGGGCGGTCATATTCGGACTCTTCGGAAGATTCGCGCAGTGTTAGTGGAGATAGTAGGAAAAAGCGCGGCAGAGGTCGTAGAGGCAGGAGCAGCAGCAGCAGTGATAGCCGGTCTTCGTATTCCTCAAACAGCTATAGCAGTGATAGTTATTCTTCATACTCCAGTTCTCGGAGTCGTGGTAGAGGAAGGAGTTATAGCGATGATTCGAGTCGCAGCCGATCTAGGTCTTCGAGGAACGGAAGTAGGAAGGAAAAGATGAATGGCAATCGAAATGGAAGTAGGAGTGGAAGCAGGTCCAGGAGCAGAAATAAAGATCGAAAGATTGAAAAAAGTCACCAGAAAACCTCCAGCAGAGGTTTGAATCGGGACCAAAAGAAAGATATTTCTAGATCTTTGTCAAGGTCAAGGTCCAGGTCGCCATTAGCCAAGGGCAAACGAAAGGCAAGAAGTCTTTCTCAAAGTAAAAGCCCCGGCAGAGACAGGGATGGAAGCAGGTCCAGGAGCAGAAATAAGGATCGAAAGAATGAAAAAAGTCACCAGAAATCCTCCAGCAGAGGTTTGAATCGGGACCAAAAGAAAGATAATTCTAGATCTTTGTCAAGGTCAAGGTCCAGATCACCATCAGCCAAGGGCAAGGGCAAACGAATGGCAAGAAGTCTTTCTCAAAGTAAAAGCCCCAGCAGAGACAGGGATGAAAATAATGGGAAGAGACGAAAGATGCGTTCCTACTCCAGAAGCTCGAGTCGCGGTCGTGAACGTGGCCAAGAGCGGTCTGCGAATCAAACGAAGCGAAGGGTAAGATCACGAAGTGATAGTTTCGACTCTGATTCGGGTTCTAGCCGTGGTCGCAGTCGTACTCCCTCGATGCCGAGACCTCGCTCATAAAGTAGACTTTGTTGATGGGTATTTTGGGTGTTGGGTGCACTGTCTATCAAGTTAAAATCATAAGACATAAATCTACTTGGACTTGTCCGATTAACGATGAGTGCAAAAGGACAGCGCAATGAACAAAAATTCCTAACGAGGAATAGTATCACGACCCCTGTGCAACAATGTTGAACAGTATCGTGCGAGATCGGATATTATAGTCACTTTGCTCCCTTTGATAAAAATAAAGTTAGCTTTAATCCGACATACGCTGCTGGACTTGCTCGTACGCAATGAAAAAGATGGCAACGCTGGGGGCAATGTAAACCACCCGAGGCGCCATACCTTGGCATAATCCAGCCACTCCCTCATCCCTCCAGATCTTGGATATACAAGAGCCAACCGTTCCGCCATATGCAGCGCTATCTGTCATCAATAAAGTTTTGATACGATCCAAAGGACTGGTAATTGCAGCCGAGAAAGATCCAGCCACAGCCCCACAAATAGCAGACTCTATAGGGGACAAGTTGACAATATCACTCTCGTCACCATTCTTCTGCTTCTTCAATCTAACGTAAAAGTTCTTCGTCAACTCATATGAAACCAATTGTGCCACGCGAAAGGGGACATCCCTTGCCAACCCTCCAACATACCCTTGATAAAATCCCCCCAAACCCTTTTTCGCAAAAATGCCCTTGACAGCTTCCCCAGTGCTGGCATACATTCCAGCCTGTGTTTGCTGCTTCACCACTTCAGAGGGACACACCCATCCAGAACCCGTAATATCTCCACAGATAGCAGCCAAAGCATAAACAAAAGCTGGTTGCACATTTGGGAGTTTCTCCAACATAGTCTTTTTGTACATCTCGTAAGATCCAAAAGTGAGGACTCCGTAAGGTACTTGACCAACAAGAGACCCACCAAGACCAGAGTATAAACCTTTGGTGGCAAAGGGATTTGGCTGACTCATTTGTAGACGTGTTTTAATAGTGTCCATGGGAAACATTGTGAAGATGGATACGCTCCTTGCAACTCCGGCTGCGATAAGGTGTTTTTTGGATTCTTGGATGGTTTTTATGAATAGTTGGAGGGGACCTTCGGATTGTTCAAGGACGGATGAAGGAGCAGCTCCCCTTCCGCCTCGAACCATGAGCGCTGGGCTGAGGGTTGTGCTTTGAGCTGCTCCGAGGAGACAGGCACAGGCCAAGAGGATTGATACGATGTTGATGCTGATCTTCATCATAAATTGATTTGACGAAAAATATGAAGATTGAAGATTGATGTGTAGATTGAAGTTGAGAGTGAAGCCGAGAAACGTGAGGTTCAAATCTTCTTATCTTTGTCCTGGTGGGTATCTCTTTTCTCTCCCCTTTCGTCTCCTTCTACCGCTTTTCTTTTTGTCCCTCACACATTTGTTTTTTTTTCCTCACATTTTCATCCCACAATTTCAAAAGAAATTGCTTGGCTCGTGCTTGGACAGTTGTACCGTAGACGAAATATATCATAAAGGTGAACCAAGCGGGTGAACTTAGTTTTTTTAATAAAGAAGATTACTGTGTCTTTCCCTGGTGCTGCTTAAAAAGCCGGGATTTGTTGCTTCCAACTAAATATCCCGCCAAAAATGTTGCCAGAAAGCCTAGCATAATGGATGCAGAAGAGTTAAACCCATCATAACCAACGGATGTGCTGATACTGGAACCGTACGTAGAAGAGCGGATATTATGTGCATTATTTGCTTCGGTATTGACTTCGAGTTTCTGGTCTGCTCCTCTACTGCCACAGAACGAGACGTTCTCGTCAACGAGCCATTTTGGCATTTACGGAGAAGTTGGTTTAACATACAGCGCGTCGAACTGGCCAATTCCCTTGCTGTGGAAAGCGTGAGGAATTCTGAAGTAGTCACCCGAGTCGTAAAAGTAAAAGCCGTGCTGTCGGAGCAGGGCATCGATTTCGTACCAGCACGCCCCACCTTGATTGTACTCTATAATGCTCACTTCAAATTGAACGAATGTTGCTCGTGCTAAAGTTTCGGTAGCTTCTGACAGCACCATCAATTCTGCCCCATGGCCTGGACATCTATTTTTAGGTAGTCAACATGTTCCATATGTCCTACAAGCGTATCAAGCTTAGTCGTGGTGCGCTGCACGGGCTTGTCATCTTTGTAGCGAACAGAATTCTCAACGAACATGCTATCCCCTGTCCCTGCCCCTCCGGTGTTATAACAAAACTCAATGGTGTCACCATCCTTTTCGGAGAGGACGGTGATTTTATAGTCGACATTGGGTGCAAATTCTTTCTTTACCTCCTCGATTAATACGGTATGCTTCGGAGATGCCTCCACCATGAATGTTGTAACGCCAGGATACTCTTGCTGTAAACCCCTCGTCCATCCTCCCCTGTTCGCGCCAACGTCGACAACGCCTCTTGGCTTCCACTCCGGATACGCAGAATGAAGGTCACTCAAGACAGCTATCTCATTATCAGCACACACTCCATGTGGTGCACTTGCAAAGAAAAAGATACTGAGAGATAAGATGAAGCGCATGGTTAGATTTGCTTGCAGCATGGATGAAATTCGGCAGATTTATTTAGATTTATGCATCAACAGTGTGTATTTTTTAACTAAAAAGTTATTACAGTAAATATGTCATTTTTAACTCCTTTTCACCCTACTATGTACCCTGCCTGGCTGGATTGACAAAGTGCATCAACTAATTTGGAAAAATCTGAAATCCAACAGTCCGAAACCCAACGGTCCAACTTCGGCTCTCTCTTCCCTTCCGTCTCCTTTTTTACTGTGCTTTTCTATTTTCATTATTTTGAAAAGATTGAGATCTTCAATCTTGACATTTTGTCCCTCCAAAATGCCGAACACCCCTCCAATTACACGTACGTACGGAGCAACAAAGTGCTCATGACAATACAGTAGCATATCACAGCGTTTTCATCAACATAGATTCGGTTGGGTGAATGAGTCAATCATCTGTCAATATCATCGAATCAATAAAACAGCAATGACAGAATTAAAAACAAACGGAGTGCGGCGGCGAAGAACAAAGCATGCCAAGAAGAAAGGGACAGCATCGACTAATAAGAAACAGGTGTCATTGTCCAGCACCAGCAACAAAGATACATCCGATCCAAGCTCAAACAAAGATACGAGCTCCAACACTCCAGAACAATCTTTATGGGAAGTAGCAAAGGATACACCAATTGTATTAATCACCATGGTTATTCTTATACCCTACGCAGTCTACAACATATACTTATTCCTGGTTCTTCGACATCCTGAAATTATCTCACTCGCAACTATGGGCGTTCTTCATCCAAGACCAGCTGTTAAATTAACGGATCCACGCCAAGTCCTCATTATGGGAACCATTAGCTCTGGAACCAGTCAGGTTTCTGATGATTTAAAGAAGAAACTGGGCTTAGAAATTGGACATGAAAATTCAGAGGCGTCGTGGTCGTTTGTACGCGATGGGACTGTTTCCTGGTTTCACGGCGTTCGCTATATTCCCCGCCCTGGAATAGACACAAAAGAGTACAAGAAGGATGCAAATCAGGGCGAAGCATTATTTCGATCGGTTGTAGACCAGCTGTGTCAAGAGTTGCAGCCTAGTATGGGTTTTCACCCGTTCATGTTCCGCGATGGGAAGTGTAACCTTCGACAAAAATGGGAAAATTGTTGGAGAGATGAATGCAAGGACATTCTGGAAAGTGAGTGGGGATGCGGTTTACAGCATATTTCGAGCGCTGGTGGGAGTGTTACTAATAACACATGCGCAACACCCTATCATAAAACATTGCATCAAGTCCGCCACCCGTTACGTACCATTGAATCCCTTGTTACAAAATTCTGCATCGATGGCGTGGAGGGAAATATACAGCCCGCCTTCCTCACATTTGCTAGTGCTCTATTTCCTCAACACAACTTTTCCGATATGTCTTGTATTGAGGCGGCGGGATATTATGTTGAAGAATACAATACTGCTATGGTGACAGCGAAGGCACGGGGGTATCTGGATGATACATTTCGTGTGGAGGAAGTGACGCCGTGTGATGTGGCACAATTGGCGGGTTTCATGGAGGAGGATGTCGTATATGACTCAAACATAGAACGCATCTTGAAGATTTGCAATGATGAAGGTAGTAAGGCTAACAGGCTTATGAAATCGAAGAAAAATCTTTATAATCAGGGTCAGCTGTCATTGGATTGGGATGACTTGCTGGGAGGGAAACATGGAAGCAGAAAGAAAGCAGGGGATCGTGATCTAAAGAAACGTGTCGAGAAATTGGCTCTTAAACTAGGTTATCAATAATTATAAAGAAAGAGAGGCGATCATTTCATTATTGTACAGTACACGTACAGTACTGTACATACTTTCGTTTCTTCATGACGATTGATTGTTTTTTTTTCTCGTTATTACGAGAAGATCTATCTGGCCTTTTCTTGCGCGGTGCCGCGCAAAGCCGTTCGAGGTAATAATGAGTGCCAAATAACCAATCCAATACGACAATGAACGATGAAGACAACACAAAAGGTAAAGAGCATCTTCAACTCATGAATAATCGATCTATCGCTTCTCAAGCAAACTCCCTAGGGAAATCATTCAGCAAACGAAGAGGCTTCGGTCACTCTTCATGTCTAGTAGCTACCCGTCGTCATCAAAAGGAAGAACGACGAACAATTAGATTACAGGATGTGCAATCTTTGCAAATGCATACCGCTACGTGTAGCACTAATCGTCCATCATATCCACTTCAAACATTGAAATTCCGGTGTCCGGTTGGAAATTTTAATATTGGTCAAAACGTGTGTGGCATACCCTATCATTATAATTATAGTTCGGGAACGGAAAGTGATCCTACGGCTATACAATCCGAATTTAACCAGCTCATAAGAGACCTCTCAAGCAGAGTATTCGATCTCACCTTTCAAGAATTAAAGGAAACCTTTTATGTCCTCAAAGATAAAATATCGGAAATGAGCGAGAACTCAATCGCAGTGCAAGATGAGGTGTACTTTCTTGGAACTATTCAAAAATTGATGAGCACGAGCTCACGGCTTGGAACGATGGACGGAGCCGAACTCGTAGAGCGATATCTGACCCTTGTCCTCACTTCTAATTTAAAGGGACATCAACCGGGCCGAAGTAGTATTGGTCCTAACAGGCAAATGTTTACGATAGCATTGGATTCATGGTCAGAAATTTCGAAAGTGGCGCATGAAAAGAGCAAGCATGGTGCTCTAATGCCGGCTCGGAGAGCACAACAAATCCTCGATTTTATGTGGGAAGAGTATCACAAGGATGTGGACAATGCAGTCAAACCTGATGTAATTCATTATACTGCAGCTATAAAATGTCTTGCAAATGGATCCTCCAGAAAAGCAACGCAACAAGCACAGCATCTTTTGAAGGAAGCTGAGAAAAAGAGTGGTGTGGACGAGTTCATTCATGGTCAAAAGGGTCTTCAGGACTTGGATCCCAATCTTGTGCCTGATCGCGCATGTTATAATACCGTTTTGTATTGTCTTGCTCGATACTTTCACAGCCGGAATGATACTCATGGAAGAGGGCACAGTGTACAATATATCATGGGGCAGATGAAGGAGATAATGGAGAGAATGGAGATGATTGCCGAAAAACTTAATGATAATAGTTGGATGCCAAACACGGCGACTTACAATTTATTACTGATGGCATGCAGTAGACGCCCAAATGGAGGAGGGGCTGAAGCAGAGAAAATCCTGCAAGAAATGATTGCGCGATCAGAGAATTTACTGGATCTCATAATGCTTGATGAATTGAATGTTGAGGACCTTGAAGAAAATTCTGTTTTGCCTACTGTCAAGTCTTATAATCATGTCATCAATGCCTGGTCGCATGAAACGAAAGGATGCGGGGCTAAACGTGCAGAAGAGATTTTGAAATCGATGTTGCGGAAGATACAGCCGGCAAAATCGGAAGATATCACGGCAAGTCCTTTCCTGAACATTATATATCCTGATGTTGTTTCTTTCAACCTTGTCCTGAATGCATATGCACGGAGTGGGCTCCCCGAAGCGGGAACTCGCTCAGAAATAATTCTCAATTTTATGAACGATAAAGAACTCTCTTCGACGAGTGCTTTCATATCAGTTGATGAGATGAAATTGAGCAAGGAAAATCTGAATATACGTGCAGACGTCATTTCTTTCAACTCGGCGATCAACGCTTGGTCCAAGAGTGGTAAAGATAATGGAGCTCAACGAGCGCAAGCTCTTCTCGATCAATTATTAGAGGAGCCATGGGATGAAGGTGGTATCATGCCAAACTCTATTTCTTTTAGTACAGTTATGCAGGCATGGGGAAAGAGCTCGGATCAGGAATGTGGCTCTAAAACAGAGAAGATATTTGAGAAACTCGGTGCTCTTTATCATCATACCGGGAATGATGATTTTCTTCCCTCTGAATCCTGCTACCATGCACTTATCTCTGCCTGGTGCAACGAAATAATTCTTGGTGGTAGAGAAGATAGCTATGATAAAGGTTTGAAAGCCATGCGAATTATGAAAAATGAAGCAGGCTTCCATCCGAAAACTGTACATTATAATCTGCTACTATCTGTTCCAGGCAAGAGTCAAGTCGGCAGTGAACCGATTCGTTACAACAATGCAGTGAAAGCAAGAGCACTTCTTATAGAAATGCTAGGAAGTCACATTTCTTCTACATCGGTTCCAGATATTTATTCCTTTAATCATGTAATTAAGGGATTCCAAGGATTCGATGATGATAAATACAGACAAGAATCACTATTTGCCGTTCTTGATACTTTTAATATCCTCTGCGAATCAAACACTTGCAACCCGAATGCTCAGACCTATATCCATGTTCTGAAAGCGGTCCAAGATTCGTTGGAAGAAGAATCTAACGATCGGGCCTGCTTGTGTGAAGAAATATTTAGGAAATGCTGCGAGTCTGGACTTCTCACCAATGCTGTGCTTGCTATTGTTGGGAATATGCTTCCTTCTCGGTCAATAAAACGCCTTGAAGCATGCAGAACCAATTCAGATCCAGGGACTCTGGCTGTCTACAAGCTACCTCCAGAATGGAGCGAAAATCGAAGAGTTGGACAAAACCAAACAAGAAATAGAAAGCGATCATAAAACTAAAGTTGTGTAAATTATTTTGAACGCAGCCGTTGCTTGGTCCAGGTAATGGATATGATCCGAATGACTATGTATAAATTTAAAGTATTTGATCGATGGTGCTGAACGAAAGACGTTGCTAACAAGGTCATTTTAATAATTGCACGATCCACAGGTCTCTGGGCACTTAGACCTCAATTTGGAAAACTTATTGCAGAAACGATTTTTTTTCTTTTTCTTCTCAAGCCACAAACATCCTTTTCTCTGTTTCAAACCTGAAAATCGAATGTTGAATTTTTTTTTGCTGTTGATGCTGATGTTGTGTCTCGTAATTTTATCAAAAGTGCTGCCACTGGCAACTACGTTTCCATCTGCATAGACTTTGTACTGTCCGCGGTGATCTGCAGCGTTGCCAGAATTCTCAATAGTGAACGTGAAGCAGCTTCCGGACCCGACACACGTATTGACTTCGTCAAATGATTTGAAGTATGTGCTTCGATGAGAAACCTTTTGTTTGCGGATGTTGGTAAGATACCAAATAATGTTTGTCTCGTCGCCATCTGTTTCAACCTCAACAGTCAAGGTAACTTTTTTTTTCTTGCAAGTTACAATTTCTGTAGGATTTTCTGTTTGGACAAGGAATTTGGTAGGTTTCTCTGTCAGTATTGCTGTCGGTGTAGGTGAAGGCAACAAACTAAGACTCGCAGTTGGGCTCGCGGTAGGTGCTGGAATCGGTGACGGAGTAGGGGAGGGCGCAGGGGACGGTGCAGGGAACGGTGTAGGCTCCGATGAAAGAATTGTCGTGGGAAATGGTGTAGAATTCAGTGTCGGATTTGGTGTGGGTATCGGCGTCGGCAACGGTGTTGGATCTGGTAAAAGAATTGGAGTTGGCAGCGGTGGTGGATTCGGGGTCGGCTGGGGAGTTGGCTGAGGGGTCGGCTGAGGTGTAGGGAAAGATGTGGGAAAAGGTGTAGGAGCTGGAGCTGGCGTTGGCGCGCTAGTATTTTGAGCGGGGCTCGCAGTCGGGTCAACCAAAGGTATGGAGTCCCCTGCCGAATTTCTGAACTCCGGTGTAGGAATTGTCGTGGGAAATGGTGTAGAATTCAGTGTCGGATTTGGTGAGGGTATCGGCGTCGGCAACGGTTTTGGATCTGATGTAGGAATTGGAGTTGGCAACGATGTTGGATTCGGGGTAGGCTGAGGAGTGGGCTGAGGGGTCGGCTGAGGTGTAGGGAAAGATGTGGGAGAAGGTGTAGGAGCTGGCGTTGGTGCACTAGTATTTTGAGCGGGGCTCGCAGTTGGGATCGCAGTCGGGTCAACCAAATGTATGGAGTCCCCTGCCGAATTTCTGAACCTTGAAACGTTCGTTGAAACGCTATTGATTTGCTTGACATTGTCATGGAAAGCGTCGCCGATTAGACTTTGATCGTATTGAATATTGGGATTATTTGTTGAAAATTTCTGGATTCGAGGACAGTACTTGTCCTCACAGTTATAAGCCATAATTGTCCTGAATTTACTCGAAGAATCTTTGAAGCCAAAAGCATGCCCTTCTAAAATTGTATTTCCATACTCAGGACGGCTGTGCCCACATCCCTGGTTTGTTTTTTTAAATGAATTGCGTGAGTAATAGCATCAAAATGAAAATCGCGAATGATTTTTCATCCACTCACCAAATTATGCCCAATTTCATGTCCGAAAGAAAAGTATCTGAATTTGAAATTGGAAGTGAAGAGTGGTGCGAATTTGAAATAGGTCAGTTTTTTTAGGAATGTTATATCATCATTATTGAGGCAAGGATTTTTCTTACCCTGTTGCACACTTTTCGTGAACTACTGAAAATGCATCCCTGTCGTTGCCAGTGT
>Ga0115005_10003374_pt1 | contig 12752 bp, 13 predicted proteins | sample ArcOceMetagenome_FD_87163 | JGI IMG/M metagenome (GOLD analysis project Ga0115005, IMG submission 87163) | Marine eukaryotic phytoplankton communities from Arctic Ocean - Arctic Ocean - Greenland ARC118M Metagenome | ecosystem: Environmental > Aquatic > Marine > Oceanic | place: Arctic Ocean... | reverse complement strand
TTTATACGACTTACTGGGCAGAAGTTATTACGATCAGGTTTTAAACGATGAAGTGAGTCGTTCATATGGCAATATTGATGCAGGCAAACATAAGTCTCAACTAAACCAAGATTATGTTAATACGCTGCCACAAAAGAGCTACCTACCTGCTACGCATCAACGGGAATGGATATACTGGTCCGCATTCCCAGGCTTCGTTATCACTCTCTTTCCAGATCAGATTGAAATTTATCACTCCTACCCAATCAGCTTTCAAAAAAGTGCCATGGCAGGGCGCAGCTATGCGCTTGCAGATGACCGACCTGAGATGAAAAGCGCACGTGAATACAATCGCCAAATTAACATCATTGTGGGTCAGGAAGATGTGCAGCTCTTAAAATGGTCCGCAGAAGGAATGCGCTCAAGTGCCTATAATGGGGCAATAATGTCTGATTTAGAGGTAGGTACAGCCGCCTTTCACAATCAGTTGCGCAGTACCGTACCAGTGGCATTATTAGATAGCCCGCCCCCTGCCGGCACCTTGGCACAGGTTAATCAGCAGATGGTCAAAGAAGATTAACCTAACCATCAAAAACTAAGCATAACAAAAAGGCGACTAGTGAATGTGCAAACGGCTTTGCGTTTGTAATGCACTACTGCATGCAAAATTGCTCGTATATCTCTAATGGTAACCCGTCAGGGTCATTAAAAAAGGTGAACTTTTTATTCGTGTATTCATCCACACGAATGGGTTCTACAGCAATATTTTTTGATATTAAATAGTCTGACATCAAGTCGACTGAGTCAACCGAAAAAGCTAAATGTCTTAAACCTAAAGCTTCAGGAAAACTTGGTCTTTTGGGTGATTTAGGAAACGAAAATAATTCAATTTGTTCGCCACTTGGCAGCTTTAAATCTAGTTTATAGGAGCGCCGGCTTGGTCTATAATTTTCTGCAATAATTTCCATCCCTAGAATAGCCGTATAAAAATACTTTGATTTTTCATAATCAGAACAAATTATTGCTACATGATGAAACGAATTTAACACCTGCGCCTCCTTGGCATATAACCGTCAATTTATGAGGCTAAATCGCGTCATAATGGTGAGCAGCAATGCTTACCTAAACAGTAAGTATTTGATGCTGATGAGATCAAAATGCTTGTCGCCCACTCTAGACTATAAAACATAGCGCGGATAGGATGAAAAAACTTAGACAAAAAAAGACCTACCCTTGGGTAAGCCTAGTCTTTGCAACATTTAAATCTACATCTGGATCCATTTTGATAATGGAAGCCAACTCTAAAATGGCGCGCCCGAGAAACGCAATTTATATGTATTATGCGTATCATACCGCACACTACCAATCCATATACCTTTGTTTTATAACGGTTTAATGTATTTAGAGTATTTTTTGTATTATACTAACCACTACTTTTTACGGTATACGATTATCAGAGAGGTAGTACCTTATGGGCATGTCCAACACCCAAATCAAGAACGCCAAGCCTAAAGACAAACCATACAAGCTAAGCGACCAAGGAGGCCTGTACCTATTTGTTAAACTCAATGGATCAAAGTCATGGAGATACGATTACAAGCTGAATGACAAGCGGACGACCTATACTATAGGCACATACCCTGAGACATCCCTATCAGAAACTAGAGAGGCCCATACAGCCGCTAGGGTGAGTCGTTTTATGGCTGTCTCATAGTTCTGCGGTACACATTGCCCTTTATCGTACATACTCCCAAGTTCAGTTTTAGCTCTAACACCACCCTGTTCAGCCGCTGCGGTCAAACACTTGACGGCATTCTTATCATTCTGTGGAGTACCTTCTTCGCGCTTGAGTATCATTCCAAGATCATATTGAGCTAGAGCATCCCCGTGATCGGCTGATAATGTGAGCCACTTGATAGCCCTCCGTTCCGCCATTTTTACTATCTTAGTAAGCTATTAAGCCCTAGCATTTTAACCTGTGTTCGGGTTAACTTAGCACTCTTTGTTTCCACCATTGCCCTATTATGAATATATTTCGCGGCCACAGTATACGTGACAGATTGTTTGCTGCATTTGGCGTGTTGAGCCTGCTAACCGTGGCGACTAGCCTAATTGGTTGGTTCTTGCACAACCAACTGGGCAGCCAACTTAAAGAGGTGGTGCAAGAAGATATCCCCACCTTAGGCCTAATGGTGCAATTGAGCACCCAAGCTGCCACTATTACTTCTTTGGCCCCAGCATTAATGGCAGTGCAAGATTCTGACTCTAGGCAATTGTTATGGCAGCAGTTAAATTCAGGAACCCAAGCCGTTGCTAGCCTGTTACCTAATATTCCCCAAATAAGGTCTAGCGCCAGTATTCAGCTCGTAAGCTTAGATAGCCAATTTCAGGACGTCACTAAAACCCTTAATGCGCTTAATGAGAATATCCTTGAACAGCTCAAGTTAAAAACTGACAAGGACGCTGAAAGCCAAAAGTTACGTTGGGTTGTGAGTGATTTTTTAGCCGAAATAAATCCCTTGATAGGTAATACACAAAACTATATTAGAAGCCGATTCAATGAAGACATACCCACCTCGGGCATTGTTTTTAATCCCCGAGGAGAGCGTTCTATTACCCAACTAAATACCGATTTACAGGGGCTCTTTAGGTTAAAGGCTGATACCAGTTTATTGGTTAATTTAGTAGGCAGGGCACACCATCTGCCAGACTCAGACTCCCTTATTGCCACTGCCATGCAGGCCAATGCGCTGGTAGCTAGCATTTTGCAATACATTAATATTATGAGCTACGTTAAGGGTTTGTCAGAGCTGCGAGTCACGGTTAATCAAGTGATCGAGTTTGTCAATCGAGATTTGAATATGTTTGAACTGCGGCGTCAGGAACGCTTGCAACTTGAGGCTGGAAAAAAGCTACTAACCAGTCTAGAAAGTCAACTAGCCAGTTTCAACGATTACATTAATGCCCATGTAAGTTCAGTGCGAGGGGCTTCTTTGCAAGCCGTAGTGGAATCAAATAATGCCATCGCCCGAGGTAATCGCTTAATGATAACCACGAGCCTAGCTAGTGTTATGTTGAGTGCGCTTACCGTGTGGCTATACGTTGCTAAACACATCGTAGGCCGCATTCGTATGTTAGATGGCAGTATGCGTATTATTGCTGCAGGTAACCTGCAGCAACCAGTGCCCGTTAAGGGCCGTGATGAAATTGGTACTATGGCTAATTCTTTGCGCAGTTTTAGAGACCAACTTACAGAAAAGCAGGCAGAGCTAGTACAGGCAGGTAAATTGGCTGCTTTAGGGCAGCTATCAGCCGGTATTTCCCACGAAATTAACCAGCCTCTGACGGCGATTGGACATTATGCTCACAACGGTACAAGGTTGCTGCAACAAGGCCGCACAGCCGAGGCGGTGGAAAACTTTGAGCAAATATCAGCCTTAACCAAGCGCTCTACCAATATTATTGTAAGGCTTAAATCGATGGCGCGAAAACATCATGATAGCATCGCACCCGTGTGCCTAAATCAGGTGGTTGATCATGTGCTAACGCTTTTACAAAGCCATCCTCAAACCCAAAAAACCCAAATATCATTGGCTATGAAGTTACCAAAAAATATAGTTATGGCAGAGCAGATACAACTGGAACAGGTGGTGCTAAACCTGATGTCTAATGCACTTGATGCAGTGGCCGATAATCAGAAGGCCAAAACTATCGACATTGAATGTGTGCATAGTGAAGGCCAAGTAGAGCTGCGCATTGCTGATAACGGCCCTGGTGTAGCACCTGAACTTTACGAGCAAATATTCAATCCATTTTTCACCACTAAAGAAGTGGACCAAGGTTTGGGCTTGGGCTTGTCCATTTCTTATAATATTATTCAAGACTTTGGCGGCCAACTTACGGTTGTGCGTCATCCTCTGAAGGGCGCTATATTTTCTTTGCGCCTGCCCTATAATAGTGGTTATCAAGTAGAGAATATATCATGAGTCATGGACCATTTTTAGGCCAAGTGTTGGTTATTGATGATGAGCAATCGGTAAGGCAATCGTTTTGCCAAACCCTGTCTTTGGAGGGTTATCAGACCTTAGATTTTGAGCACCCTATGGAGGCATTGGCCCTGTGTAACGAGCGATGGATGGGAGTTATTGTTTGTGACCTACGCATGCCTAAAATGGATGGCCTCTCAGTGTTAGAGGCAGTTCAGACTATTGACCCAGAAATTCCTATTATTTTGTTTAGTGCCCATGCTGACATCGCCGTGGCTATTACGGCCATTCGTTCGGGTGCTTACGAGTTTTTAGAAAAAACGGATGACCCACAAAAACAAATGGACACCATTACCCGGGCCTGGCAAAAACGCCAACTGGTATTAGAAAACCGTGCTCTGCGCTTAAGTTTGACCGAAAAACATGAGATTGAACATAGGTTGTTGGGCCATAGCCCAGTAATGAAAAATATTCGTCAATCGGTATTACAGTTAGCTCAGTTAGATGTAGACCTTATTATTAATGGCGCAACAGGCACAGGCAAAGAGGTGGTTGCACGTTGTTTACATGATTTTAGTAGTCGGGCAAAACAACCTTTTGTTGCACTTAACTGCGGTGCTTTAGCAGAGTCTATGATCGAAAGTGAATTATTTGGCCATGAAGCGGGTGCCTTTACTGGCGCTCAAAAGCGTCGGGTGGGTAAGTTTGAGTACGCTAATGGAGGCACTATTTTTTTAGATGAAGTAGAAAGTATGCCGCCTCACTTACAAGTGCGATTATTGCGGGTGGTGCAAGAGCGATGTTTGGAGCGGGTAGGTGGTAACCAACTCATCCCTTTAGATGTGCGTATTATCGCTGCCAGTAAATTGGATTTAAGGCTAGCAGCAGATGCAGGAAGCTTCCGAGAAGATCTTTATTATCGACTTAATGTCACTAGTATTAATTTGCCTGCTATGGCTGATCGAAAAGCAGATGTGGCCCTGCTGTTTAGGCATTTTTCCGAGCTTGCGGCGCAAAAATATAACCTGCCTTGCCCACCTTTAGAGCCCCAGCTCTTACACCAATTACAGACACGAAGTTGGCACGGTAATGTGCGTGAAATTAGTAATGAAGCAGAGCGTTGGGTCTTGGGTTTAAGCTTCAATCACCCTGGGTCTATGCCGAGTAAACCGATTGAAGGTGGTTTAGATGAACAGGTGGATCAGTTTGAGAAAGTGATTATTGAAACCGCACTGCTGCAGAATCAAGGCCATTTGGAACAGACTGCGGCGGCGTTAAATATTCCCCGTAAAAAATTGTACCTTAGAATGAAAAAACATCAGATTGATAAGTTCTTGCAATAGCCCTAATGCCAGCCCCCGAAACCTAACCTGGTTTTGAGTTTTATGCCTGGGTTAAAAGTGACTCGTTTTAGTGCTCAGGAATAGACGATTATAACCCAATATATTTGATATTTATCTCATAATTATTTAAAACTAGTTAAAAAATATAGACTTAGTTATTAGTCCGTATTAGGCACGCGTCTTGCAATCAAGTAAGTTAGCTCAGGCGTAAAAAGATTTACATAGCCTGCGCATTAACCCTTTGGAGCATAAAAATGAATACTAAGATTACAAAACATACCGGTTTGCTTACCACAGCCATAACTGCTGTAACCTTGTTAGCCGCAGCCAGCGCTACGGCGGCCACCAAGTGGGATATGCCTACTCCTTATGGCGACGGTTATCACCAAACTATTAACGTGCGTGCCTTTGCTGCCGATGTTAAGGCTGCCACCAATGGCGAGTTAGATATTGTTGTTCACTCGGGCGCATCTTTATTTAAACACCCAGAAATTCACCGTGCAGTGCGTACCGGTCAGGTCCCTATTGGTGAAATGTTTATGGGTATTTTAGGTAATGACGACCCAGTATTTAAGTTGGATAACATTCCTTTCTTAGCTTCCAATTTCGATCAGGCTAAGGACTTGTGGGATGCTTCTCGTAGCGCTGTTGAAGCCTCTATGGCAGATGCTGGCTTACAGTTGCTATATGCCGTTCCTTGGCCAGGGCAGAGCTTCTATACTAAGGATCCGATCAGTAATATTGCTGATTTAAAAGGTTTGAAAATGCGCGCTTATTCACCAACCACCTCACGTTTGGCGGTATTACTTGAATCTACCCCAACTACGGTACAGGTGCCTGAAATTCCTCAAGCCTTTGGTGCAGGTATCATTAATGCCATGATCACTTCACCTTCTACGGGTGTAAGTAGTCAAGCATGGGATTTCGTGCGTCACTACACAGATGTTCAAGCATGGATACCTAAAAACATGGTATTTGTAAACAAAAAGGCCTTTAAGCGCTTAGACGCTGATAGCCAGAAAGCCTTATTGGCTGCTGCTAGCAAAGCTGAAACCCGCGGTTGGGAAATGGCAGTAGAAGAAACGCGTATTAAAACGCAAAGTTTAGGTGCAAACGGCATGGTTGTAGTTCAGCCAAGTGAAGCATTACAAACTGCGTTAAAAGCCATTGGCTCTACTATGGCAGCTGAGTGGGCTGCAGAAGCAGGTGCCGCAGGTGCTGAAATTATGGCCGATTACCAAAAGTAATTAATTGCCATACCCAGGTAGCTAAAGAACTTTAAATAAACTCTTTAGCTACCATTTTTTTACTATAGAGATTTAAAATGCGGCGTTTTTTAGATGGTTTATACACCTTTTCGGGTGCTTTAGCTGGGCTGTTTATTGTGGCTATTACACTGGTTATATTGGTCCAAATTGTGTCTCGTTGGATGGGTTTGATTGTGCCATCGACCGACGATCTGTCAGGCTTTTTTTTGGCAGCCTCAAGCTTTTTGGGATTAGCCTATACCCTAAAAAAAGGCGGTCATATTAGGGTTAGCCTGGTTATCCAACGCTTATCACCTAGCCAACGTCATGGCCAAGAATTACTGGTTTTAGCGGTCGGTTCTAGCCTAGCTGCGTTAATGTCTTGGCACCTGGGTTATATGGTGTACGAATCATGGGTGTTTGAAGACGTTTCTGTAGGTTATTTGCCTATTCCTCTGTGGATACCTCAATCGAGTATGGCTCTAGGCATGATCATTTTTAACATTGCTTTAATTGACGAGCTCATCGGCGTAATTGGCGGAAAAACCCCCTGCTACCAAGACCATGAAGATGAATTTAACTTGGAGGAAGTGTAATGGATCCTCTATTAATTGCAGGCATTTTGACCGCGGCACTGTTTGGTTTATTGGCCGCCGGTTTGTGGGTTTCAATGACCTTAATGTTATTGGGTCTATTGACCATGGTGATGCTGGATAACAGCGCTTATGGCCTTATTTTTGCCACCACTACTTGGGGTGCCAGTTCTAGCTGGGCCCTTACAGCCTTACCGTTATTTATTTGGATGGGAGAGATTTTGTTCCGTACTCGCCTATCAACAAACCTGTTTGAGGGTTTGACACCTTGGTTGGGTAAATTCCCCGGCCAGCTGTTTCACGTCAATATATTAAGCTGCGGTATTTTCGCTGCAGTTTCTGGCTCGTCAGCTGCCACAGCAGCGACTATTGGGCGCATGACACTGCCTGAACTTAAGCAGCGTGGTTATGATACCACCATGGCGATTGGCACTTTAGCTGGTTCGAGTACCTTAGGCCTGCTCATTCCACCGTCTATTATTTTAATTGTTTACGGCGTGGCGGCAGAAGTTTCGGTGGCGCGTTTGTTTATGGCAGGGGCAGTACCTGGGCTATTATTGATAATTTTGTTTATGGGTTATACAGCCCTTTGGGCTAAGCTAAACCCCCAGTCTGTGCCACAAGACACAAGGCACTTTAGTTGGACTGATAAATTTAAGGCAATTCGTAACTTGTTACCGGTGTTAAGCCTTATCATATTTGTGTTGGGCTCTATTTATACTGGCCTCACTACCCCCACAGAGGCGGCCGCCTTCGGAGTGGCAGGTGCCTTAGTCTTATCGCTATTATCGGGTACCTTATCTACCAAGAGTTTTAATGAAAGTTTGATGGGAGCAGTAAAGACCTCCTGTATGATTGCACTCATTCTTGCTGGAGCTGCATTTTTAACCATTAGTATGGGCTTTTTAGGGTTGCCCAGAATGTTGGCAGAAATGATCGCAACATTACAACTATCTCCCTACATGCTAATAGTTTATCTCACGGTTTTGTTTGTAATTTTAGGTTGTTTTCTAGATGGTATATCGGTGGTGGTGCTCACTACTTCTGTGGTTTTGCCCATGGTGCAGCAGGCGGATATTGATCTTTTATGGTTTGGTATATACATCGTTCTAGTGGTTGAAATGGCCCAAATAACCCCACCTGTAGGCTTTAACTTGTTTGTCATTCAAGCCCTCACGGGTAAGAATATTTTATCCATTGCCCGTGCCGCCTTTCCATTTTTCATGTTAATTATGTTGGCAGTGGTGTTAATCACTATATTTCCTAGTATTGTTACTGCCTTACCGAATTTAATGGTTAACTAAATATGCAAAAAACTGCATTAAATGCCTTATGGTCCTTAGTTTTTGTAGTTGTTAGTAGCGCCTCATGGGGGGAGGGCACTGCCATTATTAAAGCGGTGGGTACTTGGGGCAATTTGACCAACTACCAAAAACACGAAGGGCCCTTTTGGAACCAGCACATCGCTCAAGCCTCCAATGGCCAAATCATAGGTGAGATCAAACCACAAACAGCCCTTGGTCTTAAGGGCTTTGAAATTATGCGCTTGGTTAAAAATGGGGTGTTTGATTTTGCTTTTGGTTTGCCAGGCTATGTAGCCGCTGACAACGCCATATTTGAAGGTGCCGACTTGTCTGCCTTATCACAAGGCATAGCTACCCTAAAATTAGTTTCCGAAGCGTATCGGCCCACCTTAGATCGGGCCTTTAAGAATATTTATAATGCCAAACTAATGATGCTTTACCCATTTCCCAGTCAAACCCTCTGGTGCAACACCCCCGTGACTAAAATTGGCGACTTAAAGGGCAAACGTATTCGCGTCTACTCCACCACCTTAAGTGATTTTGTCGAAGGGGTAGGCGGAACCTCTGTAGTTGTACCCTTTTTAGAGGTCAATGCAGCCCTCACCAGCGGTGTATTAGACTGTGCAATTACTGGCACTATGTCGGCCTATACTGGCCAGTGGTATAAGGTGGCTAGCCATGCGTTTACCTTGAGGGTAGGTTGGGGGCTGGCGTTTGGGGCCTTTAATCTAGACAAGTGGAATGCTTTATCAAAGGCCCAGCAAGGGTTGTTAGAGCAAGAGCTAAGTGCACTAAATCAGCGTATGTGGACCGAAACAGCAACCGAGGACGAAATTGCTATTGAGTGCTTAACGGGAGCTAGTTGTAGCCTGGGAGAGCGCGGCAACATGGTGTTAGTCAAGCCCTCTCAGGCTGATCTTGAAGCCCGCGACACCATTGCTCGTGAGGTGATTTTGCCCCGCTGGGCAGCCCGCTGCGGCCCCGAGTGTGCGGCTAATTGGAATGCTACTGTGGGCAAGGTATTAGGTTTAATAGCTAGAGGGCAATAATTTATAGTTCGCTACCCCAGACCGATTGTATTAATCTGTAAAGGTTAAATACACACAGCTAGAATCCATTATGAAACGCACCCACTTTTCTAGACACCCACTTGGTTCCTAAAATAGTTATTTTCAAACTCCATGGGTGACAAGTCACCGTTATTTCCATGGCGTCGTGTTGGATTGTAAAACAGCTCAATATAATTGAACACATCATTTTTAGCAGCGTCCCGAGTTGGGTATATGCGACGCCTAATCAGTTCTTTTTTCAGTAAGCTAAAAAAGCTCTCTGCACATGCATTGTCGTGGCAATTGCCACGCCAGCGTGATCTCTGCGCCTCCAGCAAGCCATTATTAACGCGCCGAGTGCTAAGTCCGTATTAATTCGCTCACTCATGGACCAGCCGATCACTGACCGAGAATATAAATCCAGTACAACCGCCAAGAACAACCAGCCTTCTTGTGTACGGATGTAGGTGATATCTGTTACCCAAGCGAAATTAGGTTTGGAGACTGCAAATTCTCGGTTAAGATGATTCTCCGCAACCATCGAAATCTCACCAGCTTTGTAGCTGGTGCGTCTCTTGTAGCCTCGTTGGGCACTAATGCCAGCGCCCTTCATAAGTCTAAGTATGCGATTGCGCCCACAAGTTTCGCCCAAGGCTTTCATATCCTTGGTGATTTTACGGTAACCATAAACACCACCACTTTTCAGCCAAAACTGTTTAACATAACCCAAAAGGTAAGCGTCATCCTTCTTGCGCTGGCATTGAGGATCTTGCAACCAGGCATAGTAACCGCTGTAGTGAACCTTGAGCACCTTACACATCAAGGTCACTGGGAAGCGGCCATCACGAGACTTTATGAACGTGTATTTTTCTTCGACCCGTTTGCAAAGAACACGGCTGTAGGTTCAACCCATCAGTGCAACACACTTGCTTATAATCTCCTGCGGAGTCTGGAATTGAATGCCCTTCTTGGGTGATTTTCCGAACTGCGGCAATTTTAAACTCTTGAGTGTATCTTTCGCCTGCCATTGTTGGCCTCCTATTGCGTTACATTGTAACCAATTAGAGTGTCTATTAAACTGGGTGCGTAACACGAGGTGTCAGGAACTATTCTAAAAAACTGGACAGATACCCATGATAGGAATTATAATTGGAATATGGAGAATAATATGAATGTCACACAAACAGTAAACCAACAGATCGAACGAATGAAATCAGGTAAGTTATTTTCTTATCAGGATATCTCTAGCTATGCCAAACACAGTGATGCTGTTGTAAAAGCGATTAGTCGAAATTCGAAAAAACTAGGTTTAGTGAAAATCAAGAAAGGCTTATTTTATAAGTCGGAAGTTGGCCGTTTTGGTCCAATGTCGCCTAAAGATAATGATGTTATAAATTACTTTACTTCTCGTAAAAATAGAACTGTGGGTTATGTAACAGGGCCTGCATTGTATTACAAATGGGGATTAACAACACAGATCCCAGCAGAAGTGAATATTGCAACCTCGATAGAGAAGCGTGAAAAGGCTACTCTATCGGGATTTCGTATAGTCACGACTCCTTCTCGATATAAGAAAGTATCAAAGAATAATATTCAAGTTTTACAATTTCTAGATGTACTCAAAAATATAGATAGAATTCCAGATGCAGAAACTGAAGAGGTGATCTCTAAGTTAGCTGAGCGTCTGAAAAAACTTTCATCAGATAGGATAATTGAAATGGAAACGATTGCAGTAGAGGCATATACAGAAAGAACAAAAGCTTTACTTGGTTATTTTTTGGAAACTTATTTACATCATTTCAGTGAAAAACTACATGCATCATTAAATCCATCATCAACATACAAATTTGCTGATTCTGATAAATGGAAAAATGCTAATAGTCATTGGAACCTAAAGTTCGCTAAATAATAAAAAGGAATATGCGTGTTACTACACAAAGACAAAGAAGCTCTAGAGGAAGCTATACGAGCAACAGCACAACATTTATCTTTACCAATAGAATATGTAGAAAAGGACTATTGGGTAACTTACGCATTAAAAGAACTCGCCTCCTCTAGTATCGGTGAACATATAGTGTTCAAAGGCGGGACTTCTTTAAGCAAGGCCTATAGTTTGATATCTAGGTTTTCAGAAGATATCGATATAGCAGTTTTAACTGAAGGGTTATTGCCGAGTCAAACAAAAAAAAGAGTTAGGAGAGCTAGCAAAATTATTGGGGAAACATTTGAAGAAATTGACTCTCCTGACAATTCAAAAGGCTCAGATTTTAGAAAAGTAAGATTTCAATATCCTAGAATGGATAGCTCAGCTCCAGTCGAAGGCCAAATTACCGATAGTTTATTACTCGAAGTAAATGCATTTGCAGATCCTGAACCATATAATAAAATGCCATTATCGAGCTATATCGCTGACTTTTTTAATAGTTCAGGGCAAGAAAGTGCCGTAACAGATTTTGCCCTAGAAGAATTTGAGATGAATGTGTTATGTAAGACTCGCACTGTTTGTGAAAAAGTTATGGGGTTAGTCAAAGCCTCCTATGGTGATGACCACATTAATCAAATCAATAATAAAATTCGTCACCTTTATGATATTCACTTTTTATTGACTGATAACGTTACTTGTAAATTTGTTGAGTCAGCCGAGTTTTGTAACATGACAGAGAAGGTCATGGCATGTGATAGAAAAGCATCCCCATCAGCCCCTTGGCTTGATATACCATTAGCTGATGCTTGTGTCTTCTCAAGTTTAAGAGATATTTGGCCAGCCCTTGAGGGAACATATAATGGAGATTTCAAGGCAATGATTGTGGGTGAAGACATTCCTTCTATGGAGTTGCTAGTCGAGTCTATGAGCATAATTCATAAGCAATTAGTTAAACTTGACGATTCATTAAAATAGCAAGAATAGGCTGAAATGGAACAAGGATTGTTTACATGTTAATTCAAGCCATAAACCTAACTGTTAGATGGCATCCAATTATGACCCAGTGAGGGTGCGGCCATAATTTTGACCCGTCTGTTGGCCGTATTATCGCATAGTCTCCTGCGCTATCGCGTCAGGAGGTTTATACATGGGTCAGTTTTCAATGCAAATATGGGGTGCTAATGGGTCAATTCTGGATGCAATTTAACACTTTAGTTCAAGTTGATATACAATCCTAGTATGAAAAAACTACTCCTGATTTTCTTATTGTCTTTTGGTTTTATTAGCTTAGTCTATGCTGAAAATGAATTGAGCCCATCAAAAAAAC
>Ga0115005_10003372_pt1 | contig 12754 bp, 11 predicted proteins | sample ArcOceMetagenome_FD_87163 | JGI IMG/M metagenome (GOLD analysis project Ga0115005, IMG submission 87163) | Marine eukaryotic phytoplankton communities from Arctic Ocean - Arctic Ocean - Greenland ARC118M Metagenome | ecosystem: Environmental > Aquatic > Marine > Oceanic | place: Arctic Ocean... | reverse complement strand
TTCGGCCGCGCAAACTATTATAGAAGATGAACAAAGATCTATCCCAGCTATTAACGTATCCTTCGGAACTCATGGGGAATGAGAACGGAATGCCAACGAGTGACGACCAACAGCGGGCTCTTGACCAGGCGTCGGAAGTGGACAATGCAATTGTATCAAGATTGAATATCAAATTCCCTATTTTGTTGCACTTTATCAATGCTACAGAAGAAGGAGTATGTGGACGGGCATTGCCACCGTTTGCGTCATTCCTGCTGCCGGTGGAGTTATTTGCGCTGGATTGGCCATTTGTTGCGGCGGCCTATGGCTTCCTACGAATGCCTTGTCCATGCGAGACGAAGATGAATGCCAACTTTCTCGTGAAGGTATTGACGATGATCTTAGTCTTGACGAATTCATGGTGGAAAATGATGATAAGGATGCCGAAGCAGAGTGCGAATCTGTCTTTGTTTGAAGGACCTGCGTCTGAACTTGATTTAGAACCTCCAAAAATCGAATCCGAAACGGAAGTAACTACAAAGATCAATTTCAGTTTGAGAACTTCTAGGTATCTTCATTTGAGAAGATTTACTGCAGTGTTTTCAAAGTCACCAGCACAAAGAGCGCAGGAGAACGCAACGTATCCTACCTGGAAGAAAGTTGGTATATGCCTTGCGACAGGTATCTGCGCCGTTCAGCTCCAATCTGTATTTATATTTGGGCAGCGAATCACCGACTTGGCACTTGGAAACGATGAAGCAAGCAGTTCCTTAAAAGGTGCCACAACTGATAGTGGCGGAGCCGCCATTGTCTAGCTATTAGCCATATCCCTCGGAGCTCCTGTAGCAATCATAAATGGGGATCTATTCGTCGCCAGTCCCTCTCTCATCAGCCATCAAAACACCTTTGTCGAGGCATTTGAAACTCATCTTTACAACTTCTTTACCATGGATAAGTCACATTCGCATCTATGGTGTATGCGCAACGACCTAACTTCCAGCAAAGGTTGCGGCTTCCATTGGTTGGCCAATGTTAATGATGATTACAACAGGGCAGGCACTATTTTTATCAGTGAATCTTGGCGAGTGGAAAGTTGCGTCAAGTGAGACTATACGAACGCTGAAGTATAGTGTTCTCATCACGGTTGTAGGCATTGCTGTGCTCGTGTCTTCTGTTGCAGTGCCAACCAAAAATTAGGAGATAATATTTACAAAGGTACTTATAAGGCATGTAGAAGAATTATGTTGAAACAAATAAATGTATTTGTAATATTAATATGGGCAGTGGGTCTCCTTGACAAACTGATTCTTACTACTCTGGAGCAATCCCCCAGGCTGAACTTCTCCAGAGTGTTGTTTTCGTAGGATTCTTTGAGCTCTTTGTAATGAAGGACATCACCGAGAGTTCGTTGGTGACTTCCGTAGCGAGGCTCTTGACTTCGGATGAGACACCTTCGATGAGGAGACCAAGCTTGCTAAGTGTGGAGTCGAGCACAACCAGGGACGTGCTGCTATGATGGGAATTCTTGGACTTATGGTTCACGAGCAGCTTGGAGGATCCATCCCTATTGTTGGAGAGATACAAATTAGTTTTTCATATCACGCGACGACATGATCGGCGCACAACTGGCATTGGTGGCACCAAGTGCTGGACCATTGGTGTTTTTCTCAAGGAGACACATTGAACACACAACAACGTAGACCTTGATAATAATTTAAATGTACTTTTTATTTAATTTCCAAATTATTGTATCATAGATTCCCATATCAGCATCATCAAGAAGTCCAAGGGGATCAAAGAATCCAAGGGGGTCTTGAACTCCTACTTCTCCCTCAAGCAAACAAAGGTGCACTTGCACCCGCCAACTTCCTTTCCTTGCTAGAAACGAAAATGGATGAATATAGACTTACCCTTGAAGTAGAGCATCCTAACGGACATTCGAAACTTAGTAGAGAAAGAAAACACTGCTGGTAATGCTTATAAAGATGTGGTGAAAATCTCAGGCTTGTTTGAAAAGAATGACATGAAAATACAGCATGAAATTTTCAACTGAATTTGAACCTCAGACGGAGTACATTCACAAAGAGGACAAGCACGTCGTTTTCAAGGTGAACTACAAAATATCCCAAAGCAGTCTGAAAGGCTTTAATACAGTACAACGTCTTGGCTTTGACCTCGTCCACGACTAGAGCCTGAACGGCAGACCTTGTGTGGTTTTATCTGAGACAGTGTCTGCTGTTTGTCTCCTAATACTTCATGCTTGATCTATCTTTGTGTTCCGACAATATTCGTAATTATTCTATCCAGTGGTGTATTTAATAACAAATGTGATATTCCGCCTAGTCTATAATATCTCAATATCAACGAAGCTTTATCGAACCTTCCCTCTTTTGAGATAATGCTATGGTGTGCATTCTTTCATATGTTCTCCTCGTAAAAACTCCTATCTACTGGATGAAGTTTTCTAGCACTTCTCCTACAGGTATACGATCCACCACAATGCACTTGAATATCTTGCAGATAAATGGGATGTCGACGAACACATCCTACGCACCAAGGTTATATGGACAAACATTGCCAGGGCTAGGAAGGAAGCTTCATTGTCCCAACGAAAGTTTATCACTAAGTGGATCAACGGCGATGCACCGTCAGGGGTCGAAATGCACCATCGCCAACAAAGCGACTCTCCCCTCTGCCCCATATGTTCTACTGCTGACGAGTCATTGGTTCATATCCTTATATGCGCAACATCTGACAGAGCGGACTTCCGTTCTTGACTATTACTTGACCCTCGTGACTGGCTCATTTCTGAACAGACGTGCCCATGGCTTAGCAATTTCCCCTTTAACGGCCTCGAGTCGTGGTTCAACGATCCCACAGGATAGGAACCACCTTTGGACTGCCACTACTCCTTCATTCCTATCGCACATGACCATCTGTCGTTGGGATGGTATGCCACACTTCTAGGCTTCTTCTTGAGTCCATGGTACAATTGCAACATCGCTACAAGACCGAACAGTCTAGTAAACCGGGTTGTCGATGGCAAAAAAGGTTAGGTTGAAACAATGGAATATTATTTATCAAGTATGGATTCGACGTTACTCAGTTCTACATAAATCCATCAAGTTAACGGTATCACCAAACTTCACGAAGTCATACTAGGGGACTCGGTCATATCTCCACAGAGTTTACAATCGTTACTTTGCCATTCCGTTCGCAACACTCCTCTCCAAACCACTTACTTACCATAAACAATGGTTCCTTGTTGTTCGTAAGGCTCGAGAAGCCACATATATTTTCGACTATGACGACTTTGCCACGAATCCTTCTCTCCGCTTTTGGGTGGACCTACCGCCCCTCCCAGACATTTGATCATCTTTAGACACTTGCCGGGGTCATTGGAAATCTCATCAAGGAGTTGACTGCGGGTCTCTCCTTGCTTGAGATATCTTTGCGCTCGGCCTGAACAGGGACACTTCAGAGTCGTCGTAATTAGTACCCTTTTTGGCTTGGATCTCTACCTTTTCTCTCTGAGTTTTTTTCTGTAGTTAAAGATTATCTAAATCTTGAGTTATTATTATTGCATTGTTCTTTACACTCGGCCCCATATAGTGTGAACATTTGAAAGGTTATTGTTCAATATCTATTCTTAAGGTGCGTTTGTCAACTGGAGAGCACGTTGTTATTTGGCATTGGACTTTCGTGCTAAATTTCAAATGCTATACAATCTTCAAGAGAGCCCAAGATCCTTGAATGCATATGTTCCCACACAAGGAATCATCATTATCTGATACATAAAAATGATCATCCCTAAAGGTTCGTTATCAAATCCTCGATAGAGAGGAATGCGATTGCACGTAACCATGCAGTCTAGGGAAGGCTCCGTTATAACGTTGCAGTTTCAATTTGGCATGACCCAGATCATGGCGACCGAAAACGAATGCGTCGTACACGTGAAAGTGTAAGAAGATTCTAATCTAACTCCATACAAACACTTCTTTTGTACATTTATAAGTGATACTGCTGCCCGTAGCTAATCAATGTTGTCTATAGTAATCATTCAGTCCCCTGCTGGGTTGTAGATCCCATCCCAACGCAGTTCATACTGAAGATTCTGACAAGAACTCTATTCTCATATAAATTTCTTTCAAAATATCGTTGATGTTCTTGCGGACCTCTAAACTCATCCTCCTGTGATATGTTCTACCGGTAGACGAAACAGTACTTGCTTGCTTTCCAAGGAGGAGACATTGTGACTTTCAATTCACGTCTCCCACTCGTCCTCCTTCTTTATCCGTCAATGAATGAATTATCTATGTATCTATGCATTCATATAAAAATACAAATGCATACAATTCTTGAATGTCAATTACCGATTACCAACTATAAAAACACAGTAATGTTCAGCCGAGTTGCACGTGAGTGGCTGCCTCCGCGAGTGATGGGATTGGAACCAAGTTAGGAACCAAGTCTATTTCCGCTTGCAATCAAACCACATAGCCCATATTGTTTTAACAACAAATCGCACATCACCCTCTTTCTGACACGAGACCTGAATATTCAAACGACATATTAGAGAGTCCGGCACTGAGGAAAGAAGCAAGCAGTACCGAATCAAGCTCACCTCCTCTACTAAATCTCACTATAACGACGACTTGGAGTTGCTTGAGGATCTTTGGAATCCTTTGACCACGAGGGTTTTGTGTCCTACATGGAAATACTGTTTGTAAATCAACCACAGCCAGCATCGTAGACGGTGACACATATGATGCACCAACATGGATATTGTAGCAATCATAAAGAAATGGGGAGAAGACACGGGCAACATCATCTGCACGAAGTCAAATATTGGTTTCGCTGATAATTATCGTGGTATAAATCCAGGTGTTCATTACGTCAAACAGATGTTGCTGGCTACCCTGGAGACCGACAGAGAAATAACGGAAACCTGTTGATCAGAAGTCCGCAGTTCCTCATACAAGTCGGCGGCACCAAATCTTACCAAAATGAGAAGAGCCCTATGGATTCTATCATAAATTGTACTGGGGTGGGAGTTCTAGAACATCTCGAACGTCCACAGTGTGGATATTATATGATACTTCTCAAAGGCACCTTCATGGTGATCAAGGTCCCCTTCGGTCATAGTATACAAACAATTGCTTTTAGGAACACAATGAATAACCAGGAGGACTGTTAGAACGGACAACCGCAGGATACTGTCCCAGGTAGTCTGCTACCTTCGGGTGGCACGTATACAGGGTCAGTCAGGCTCTAGTCTCGGATGACATCAATAACCAGCCGTTCAGGCTACAGTTACTTTTTAAATTTTGTATGTCATCATACCTACTATAGCAAGCATGCAGACTTATCAAGTGGGTTATATTGTACTATCATTATCTTTGTCATTCTCACGCTCTCACTCATTTTACATAACCAATACTTCTTTTCAAAACAAGTTGCACATACTTTGTGTCATGTTCCTACTGCTTATTGTGCTTAGTCTGAAATGGTTCATTCAAATTTGAAACCATTGATAAATGAACAACCCTTTCTTGTAAGTTCAACAAAAATCCAGCTACCACACCGACCCTGTGATTAGTGCAAGAAGAGTCTCCCTTCAAAGTTCTCAAGCAAGAGACAAACATTGGCTGCCCATTTCACTTCTTCCAGTGAAATAACCCGTGCAAGATGCTCTGGTAGCATCAAGAAAGAAACGATTTCAAGATATGCCAACGAAAATAGATCCATCTGGAGCATGTTGCATAGCCCGGAAAGGTATCATCTTCCTCAAGGGTCCTGTTCCTGCATTCGTCAACATTTATCTACCCAAGCCAAGCAAAAGTGTCCAGGACTTTTAAAGTTGAGCAATCATGCAAAGATTCCAATGTAATACCTTCCACTGACCGCCTCGGTAGACCAAGAGCACGGTTTATTTGCCTTTACGTAGTCTAGCTGGTCCACTTGATGACTTTTGAATCAGTCTTCTGTCATTTGTAGCCAATCGTCGAAATGAATAGTACCACCAGTATCTTCATTATGGCAAAAATCCGTACCGCAGTTCCGGTACAAACCAACGAGATGCACGATTGTACTACTCCAAAACTGAGATAGAGCAAATGCAATTGAAGTGCCACAAGGTATTTCAAATCAACTCGAGACAGGTTTTGATTCGATCTTGTTGAGATGGCTAAGCCATTACATTCATTATCCAGGACACTGCAAACATCTACACTACCTTGTTCAATGCAAAGGCATGCAATACATTTAAAACTCTTATCATACATACTTCCTTTCTGTTATATTAAAGGAGGGACACGTAGTCACCTTTACTTGTACTACCTTCTTCATTTAAATGTTTCACCATCCAATTTGCCAAATAATCCATCACAGGTCGACTTTTCACAGTGAAGAGGGAATATCGTTTGTTTTCACTATTTGCCACCATTACCTGGTGGCACGCCACTGGAATGTCAAAGTTGTCACTTGCTGTGAATGATCTAAGTTCAAAGTAGATCTCTTGACGCAACATGTTTTTTTCTTTCATGACATAAAACCATTCCACTTTTGCCTACCATCTGTTGCAAGAAAAATGAAAGTGAAAACCCTGGAAGAGGAACAATGTCTCGAACATCCACTAATGCCTTTTGCCGTCCAAGAGCATCCTGTTTGACACTGATAGCACGCAGAAGGAGCAGCTTCTTTGCCAGAATTACTATGCGTGTGAAGCTTATCGGGCAGCCGTGATGGCGGAAATCCACCGAACGAACCCCCAAAAATGAAATGGCCGTCGGGAAAGATGTTGGCCCTGCCAGCCTTTGAAGCATGCACAATGTACTCGTTAAGCCTTGCTATAATGGGGCCTGCTTTACTTGCTGTGGGAATGTCATTGGAGGTGACCATGACCTTATATGCAACCGTGCAAGAATAGAGATGTAATGATTAACGATACATGCCATCATCACACAGAGGATCGGCGATAGAAGATAGAGTACAACCACAATAATTATTAGCTTCACCAGCAACCTGTAGGATCACCTTTTACTTGTTGAATGCAACTTAGAACAGCAGGAAGAACGAAAAGAATGTAATGACACATACCATTCCAAAAGAGAATCGGCGATAGAAGATAGAGTAGAACTACAATAATACTATATCATCACCAGCAACATGTGGAGTCACCTTTTACTCCTTGTACGGTATGATACTTAGAACAACAGGAAGAACTATTCACCACACCACACTTTAAGATAAACACAAATCTACTACTATCATGAGTGTAAACACTAGAGCTGCAACGGGAGCCTTGAACTCCTCTTCCAACAGGAACCATTTTAAAACCATCCATATCCATTTTGGGAAGGAACATCACCACCCCTCCATTACGATGACTGCTGAGTTGACCGAACCGATGATCTTAAGGGATTACATAGAAGGGGGTAACTTTGCTCAAAGGACAATCAGAGGTAGAAATATTCAGAGAATTCCACAATGACGCACAGAGACTAGAATTACATTCAGGAATACTGATTCAGACAGACATGAACGGCAGACACCTCAGGATCATGTACCTAATTAGGTCACTATCCGTGTGCCAGATGCGACCGCCCAGGCCCTAGTCTTGGATGAGATTTATTACCAGCACGTCGTCCGCTAAAGCCGTTCAGGATACTTTTAGTAATTTATAGATCATTCATGAGTTGACCGAGCCAGTATGGAAAAGGAGCGCGACCTTTAGTCACCTAGCGCAAGGACAGACAGGTACACATAGTGTTTCAAATCTGGTTGCTGCCTTAGCCAATGAACTTCCTATTAGCACGGAGTCCGCATTTGCAGAAGTGGAAGATTTAACTAAACTTTTGAGAAAGGAGTTTTTCAAAGTGAGCAAAGGATCCCATATTATGGATAACACTGGTAAAAAGAAAGTCGTAACATCTGAAATGATGAGTGAGGATCACCCAGGGAACTTGATTTACTTTGAATTTCTATGCCAAGTGGAACCAACCGCAACTGATATCGGGATTACTCAAGGCCCCATAATGTTGTACACTGTAGTATGGTACAAATGACAAGGATTCTTCACAGCAAATATTGACATATTCTGACTTGGAGGAGCAGCCTGGATGAATAGACCTCTCGCTAGTGCGAAATTTGAAATTCAGGATTGAGGAGGTATGATATATCTCCTTTATCCGTACTCTCAAGGTATACGTGTAGTCTCTTCTTATTTGTTCCTGTCTATCTGTTTTTTCTTGCGCTGCTCTGCTGCTCTGTTTCGTGACTACCTTTTATAAAGTTAATAACCAGTAAAAGTCGCATTCTGCACAGCTCTTTCAGTTGGTGCGCTTATAACCTATGACTATCAGTTCCCCGTGTAACCACGGTGATTTTAACGTGATGCTTCTCCTCCCTGCCACCATGATGATGTTAGATTCAAGATGTTAGCTCGTCAAAGGTCAAAGGTGTAACAAGAAGTAACAACAGAATAATGAGTCGACACAATTTGACCATACCTAAATCTCTCTGCACCACCATAGCTGACATTTCAAACAATGAGAAAGACTGCACCTTTAGCAGCAAAAGCACGATCGCTGGCGTTAAATGTACATTTCAAACATCCAGATCTCGGCATGAAGGAATATGAAATCCTTTCCAGAGCCACCGCTTTCCTCTTATCTGTGGATCCTCCGATGCCTTCAGTAGACAATACTTCACCGTACAACCACTTAGTCAAATCGCAGCAAGCGAGAGAAGATTTGTTAATGAAACAGGACTATTCTTATGATCCTGCAGGAGGTTCTCCGAGGGAGGCCAAAGACCTGGGTTGGCTCGAGTTTTGCCCTGGAACATTTCGTCCCTTGGCCCACGTCGTTGCTGCCTCGCACGTTCTTTCGCCTTGGATGTGGAAGAATTACTACCCTCAGCCATGGTTGGAAAAAATTACTCAGGATCATGTTCGTTATTCTGTTAGTGTTTATGATCAGGAAAAGAAGGATGTTTCCAAGAATCATGAACCACTGGCTACATTTGGTCTAAATCCCTACCCTATTCATCACCCCAATAATATGGATTTGGCAGTGGTGCATTTGAAATCAGAAGAAGGAGCCTTGAAACAGATGGGTGCGTTAGGTGTCGAAATGCTGCACCTGGCCGATAAAGAAATATTGTTTGATAAGGGGGACGAGGTTTTATTTGACGGCTATGAGATCACTGCAGATCATTACGAAGCTATGGAAAAGATGAATGATCAATTTGAAACTAGGAAAGAAACGGCCGAATCTGATGATGACGCTCGTGTTTTTGTCCCATACAATATTAAGGGGAATCTTATTTTTGCCTCTCCAGATCGCTTCCTTGCCAAGACAGAAACTCCCTTACCCGAGGGAGTGTGTGGAGGGCCAGTTATTGATAATAATGGTAATGTATGCGGAGTAGTGGAAGGAATCATTCCTACGGATCATAAAGAGACTGAACTCGCAGGAGCTGCTTCTTTCATTCCCTACTTTCGGATAAAGCAATTCGTTGATTTTGCTGAGCGAGAAATGCTCGCAAAGATTGTGCCAAAAACATTGTTTGATAAAGTTGTAGCTTTGAAGGATGGGAAGGCATTGCACGAGAAAGACAAATCACACAATATTGCAGGAGACCAATCATTGAAAGAGAAAGACCAAGGTATTACAATGGATAGGGCTTACCAAGAAATGGTTCAAAGCATCAGACAAACCCATTCCCCAGAACAAGTCGAAGCTATCATTGGTACCGTTGAAAGAGAGCAAGAGGAGGTGCTTGATATGATTGAACGTGAGGGTGGTGACTTGGACGAAATAATCGCAAAAGTCCGTACCAAGACGAGAGAGAGACAGAGGGAGATCTTGAAGGAGATGGAAAGTACGGACATAGAGGATGCTCAAATTGTTTCAGATGAACAAGCTGCAACTGCTCCAAAATAAGAAGAACGCACATTCTATCTAGCATTATCAAAATTCGTTTAGCCAATGATTAAGGTTATCTTGTTGATTTCTTCCATTATGTACAGAGATCTCGTCCTTAGCGTAGTTTTGCAATGGATACTTCACATGCTGTATTAATTATTTTTTTGTTGGTGTTTGCACTATATTCAGTTTGTGTTCTCGCGTCTTAATGTGCGAAGTCTTTCATCATTTCGAGAGCCCTATCGAGTTCTTCTTGTGTGATGTCGCTGACGCAAATGCTCTCACCGATTCCAGTAATTAATGGGATTCTTTGTTCGCCATGCCTATGCTCAATAGCATCTTTGCAACTCTGCCATGCAAGTTCAGATTGAAGGTCATCAGAGTTCGTTGGTAGATTGAGGGATTGCATGCATTTGAAGATGCGGTTTACTGTCTCCATATCAATGAAACCACGAAGGTAACCAAGTACGACGCAGAAGAAGCCATCAACGTTCACTGCTTCACCATGCATGATATCAGCTCCTGGAACCATCTCAAGGAGTTTTGAGAATGTGTGTCCTGTAAGGTTGTAGCAAAAGAATATTAGAAAAGGTTTGTTCTCCTGATGTTTACCTCAGGCCCAAACATGAACACTTACCGTAGTCTACGCAACGATCCAACACTGTCTCCCAAAGATTAGGTCCAAGTTCTTCCAACATAATTTGTATCGATAAATCGATGATACGATCACTGACGCCCGCTGGTACTGACGGGGACGCAGCAAACCTAGATTCTATCAGCCCTGCACCGTGCGATTCAAGAAGTTCAAATAAGTCTTCAGACCTCACCAAGGCCAACTTTAGAATCTCTCCAAACCCATTTGATATATTTCTTGCATCCTGACTCGCAATGAACGAATTGTCCAAGAGACAAGAGCTAGGTGCATAGAAAGAACCAACCCTATTCTTGTAAGTGTCGTTTGTCACAGGACAGCAGTAATCCACACCATTCTTCACTCCAACACTTGCGTCAACGATAGACAAAAGAGTGGTAGGAACTCTTACAAATGGGACACCACGACGGTACAAGCACGCAGCCATGCCTGCGATATCGAGAAGACACCCCCCTCCAATTGCGAGGAAGGGCTCACGACGACGAAGCTTGTAAGCGCATAGTTCATCAAGAATTTTATCAACGGCTTCAGGTCTCTTCTCAGCCTCTCCACCATTAATAATAACGGTGGTAAGCTCGATTCCCTTCGCCACGAAGTATGCACGGATTGCATCACCATAGAGCTCATCTACAGAATTATCAACAACAGCAAAGCGGCGCTTATATTCTTCAGAAGTAGGCCCAGTTGCATGTAGGAGCTGAGGATTGGAAGGATTTAGAAGAGTTCCGTGAGGTACAACATTCACGTCATAAGAGATGGGAAGTGAGAAGATATTTCTCCATCCCCTACCCGTAGAAACAGTTTTGGTAGTAGTAGTTGTGAGCTTGTTGCCACTTCGTGGCACTTGGACAGCTTCTTCAACATGTGTCTTTTCGAATGAAAACACATTGTTAGGTGCACGCTCTAGCGGTCTTAGAACAACCCTTCCACCAGAATCCGCACAATCTTCGTAAATCTCATCTCCCTCATCTAATTGACTTCCTGCACTGGAAGATGATGCCGATGGGAAAGATGAATTTGTACTCTTTGTAACACTTGAAACAGCGTTAGAGGATACGGTACCCCCAGATTTAGATACTTCCTTCGTCACAAGCGCTGCCCTGATTTCCTCAGGAAGAGATTCCCATGCTTCCAATACTGTCTGAGGAAGATTTGCCATCTTATTTTGCGTTTGGTCTCTGAAGAAACAAAAAGAAATGCTATTAATTAGGATCTACGCCGATGGGTGAACAAAGTCGATCGTCATTGTTTGCTGGAACTAGTTTATTAAAACTCACTTTGACGAGATGGCCAACTCTGATGAAATTTTCTTGATGGCGCTGATAGTCATGATTCAATCGTGATTGTGTGATAGGATGTGTGGGTGCAAGCACTTGTATACACTCTGGCTGTATCTTGATATTTGTAGTATTCCTATTGAAAAGCTCGGCAGTTGCAGTTTATGGGCACGTAGAAGTTATTGGCTCGTAGAAGTTGTGACGAGCTTGCGATTGGAAGAACATTCTAGACTCGTCCACACAAATACGTCACGGTTGTTAGCAATTTATAACGAAAGCCAATCAAAATGCTCCACACCGCAGTACAAACAAGGGTGGGCGTCATATTTTCATTTCCCCCCCAGCCATTGCAGAAGATCAACTTCAGATTTTTTTGATTCTTAGAATGACTTTTAAGAACGTATTAAAATACGTTCTTAAAAGTCATTCTCATAACAACAAAAGAAGAACATCCTAGATTCGTCCTTTCCAAGCACGTCACGATGTAGCAATTTCTAAACGAAAGCCAATCCAAATGCACCAGATGTACAAAAAGGGGGCAGTCATATTTTTATCTTTCTCCCCACCAAGATATCAAGATACCGGACAAACATCATGTAACGCGAACTTCAACTCAATTTTGATGACTATTTTTTTGATTTTCAATGAAAATGAATTCATCAAAATTGTTTGGATGACGTAGTCCGTGACGTAGTCTGTGATAGCCTCTTATGAGCCTCTCCGCTGTATGAGACCTTCTCCCTTCACATAACACTCACATAACCATAAATCTAATATCCACGTAAGCTAAGGGCCGTTCCTCACAAAAAAAAATCGACCGGATCGCGGATCGCGGATCGCAAAAAATGTCGTCCGCGAACCGGTTTCATTCCGCACAAAATTTTTGTATCGACGAATATCGCACCCCCTCTTTTTGA
>Ga0115005_10003371_pt1 | contig 12754 bp, 8 predicted proteins | sample ArcOceMetagenome_FD_87163 | JGI IMG/M metagenome (GOLD analysis project Ga0115005, IMG submission 87163) | Marine eukaryotic phytoplankton communities from Arctic Ocean - Arctic Ocean - Greenland ARC118M Metagenome | ecosystem: Environmental > Aquatic > Marine > Oceanic | place: Arctic Ocean... | reverse complement strand
TGTCGGACTCTTTGAGGATACCAATTTGTGTGCTATCCATGCAAAGCGTGTTACTATCATGCCCAAGGATATTCAGCTTGCTCGTCGTATTCGTGGAGAGCGTGCCTAATTCATCTATTTGGTATGGGGCAAACAACTGCAGGGGATTTTGGAAGGAATTGTGTAAATTAGCAAGCCACCATTCATGCTTTTTGACACCTTTTCCAAACACAAACAAATGAACAACTTTCATTCGGTCAAAAGTCACTTCGTGAACTTTTGTTGACCGTCCTATTTCTATTAGTAGATTTACTTACCATGTAAACTAGAGTTCAAGTTTGGGATCATTCTCCTCTTTTTGCTTATTAACAGTTTATTATAGAATTTAGAAGATGGTGGGTGAATTTGTTCATAAAACCAATCATTCATCTTACTCATGTCGCAACCCCATCATCGATTGTGAATCTACCGTCTTGTGCAGAAACTACATCACTGTACTGTACATTGACTCCGTCGTCTTCGTAGTCATCGGGGCATCCAACTTGTGAATCCAAAACCAAATCATCTCCGTCGTCGTCATCTCCAAGGGAAGGAAGCTCCATTACGTAAGCAAACTCCTTCGCTCTTGGGTCCGGTTTCCACAACAAAGCAATAGCCACCAAAACAAAGGTATAATTAACATCCCACATTGCTCGAATTACCCATTCCTTGCCTTGACTCAAAATACGATCATCCATTGTTGCATCCACAATACCAAATACGGACCAACCAATTCCAAACAAAATTGACATTAGCAAAATCAATCTCAATCGAAGGTAACGCTTGAGCTTCATGGATTGATTCATATTCTCCAAGTACTGCATGGTGCTGTTGAGGGCATCGAGAATCCACATGTAAAATGTGACATCGATAGCCGCAGTAATGAATGTAAGGATTGTAAATGCGTCGTATATCTTCTCCTCCTGCTCCAACGACAAAATCTGTAGTTCTTTTACAAAAATGATTTCTGCTACATCTCTTGCAAATGCAAAGATAGAGTACATGACGCCAAGCAGAACAATCTTTTTCATTTGATCTCCAAGAGTATCGCGAATGACTCCCCAGCCAAGACTAACCATTACCAAGAGACAGCGAGATATTGCCCCCTTCAAGACTCCAATAACGATCCCTTTGAGTTCAGAATCATGCGGTGTTAGTAGCTGTCTAATTGAGTAGTGATGTTTTTGGTGATCAACTTATTGAATACGAATACTTACAGAGATACATGACTGCATTAATACGAGTGCCCTGCTGGTTCCATTCCATGTAATCGACGCCCTTGAAGATGAGCTCAATGAGTCCAAGAATCACCGTGCCCAGAATCCATTTCTGAATTCCAATCGTAGAATCTTTGTTCTGGCTCATGCTTCTGCCATACCAGAAAAGAAGCCCGGCATACCCAAGCGTAAAAACAGTGAAAAACTTCCACTCGTCAAACAAATCGCCGGGTAGATAACCACCTTTGCTCTTCCAAATATATGATCCATCTAACATCACGTTTCTTCCGTTGTCATTACAATTTGCGATGACAAGACTATACTGGCCAGTTCCTTCCTTCGTATTCATGATGGGTAACTTCACTGGAGCAATATAGTTACCAGTTGGGGGCATTATGATCGGCCTGTGTTCGCCACCAAACAAGGCCTGGTTGATAATCATTCTACCTCTGTCAGATTCTTCACAAAGCCCTAATAATACTACATCGTCTGAGCAACACCAACGAATGTTTCCAAGATGGTCAGAGGAACCAACTCCTAGTTTCGTCCAATCGCAACCGGCACTTGTTTTGAGGCACTCGGAAGGCTCGTGAAAGAAAACCATATCAATAACGCTATCATCTGATGATAAAAATCTCCTTTCACCACCCGTGGAGTTGTCTAGAGATGTTACATCGACTGTTTGAATGGTAGTTTCTGAAGCAGATGGGGAATTCGTAGGGTCCGTTTCGATATCTGTAGAGCCCGTGGAGTTGTCTAGAGATGTTACATCGACTGTTTGAATGGTAGTTTCTGAAGCAGATGGAGAATTCGTAGGGTCCGTTTCGATATCTGTAGGGTTCTGATCTGTGGTTGCAGTAGTTTCAGATTCGGTTGACTTTATTGTATCTTCTTGTGTAGCTTTGATTGTTGGGGAGGCAGTGGGGGATGCAGTGCCTTCGTCATTGAAATCATCGTCCGCTATCAACTGCGTATCATCGTCGTAGATATCCTGCACGCTGAAGGCTGGTTCGTTTTCACTTGCAATCAATTTCACGTTTGACAAGTCAAGGTATCCTGGAGCAATCAGGTAGCCCTTGTTATAGAGAGAAAGATTGAAGTGCACCGTGAGATTAGCAAATGTCCCATCACTAGTTTTGAATATATCGCACATAATGAATGGGACTTAGACTTACAGTTGAGTATTGCACATAACTGGACGTGGCTGGTAGAGGGCCGTTGAAAATCTTGATTTCTGCCAATACAGTGCACGGAATAATTGTGGAGTATAGGAAGGATACAAGGAGTAACGAATACATTTTTCTAGTGACGCCGAGATCTTTCATGGTTTGATTCTAGCCGCTATTTTGATAAGCGTACTTCTAGTAGGCAAACTATTGAATACTATAGTATCTTTGAGGGTAGGGCTCGCTGATGCTGACGGGTTCTGAATTTGAATCACTAACAACAGACGGTCGATGATCGATGACCTCCAAGGAATTCTTCTTGTGATATGTTTCGATTGGTTTTTCAGGATAAGGCTTCCTTTTCCAATGCGAAAAAATTGCATAAACGCCTAAAAGAGGCCTCTCGGGAATTTCAAAAAATCCGAAACGTTCAATACAACAATCAGTTCATTTGGGAAGAGAGATTTGTGCAATAAAATCTATAATTAGCATACGACAAGTTCAAAGTACTGTAAGAGCAATCTTAATAGAAAAGACTAACTTCAAGAAGGTCCGACAGTTGAGAATAAAAATAGAAAACCCTTGATAGATGAGTTTTAAATGCATTATCCTACCTTAGAGTACACGTACACTACTGTACTTATTCCTCCGCAGCAGGAGCTGGTGCGGGAGCTGGTGCAGCAGCTCTAGTCATTTCTACAATGATTTCCTTTACGTCCTTTCTATTCTCGGCCTTTCTAGGAAAGGGCAGGCGCATCTTAAATTGCTGTTGTTCCTCGCTATTAACAGGGCTTCTTGTAACCTTTACAAACATTCCCATGCTATCAACTGATGTAATGACAGCTTCAGATGCATTAATTCCAGGCACCTGGCTTTCAATCATTGCAATAGTACTTCCCTGATGATCGTCATTCATGTGAGATGCAATGTGCATCCCAAACTCGGCAATAACATCAGGCTTGGCATTGTTATATTCCTCTGGGGAAACAGATCCAGCACGAGCAAATCCTCCAACAAAATTAATCTTTTCAATTTCCATCTTGAACCAGTTGAAGTCTCCGAAATCTACCCAGAACGCGCCAGGGTGTTTCTTCAAATAAACAGCCTTCGCTGCTTCCTTATCCTCCTGAGAAATAAGTTTGACCTGTCCCATCAAGTTCACACGCCCATCAGCTGCACCCTTGAATTGTTTAGATGCAATTGTCAAAGAACACTTGGGATCCTTCAATACATCTTGCGTATGACTTGACATACCAGAAAATATAAAGATGGGGTTTCCGTCTTCGTCAGGTGCAAACCCAACAACGGATCCATTGGGGTATCCATCGTTCGCTTTGGAGTTGGTGGAAATCACAGCAAATCCATGATTGTACTCAATCAATGTGCGTACGTCGACAGCAAAGCCGAGCTTAGGAGCATTCTGCTGATGCTCTCCGAAAGCGGCCTGGGTCTTCATTTCTTCTGGATCAAGTTCTACCGCTGCTCCAGTACCATGCTTAGGAGCGTGTTTTGGATCGCCATGGAAGAGTTGAGTGGAATACTGGCTGGCGCTGCTGATGGATCTTGTGGAAAAAGTTGGCTTTGTGGTGGGAGCGAAAGCAGAGACGGTGCTGGATGACAACAAGGCGATAAAAAGAGAGCTGAACTTCATGTTGAGGTGATTATAATAGATATAGAATGGTGCTCAATGTTTTTGTGTAATGTCCTTTAAGATTGTTTCAGCAGTGCAGAACAAGGAATGCTTTTGTTCTGTGCTGGATGCTGTTATTGTTGACGTGGTTATTGATATCGAGCAATCATTGATTGCTTTATGATAGTAAACGATGATAGGTTTCAAGCTCATAATATTCAATATCCAACGCAGCTTGCGCGTCATATAACGGTTTTGTTGGAAACCGCGTGTTGCTACAAAGTCTCACATTTCAAATTACCTCCTCCTCCTGTGTGAAGAGAGTACATAATAGATCTTCTGTGGGATAGACGGACGCACCAAAGACGACTCATTCACGACACTGGGAAAGACTTGGAACTTTGTTCCTTGAGTTTCCAGAACTATCCAAATCTTCCTCTCGTAGATTTTAATCTGCTGCTACAAATTGCACCAACGCCCAAACAGTATACATATACAATGAGTAAACAAGGAACCACTGTCGTATTGGCAAGTAACCTATTTTCGGCTGGTGTCGTTGTTGCTGTTGTGATATGTGATTATTACTAAAAGTACAATACAATTGGTGATACATTGTTCCGTTTTACTATCAACATATTAGCCGGGAAGGAGATCGTGTCCCTTTTTACCTCGAGGTTGCGATGATATCACAACTCGTTGCAGACGCAATGGGCGAAGACGATGCTGATCCCGAAATCCGACTAGAATGGATTAATGGATCAGGGTTCCGGTCCTTGAGAAAATCGCTGAGTTCGCCAATCGTTACAAGGAAGATGCAATGACCGCAATTCCAGATAAATCAAATATCATGTGCAGATGTGGTTGGCGGAGTTTGTCAATGTCGAGCAATCTGATCTTTTAGAGTTGACTAAAGCTGCAAGAATATACTGGTAGATCCATTGATCAGATTGACCGTTGTATGGCAAGACTGCGGAGGAAATTAGAGAAGTACTTGGTCTTGAAAATTACTTGGGCAAAGCTAATTAGTGGGAACAAGTATGTTGGAGAGAATTAAAGTGAATCGTTCAATCTTGAAAGAGCCTGGTATGGACAGTGGTAAAGTTCAACGTAGGGGAAAGTCCACATACTTCCTCGTTGGCATACGAAATACAATTGCTACAGCATGAGCAGCCGCCGGTGTCAGCATTTCACCCCTCACTCTTGCAAAGATAGAGACATGAAGTACATGTTTACGTTTATAACATATAAATTCAGATCACAAGTAAACCACGCGTGTGATTTGCATTAATATCCAAATAGTAGTATTATTATTAGTGGTAGACTACAGTAGTATTATTCTATTGCTTTCAAAAGAGCTTCGTATCCAGCACTAGGTTTGGACGCCTTCTCGGATTGTTTGATTCTTTTCTGGATCTCCTTCTTCTGTCCTTTGACCTCCTTCTTCACGTCTCCACTATCATCAGTTGCAATCAAGGCAGCAAGTACGAAGGCACCTCTGTTAGAAGCTGCAATGTCATCAATCATTGTCCCCTTGTACTTCTGAGCTAGTGCTGCCGCGACTGAATTATCCTTTGATGAGACTTTCTCATCTGACAAAATTAAATTCTTGATGGAGAGATGTCCAATATTATGTTCAAACACTGAAAGAGCTTCACCAACATCGTCATCGTTGTCACATCCTTCGACAATAGCATCAGTAAGTTCCTTTGATGGAAATGTTTCATATACTCCGCGGAGCACTTTCGAACCTCCGCGAGACTGAAGCAGCAAGTTGGCATGAGAATTGCAACACTCAGTCAGCAGGTTTTTCATGTATTGAAGAAGCTCTACTCTTCTGGTATTAGCGCTCTTCTTGCTCGTCGGGACATCCTCGTCGCCTTCCCTAACCGTTGGGTTTGGACGCAAAATCTTAAGCTCTGCAGGGTCAAAAAACTTTGTCTTTGCTTCCTCGTCCTTCGCAAGAAGCATGAGGAACAACTTGTATCCAGTGTCGCTAAGAGCAAGCTCCAATAGAGGCGACTTGCCTTCATCGTTTTCAGCGTTTTCATCTTCTCCCAAAACATTCATCTTCTTCTTTTTCTCTGGAAGGACTTGCAACTCTGCCAAAAGAGCCTTTTGTACATTTACTGTATCATCGGTGACATCAATGATACGCAATAGGGCAACGTATGCATCCGAGTGCAAGAGACTCGATCTAGTATAACCTTTCAAACTTTTCAAGATACGCTTGCGATCTTTTGGAGTACCATAAGTTGCACATTCAGCTACAACTCTAGAACCAGCTTTTGTAGAAAGGAGATGGATTGAGTGATCAACAAGAGAGGAACAAAGTGTCCTTACGTCATTTGGTGATGCTGCGGTGACGTATTCACAAATAATTTGCTGAAAGTATGCAAAACTGAAGAGACCCTTTTCTACACCCTTATTGATGAGCGCCAAAAGATATTCCAAAACAGCTTCCTTCCCAGCGGGGTCGTTCTTAAGTACTGTATCTATGGTGGGGTTGGCAACGTTGATGCTTAGGTCTCCATCATTAAACAAAGCACAACGAGGTCCGTACAATTCCAACTTCAACTTAGTAGTTCTTTTCGCTGGAAAGTTAGAAAACAAATATTCCACAACTCTCGCAGCTACAGCATGCACTGCAAGTTTATTCATCTGCCCTTTGAAAGTCTATAGAGGCGGCATTTATAAATTAGAAATAGAGTTCGAGTGATGTGTGATTTGATGAATAATAAAGGTAGAAATCTGATGTGTGTGCTCACCTTGACAATCATACGTATGGACTCGTCATCCTTAATAGAACATTTGATCATCTTCAATACCACAAAATGTGCATACTGGGACTTTGAAAGCTCGATCATATTCCCTCCGTCACAAAGCTCCTTGATGACAATCATTCTCTGCTCTTTATTCCCAAACATAATAGCAGCCTGAACAACACGGGAGGCGTCATGCTGCAAGGCCACTCTGTTGAATTTTCCCTGCAAAAGTCCCATCAACTCTTTCATCATTACTGCATTCTCCGCCGGAGTGTTTGTTTTTACTCGAAGCTTATTCCATAGCTCCTTTGCAGCTACAACACTCTCTGAATGAGGACGATGAGATTGTCTCGATTGCTTGAGAGCTCTTTTGGAATTGCTCACAGCATCGTCGCCTTTCTTGCCATCGAATTTCCTTTTCTTGTCATGATCGCTCTTCTTGCCATCGAATTTCCTTTTATTATCGTATTTCCCAGCCATGTTTTATATTTTGTACTGAAAGTTGCTTGCCTTGCTGCTAGTAACGAAGAAGAAACAATAGTTTCGTGTTGCAGGCAGGTAGTACAAGAAGGTTCACAGAACAATTTGTGAAAAGCAGAAATCAAGATGAATGGACAGAGATTCGTCAGGCTCTATAATGTATAAAGAGCCTCAATTAGAGAATTGGTTTTTGACGCGCAACAAAAGAGATTGAAGATTGATGAGTGAGAACCCTGCCATCCCGTGTCAGTACCGGTAGGTTGTAACGGTAGGATGTAGGGAAATGTAGGAGTTCCAACTGGTGTGTATGAACTTACCTAACTGGTGCACATACTGTTGTAATACTACATCTACAGCTCTGAGGGAAATTTTAGCTATTGCACAAGATGGAACCATCAAATCTAAATAATCTGCAGAACGATGAAGTCGAGTCCATGAAAAAGTGGCTTGAACAACTGTCAGAGGATGAACTAGTTGAAGCAATGAGTTTTTCGTTTGATTCTGATGGGACTGGCAAATGTCATGAATACGAGCTGTTGAAGCAAATGGTTGTTTTGCAGAGCCCTCCTCCAACGCCTATACATCCTAGAGCCATGGGAGTTAAATTTGCATCTTCTGGTTTCGCAAATGACGGCAGAGATGAAATACAACGAGTCATGAAGAATAGATTTGTCCGGCCTCGTTTATTTCAGTTCCTAGAGAGGACAAGTAATAACAACTTTGAGATGGATAACAATTTAGCATCGCTGCCGCCAGAAATTGCAGCAATGGTGCGCAAAGAAAACAACGTAGGCAATCGTCGGAATCAAATTGCAAAGGATCAAACAAAGTACTTTGATGTCTTGGCAAGGAAGTTTCAAACGTCGTGTGGACAAATATTGAGTCTGGGATCGACAAAGGAAATGAGAGATGCTGATTGGCAGGTTTTGACAAGCACCCAAATTGAAAACGGCTGCCGACTTCTTGCTGGTGGTGGAGATAGTCAGCTAGATTATTGTACGTTCAAGACTCAAGCAAAAATACTTCGGATGCTGCATATCGTTTCTCGCGGACGAGCGTTCAAGTGCCGTCCAACAAAAGCAAAAGGTATCAAATTTGCGTCATGGTTTCATCCGACCAAAGAGTGGTTTTCTCTCTCAACCTATTTGGCAAGCCGGTTTGAAATTGCACTATGGGATGCTTTTAAAAGAAGAGAATTGAATAGTCAAAAAGATATGAAGCGGACAACTATTATTGAGGATGCATTTTCTCGTTTTTCGAGGGCTCAAATAAGCATATGCAGTACAATTGCTGCAGCTAGAGCTATGAAAAAGATTTTTGCAAATGAAATTGTCACAGGAGGAAAGACGAGAGATTTGCTCACATATCAATTATTTGGCAGGAACTTTGCATATAACTTCAGCAACTTTGATTGTTCTTTGCTGTACCTGATTCCAATGGTTCATATAGCATCCCCCTTCGACAAGTTTAGGTTGATACTGGCAAAAGAGATTGAGCAGTGGATTTCAAATAGTATTGAAGAAGATTTGCTTAGCAACGAATCATCGTTCACTTCTTCTGTACCAAACAAGAATAAGAGACGGAAAAAGAAACAGCGGAAGAAACGAAATCATACTAGGTCAAAGGCAACACCATTAGTGATGATTGATGAGAAAAAGGTAGAAGAACATCTGCATTCTACGGTTGAGGTTTCAACTTTCAGTCTCCCTATCTCAATTGGTGTCGATGAAGAACGGAATAAAAACACCATTATTGTTCTAGGAGTCATTCATGGTATCATCGAAGATGTCTTTGAGCAGTTGGGGTTGGGCGTAGAAACAGAAAATAATGATGGATTTCAGGTCAGCACTGCCAAAAAACAAAGTGCGAACAAGAATGATGCGAAAACTTTTATTCTAAAGAAAACTAAGAAGAAGAAGAATACTGTGGGACGACGTGCCGTAGCAAAGCCTCAATTTTCAGATAACGGTGACTTGACTGCAATTGGGTCTTCAGACAAATTGTTGGACAATCAACTAACTATGAAACGGAGCAATGTAAGTCCTTCTTTGTCGTTATGGGGTGTACAATCTCGGCACTCTCTATTTACGTCGGCAGCTTCCCGCAATCAAGACATTATGAGCCTTTTCAGTCCGCTGGAGCCCGTTGGCAGTCGAGCTCCAAATAATTTCCTTGGTTTTCATAATGATGGAGGAGAGGATTTCTTGTATAGAAGGACATCTGAAAATCAAGGATTCAGCTTATTTTCCGATTTCTTCGATGTGAGCACAGGTAACCATGATACAAATTTTGCTTCGTCGACGGCAGCCTCCATTGCTTCGTCCATCCTTGATAATGATGAAGATAACTCATCACTAGAAGCCAGTTCCGACGAAGATGATCAGTGTCCAATCCCAGCCGAAGAAAACTCATCACTTGGTGGCGTAACTGTATTTGAGGAAGTGAATCAAATCGAAGAGCAAATTATCCCACCAAAACACAGTCGAAATCTCTCAGATAGTCAGATTGATCTCCTAGTCCCGTCGAAGAATATCTGTTCAGATGGAGTTAGTGGACAACTCGATAGTACTGGTTTGGAGCCGGAGTTGCCAGAAGCTCCGTCATCTCCTCCAGCACAGGTATCTCCGATACTTCTTTCGCTAGCAGATCTTGGAGAACTGAGGCGAATAGCTACCTTGCAGAACATTAGTGATATTGATGAAGAAGACTCCTCTATTGAGACCGTTGGGGATAGTAAATCGCAGTCACTAGCGAGTATGCCTGTCCCCAAGAGAAGCTTCTCTCGAGAAGACTTACGAATCTTCATAGAGGATGATTCTAGTGGTCGCAAAAGATGGGCACCGTGTTCATCGCGTACAGTTGACCATTCTGCTTTAAGTTATCGAAATGCAGCAAGGAAAAACTCAAGGAAAGCCAGAAGTGTGAGTTCCCACGATGTCAGTGATTCTGCGAGACACCTACGGCCTTTCCGTAAAAACCCTAGCATGAAGTCATTTCCAAGAGAGATCAAGGAGGTGATCATTGATGGAGGAAATTTTAATCTAAATGCTTGTGCTCGGTCGGAATCTGCACTGGATGACCACGAAGATAGTTCTCATTGGAATGTGATACCGAAAAATGTCGTGGATGAGAACGATAACGCAACAACAACTAGAGATGGAGCCACAACAATATCCTCAATCCCAACTCCTCACGAAATTGATGAAATCGTTTGCCTTCGAGAAGAAAGGGACTCGTATCGTGACATGTGCCTCACAATGGCAGCAGAAATATCGAAGCTGAAAAACGTCCTCGCCTTGGAGCGAATCAACTCAAACTATTCAATGCCTCAGAGTGCAAATCCGTTTGGTTCTGAATACATGCCCTCCTTCTATCAAGAACAGCGGCAGGGATCAGCCGGTAGATATGTTGCAATGAGCGATGCTGGACTGAACGAAGTACCTATGAGTGAAGATGGAAATGGTACAGACGGGATGCAAGGATCTGTTGCTACTACTGATCTCGGGAAGCGAAGAATTTCTCGCACGAATAGTATTGGTATACAAAATCACAAGTCTGTAGGATCTGATATTGTATCACTAGACTATGATAACACTACCTACAGCGTAGCTCCTCTGTCTCATACTATTCCATGTTATAAATCTCCAGGTCCGATCCACTTGCATGGTTTACAGTCTAGATTGAGTCAAGAGACCGAAAGTTTTCTCGTTAGTAATTCTGTCAAACTAAAGAAACAAGAGTCGAGGCGATTACTGGCAATAGAGAGGCTTACCAGGCTCGTTACAGCAATTTGGCCACGCGCCCAAGTAAAAACATACGGATCGCAAGTAACGGGGCTTCGACTGCCGTCTTCTGACCTAGACTTTGTCATTTCTCTCCCGGAAGTTCACAAAGAAGCTCCAGCTGATGCTCCTGGCGATTTGGAAGGTAGAAATGCAATCAACGAATCAAGTCAGAAGCTTCTTGCGCGAAAATTAAAGTCTGAATCTTGGATAGGTACGTATTCTGTCTGTTTTGCTATTTGCTATGATAGGAGCTATCGTTGTTGTACTTACTTTCTTCATTTTCAATTGTCTGATAGAGCCAAGATCAATAAAGGTCATTGATAGAACCGTAATTCCAGTCATAAAATTTTCGACGAAAGATGCCCGAAGCAGATCTCTCCAACTAGATATTAGTTTTGATTCTAGAGGTCACCATGGGATGGACTCGGCTAATATGATGAAGGTAACTATGGAGACTTTTCCAATGATCCGCCCGATTGTGTTGGTCATAAAGCAATTCTTACTTGATAAGGGACTTCTTACTGCTTACACTGGAGGTCTCTCTTCTCACTGTCTGTTCCTCATGGTGACAAGATATCTTCAAGAACAAAATTTAGCTTGCTGGGCTGACGTTGGTTCGCTCTTGATGGGATGCCTTGATTTTTATGGAAATGTGTTTGACCCACGTATGGTAGGAATCACAGTCTCAAATGCAGGACAATATTTCCGCCGGCCTCATTATCAGCAGAGACCTTCGTACCAACATGATTCGTTTAATAATGAACTCAGTCGAAGGCACAGCTTTCAAGATCACGATGTGGTGGCTATGAGTAGCAGTCCATCAACATTTGGATTCGATCCATTATACGTTGAAGATCCAATTAGCCTGGGTAATAATGTCGGAAGGAACTCGTTTCGAATAAATCAAGTTCAGCGAGCATTTTCAGATGCTCACAGGGCCCTTGTAGCTACCTTGGAATGGGACATGAATGGATCGGATTTACATGACGATGGTATTAAATTTCCGCTCCTGAAGAGTTTACTGCCAAATAGCGATAATGTGTATTAAACCTTTAGAATATTTTTTCCTTATTTTGCGAATTCGTTCTTTTTGCATCTGGATTTTGAGAGTAGAGCAAAAGCCCCTGCACTGTTTGGCGCTTAAGAAAAGAAACACCAGAACTGTTCATTGTTGAACTACAGTAGGAGGAACGTTGGGAGATATTGAATCGATACCCTTTGTTGAGGCATTGTGTTAGCTTCAAGAGCAAGTTGGGTACAAAAGTATGTGTTTTGTTCATGTGTCTCTTGTTCCTGTCCTTGGGTCGCCTGCGGAACAAAAGACGAAGCTAACGCAACATTCGGTGGCCCAAATGCGTCAATTGGGTCTTACCCCTGACTTCATCGCTTGCAGAGGGAAGCAACCATTGGATGCGTCCGCAAAAAGGAGGATTGCAATGTTTTCGTCAGTTCCTCAAAACACAATTATTAGCATTCACGATGTATCCAATATTTATCGTGTTCCTCTGATGATGATGGAACAAAACATGGCGTCTATGCTTGTGCATCGCCTTCGTATCAAGCCATTTTACAAGAGAAACGCAGCACAGGAGTATGCTGCTTACGGGGATCGTGATATCACAAACGTAGCAAAAAGTCAATTAATCAAGGACTGGACTGCTCTGGCTGATAGCGTAGATTCGCCTGAGGGAGAGTG
>Ga0115005_10003368_pt1 | contig 12762 bp, 13 predicted proteins | sample ArcOceMetagenome_FD_87163 | JGI IMG/M metagenome (GOLD analysis project Ga0115005, IMG submission 87163) | Marine eukaryotic phytoplankton communities from Arctic Ocean - Arctic Ocean - Greenland ARC118M Metagenome | ecosystem: Environmental > Aquatic > Marine > Oceanic | place: Arctic Ocean... | reverse complement strand
CTTACCGGTGACTTCATTACAACTTTCACTACTTTATATACTACAACCTTGACTTATAAACACACTAGTAAACCCCTCTACATTTAAAAATAACTCAGAATTCCTGTTAGGCCAATTGAATATACCAGTAAACCTGTCCTATACAAATTTACAACCCCATAAATCCTTTAAATATATCACATCAAAAAAAATACTTAGCCTATTCTCTACAAATAAAATACGAGAAGATGTAATACCTTTGTATTATAATACACTAATAAGGTTTATGGAGCATTGTTCGGGTAAAAAGATTTTCATCCAATTGTACCCCTTCCTAAATCAGAATGTTACATACGATTACATTGTACGTTATAAATCATGAATTACACGTATGAAATCGTATGAACGCCGTTTAGGTCATAAATTTTTCTTTGAAGAAGCTTTACATATAATGCACCTAAGTTTTACTTTAAGAGACTCTACTCTATTTAGCTCGTGACTGAAAGCTATGATACTCCGTATTAGTTTCTGAAAAACACGTACTATTTTTAGATTTCTAAGGTACTTATTCCTAATATATTTTGTTCATATATTCCCAGAATTACAAATAAAAGGACTTAAGATACGTCTTAAAGGTAAGATAAGTGCTGCAGGTAACTCACGTAAACGTACTATTTTATACCGAGTAGGTCAAACTTCACATTCAAAACTTAATTTGAGAGTATCCCACTCAAAACAGACAATTAATACGTTTACTGGAGTTATGGGATTTCAGGTATGACTTTTTTATTAAATAGTTACCTAAGTAGGTTTTTATATATAACTATTTTTGGGAAATATGGGAAATCCAATTATTACACGGTTAGGCCTTCAACAGTTTTGACATCACCACTGATACTCAGATACTCACGTAAGCTCAAATTTACAACAGGACAAGTTATTTGAGAATTTATTAAATTTATATTTAACATACGGTTTAAACATTCGTGAAAATTTATTTATACATGAATACTGATATGCTAATAACAAGAGAATTAAATCAATAAAATTAAACTACCCTAAAACAATGCATAATACGTTCTATCGTAGATACTACTATCTAAATAATATAGTAGGTATAGAACACAATTTTCTTTTACGAAATAGTACACCCGAGTACTTTCCCCTAAAGTTATGATTGTTTAAGTTTAATAATTGGGTTATACTAAATGTAACCTGATTTAAACCTATGAAAGGGAAAAACCGTAATAATTCTTCGTTTGGCTCTGCAAGCGCAGCAAACGTACTTCATAAACCTACGTCAAAATTCTCTACCAGTAAAAGGTTGAAATTATTAATGTCGTTCTTCTATATAACAATCTCTAATAAAAAAAAGGTATACAATTTTTAAACCTGTAACCAAAATTATAAATGTTAACACCTTTGGGTAATATGAAGCAAGTTTTAATACTTAAAAACTACTCTATACATAGAGAAAACTATTATAATCTTTGATATTCAACTAACAACTATTTCCAGTACAACATATATTACCAGAACTTTGATCGAATAATAAACAACAACGTAATAAGTAATAAATCTAATTCATATGTTATCAATAGTTGAGAAGATGTTCATGATGAATGATTTATACATAATAAGTACAATCATTTAGCAACCTTAACATTTTACGAATTTTTCTTAGAACACCAAATTGATATACCCTCTTGTTTTAAGAAATCACATTCACTTTTACGTCCTCAAAGAGAATTAACTATAGTTAGTTTTATTACCTATTTTATGCGTCATGGTCTAAAGTTAAAGACACAAACACTTTTTATCTCTTCTCTTCAGAAATTCTTTTCTTTACATTTATCCCCCACTCAAACCGTATCACCTCTTTCGTGAAAATTTGTATACTCAACTCTACAAAACTCATTTTATACAGAAGATAAGTCCTACGCTAATACTCTTCACTATACTAATCAAGTTGTAAACTATAACCATTATTTAAATAACTCAAGTAAAAACATATCTAACCATTCAGATGTGTTTAACCTTTTATATAAAAATTTACTAAATTTACTACCTTTGTTTAGTTTTTATATATACAAAGTTGATAAAAAAATCTTTAAAAATACCCGAGGTAAGTCAGGTAAATTTACGTTCATATGAAAATTTTTAACTCCGTATAAGAGGCTAAACTGGGTAATGTACTGGTTATCGAAAGAGATTAAATTAAAAACAGGTAAAACCTTACATAACCGTTTCCAAACCCTTTTCAATGATATTTTATTTAATCCACATAGTACTTGGGTCTATAAAGTTAAACGATTTTCTTATAACTATGTGTACCGTAATTGTCGTTCAACTTTGGCTGAAAATTATCGTACATCTACTAAATAATTTATGAAGTCTAATTCAAAACCAATAACTGCTTATATACATCATAAGAAAAAAAACAATCAAGTAAAAACAAAAAACTTAAACTGACAAATTAAAGCGAGAATTCATTTAAACTATTACAAACATTACATACATATCCCGTTCTTATGGAATATTGTTATTTTAGCTACTTATAACTTAACAAAGGTGTATCTGTACTCTAATACGTACTTTATGCACACTGCTATACCTAAAGCATTTATGGGTTTTTATTATGACAAAAACACTAAAACAATCTCTTTCTCAAACATTTACGAGAACAACTATACTCACTTATATTTTAATAATTTAAAGAAACTTTTCAACTTGTCCAATAACCCTTGTTTTTTAAAAATTAAGTTTAAAGGTAAAGGTTATTATATCTATAAGAATAAGCGAAGTACTATTACACCTCAATTTGGTTTTGCCCATAGACATTATATATACGCCTTTTACGTTTCTGTAAAGTTTAGAACTAAAACAAGTATTATGCTATACGGTACCTCCATAGGGGATTTAGTTAATGTAGGTTTACAGATAAAACGTTTACGCTCTATTAATATTTTTACTGGGCGAGGAGTAAGATTTAATAAACAAATTATATACAAAAAAACTGGTAAAGTGAGTTCTTACCGTTAATATATCTTATGCTTGAAGGTCGTAATCTACGAAGAGTTTTATGAGGGTACCACCCAACATTTCAAAATTTAGACGCTGTTACAAATTGAGGATGAAATTTAATTTCTTTGTCTTCAATGGTTTTCTCCTACTTAAATTTTTTTGTCAACAGATTAATATTACCATTTCAAAGTGTAACATCTATTATTGGATTTATGTTACTAATTTGTATTGTAATGCAATTACTATCCGGATTTTTTTTAGCTTGATATTATATGCCTGAGCCAGGTCTTGTTATTGAGTTACGTGAAGAAATGTTTAATGATACCCGTTTTGGTGCTGAAGTTTTCTACATGCATGTTAGAGGAGTTGATACATTAATGCTTCTTTCTTACATGCATATCATGAAGAAAATTTACCTTAAAAATTTCGTTACATCTGAATCTGATGGGTGAATTTTAGGTGGATATGCTTTTTTATGATTCCATGCAATTGTCGGTCTTGGAATTTCTCTAAGTGCTACCCATTTAAGTGACCTTACATTAACAATTATTGCTAATGTTGCTTGATCATTAATGAATAATATATATAAAACTTACTATATTATATTCACTAACAAACATTTAAATGTTGATCAACTTACTCGATTTATGGTTTTACATTATTTCGTACCTTGATATTACTTGTACCTAATTTTATTACATGTCATGTTTTGTCATGAATCATGAGATAGTGATAGTGGTGAAACTACTTACGAAGATAAATCAGGTACATATATTTCCTGATTTTACGACGGTTTTTTAAAAGAATTTCAAGATGCCTGATACTGAAGTATCTTTGGGTTTCTTTATTTCTTTATGCATCATTTTAGTGGTTATACAGTAAACTATTTCTTTTTCGAACGTTGAAATATTGCTGAGCTTGATGAAATCCGTTTTTATGGAGTCGCTCCTCATTGATATTTTAGAGCTTTTATGGGAGTTTTAATTATCTCACCAACCCATTATGAAGGTTTAATGTGAATGGTTTTATACTTTGTACTCCTTTTAGTACTACCCTTATTATATAACTTATATAATACATTTCATAAATATGTAGCTACAATACCTATGCAAAATTCTATTCTACAAACTTCTGTTTTTATTATATTTATGCTTTCATTATACTGTGTTGCAAGTATGTTACCTTGTGGTCGTTACTATTACGAACCTGAAGGTGGATATATTGGAAACCCTTGAGTTAAATTCTCTATGCAATTCGTATTTCTATATTTAGGTTGAATTGTACATCATCTTGATTTACTAGATCATTATATTTTTCAATGTAGTCAAACATTTGCTAGACGTACTAATACATCTAAAAATTGAATTCTTAAACAAGTTAGTACCCCTGAACTTTCAGACGTAGCTGACAATACTACTGAAACATTTCTTAAAAATTTCATTAGTAAATTCCGTAAATAAATTTATAAATGTTAAATTCGAATATTAAAAACCTACAGTTTAAATATCAATTCCGTAACCTTATATACTACTCAATACCACCTTCAATATTATTTGTAGTCAAAAAACGTTTTAACTTTATTCTGTTATGTATTACTTTTGTTATTTTTTTCTTATTTACCTTGTGCTAACCTTATTTTATATATTTTATGGGAGATTATGAAGTAGCCTCATCAACATTATCTATATTTATACTAACAACACTTATTTATAATTTATTAACTTTCTTATCTTTTAAAGATATATTACGTAGATTTGGGTTTATGAAGAATACAAGGCGTGATTTTTACGAATGTGGTTTTAAACCCCAAACACAAAAACCTATTAAAGTCTCAATACAATTTCTAATAATATGTGTATTTTTTCTTTTATACGATATAGAACTAGTATTTTTATTTCCATTTGTGTCTGGTATTACCTTTTTAGGTTTATACGATACATTACTACTAATACTATTTTTTACAGTACTTTACATTAGTTTACAAATTGATTATGAACGTCATGCTTTATACTGACAAGAGTAACAACTTTTAATATAAATGTTATTAATAAAACAAGTTAATATACACTTAAGCGCCTTAACTAAGTATACATCTTTCTTAGTGAGTGATATGTCTGTTAATCTACTAACTCAAACAAATTTTATAGAAAAGTATTATATACGAAGTGAATATATATGACAAGATGGTTTCCTTTTTGATTTTTTACAGAAAAAAACAGCTGATTTATGAGTACGTCAATTTGTCATATATACCGGTTTCATATTTAGTGAACGGTTCATGTTTGAAAATGTTGTACGTCTATACCTTGACTATTTAATTTGACCTGGGCATAATTTATCTATATTTGAAACTAATAATGTTTCAGACATGTTAAACACTATTATATATACTTATATATCATTATTTTTATTATATATCTCGATATATTCCGTATTTTATGTTTAACTTAATATTAATCCCAAGTCTAAGTATGGCTACCGTATTGATTCATACTCAAATACGCATAGGTTCAATTCCTATAGACTTGCTCTTTTATAATTTATGCATGAAGGTGTACTTATTTCCGCATTAATTGTTGTTGTTATGACGCTCTTTGTTATTCTAACAGAGCGTAAATTATTATCGTTTTCCCAACGTCGAATGGGTCCAACATTACTTGGACGTAATGGAGCATTTCAAATTGTGGCTGATTTATTTAAAATGCTTACAAAAGAAATATTTTTAATCCCACGACCAGCTACAGTAATGGCCCCTATCTTTCTGTCATTACTATTCGGTGTACAACTTCTATTCTCATTAAATTTTATTTGAGGACCAAGTTTATTTTTAGTAGATTCAGTAGACTCAATGATACTATATCACCTAATCCTAATACTGTTGTCTAATATATTTTTCTCTGTTCTAGGTTTAGTATCCCAATCTAGATATGCAATTATAGGTACTATAAGAGGTCTAGTACACATGATATCTCTTGATATTTTTATAACGGTTCTATATTCCATGCTTGTTTTAATTTCACAATCATCGAATTTTCATGATTTTGTACTAACTCAAGTTTCATATTGATACATCGTAATATATGCACCCGCTGCCTCAGGTTTTATTATAGTACTTTTCTTAGAATCTAAGAGAGCACCTTTTGATCATGCCGAAACTGAATCAGAAGTTGTTGCTGGTTATTCTACAGAGTATAACGGTCCAATGCTATTAATGATTTTTTTAGCTGAGTACTTCCATCTTGTTATATCAGTACTACATTTTATACTATTTTTCTTAGGTGGGTGATTTAGTTTTAATATTTTTTCTGTCTTACCACCCCTCTTTATTAGTTATCATGATTCGTTACTTTATTCAACTGTTTTTTTTCTATAAATTATGTTATATTTCTATAATTTTATGTATACTTATGTTATAGAAACAGGTATACTGTCTAGTAAATATTTTTATATGTATGCCCCTGTAAATATTTTAACTATGGATCATTTATTAGATTGATTCTATTTTTAAATATTTTATGAATTTTAATTTTCAACTAAATACATTACATAGTGTTAACCAAACATTTATAGTGTTAAGTATTATAATATTTTTTTACTATGGTAACTATAATATTAATTGATACGATATTTATTCTCGGATTTTAGGAAATGAGTTTTATATAAATCTATATTATTTTTTATGAACCTCATTTTGATATATACCACTACTTATACTATTAATTATTATCTGGCAATTTATAAATTATACTAATATAAAACATACTCTACTTTTAGTTATATTATTATCTATACTTTTAAATACTATAGTAGATGTTCATATGTATTGAGTCCTAAATACTAACACATACTCCCTACCATTAAAATCAGAGCATTATAATAATTTATTACTTAACAGTATAAACAAGTACCACCCTGGAATACTCTATTGAACAAGTTTATTTATAGTAGTCTACTGACTAATGTTTAACTTGTATTACCTTACGTTTATGTATAGGTTCTACACAGTCACTGCAGAATTATTTATAAAACCTAAATTTATATGATTTAGCTTAGTTTTACTAGTAACTCTCGGTTTAGGTGGTTGATGGGCACTACAAGAAGGTTCTTGAGGTGGTTGATGGAACTGAGACCCTTCTGAGGTTTTCGGTTTACTTATTTTCTTGTTTTATTTAATCCATATACACTCTAAATTAGGTAAACAAAATTTCTTAAATACGTGATATTACAGTATAACCTTCTGTTTATTACTTTTACAAGTTTATTTCTTCACTCAACTAAATTTTGATTTAGTGTCACATAACTTTGGAACTAAGATTGATAATTTTATAGACAACACAAACTTATATACAACTATAATAATTATTAGTTACTTAGTTATATTACGTATTTGGTACCTAAAGTTTAGTGTGGTTCGACTATTATTATCAAGTAAGGGCTCACTTTACTTGCAATCGGTAGACCTTTTTAAGATCTACACATTAGTTATATTAAGCCTTTTTTTATATGAGCTAGTTTATAGTCTCGTACCCTTGTTTAATGATTTCTTATGGAAACTCCTAAACATTAACATCGCAAATTCAATTCTTATTTTTGAAAAGTATAACTTAGAGGTTGTATACTTAATAACACTATTTTTTTGAAATTATAGTAAACTATTAACCTTATTTCTTATTTATAATATTTGAAGTTATTGGGTACTACTCATGGTATACGTAGTTATTCCTCGTAAAGCTACATTTTTATTACATTGATTACTTAGTTTATTTATGTGGGTAAGTTTACTAACTTTAGGTTATATTTTTACTGAGTGGAGTATGTTGTTAACCCCTTATCTTAATACTGTGAACATAATTAATACCTCGGTTAGTCAAATTTTACTAAACGTAAATAACGTCTCTTTAGACTATACACAGACACAATACTTATTTGGTGAGTTTTGGTTTAGTTGAAATACTGTTTGAATTGACACAACACCTGAAGTTTACTCATTTTTGTATTATTTTACAAAAGATCTATCAACTCAACTAATGATTATAGGTTCAAAATTATTCACCTTTAGCGTTAATATAAATGACATACTCTCTTTAAACTTAATTTATATTTTTATTTCACTTATAGCACTCTATCTCTACTCATTTTACACACCAAAAAAAATTATATTTTAGAAAAGTTAATAAATACTTAGTTATTTAGGTTAAACAAACTTAAGTTCGCTTATAATATAATTATATCCAAAGCTTTATAGTACAGAATTTCTACTCAACAAACCCATTTAATATAAGAACCCAGCGTACTACCGGTATTGTAAGGTGTGAGTCAACCTCGTTATTAGTATTATTCTTAAAAACAAATACGTTGTACACTTACAATAACTTTTTGACACACACTATTGTACCCATTTTTACTGTTAAAATTATACAAAACTTTTTCATTAAGCCCTTTATTAAATTCTTCAAAAAATTAGTCTTTAGTCGATACGGTTTATACACTAATAACTTTACAAAAAGCCTCTCTTACCACACTGTTAAGAACCTTTTACACCTAACATTTAAACAACCCTACAATTTTACTAAAACGTACCTACACCCTATAGCTATCTTAAATTTTTCTTTTCATAAAAGTACCTATAACACACTAATTATATACATACTTTTTTTAATTACCCACACCTATTTAAACAACTTTACGAACTTTTCTTTATGGTACTCTTATATACTAATACCTAAACACTTCTATATTTTAAATTTCTGTAATAATTACTACTTTAAATTACACCACCTCTAATTACGTACTTATAGTTTTCCCTTATGGGATATATACCAAAACTATATTGTTATTATTTAATCAAACTATACTATCATTATTTACTTTTGCCCCCGCCTTATTAATCTTCCACTGTATATTTATTTTCCTTTTTAAGCGCTGATTAGGTCCTATAGGGACTTTTTATGGATCACTTCTAACTTTTTCATTTGTTTTATTACTCTCACTTAACGAGCTATATCTTATTTTAGTAAACGGTAATTATAGTTTTATTGATTTTGGTCGGTGATTTTTCTGTTTAGAACTAGTTGACTCTCATTTAGTATTTTGCATTGATAGTCTGGCTTTAGTTTCTTCATCGTTAGTATTAACATTGACTATGTTCGCATTATATTTCGGTGTTGAGTACATGTATAGAGAAGCTTTTATAAACCGACTTCTGTACCTATTAAATTTATTTGCTACAAGTGTAGTATTTCTTTTCTACTGTTATGATTACTTTTTAATCCTCTTCTCATGAGAGTGTATAGGTCTTTTCTCATTTTTACTAGTTAATTTCTACTCTACCCGTATATATACTATAAAAGCAGCTATGAAAACTTTTGTTTTCTCACGTATTAGTGATATGTTCATGTTTTTTTCATTTATACTAACTATAAACACATTCTCCACTACAGATTTATCACTAATTTTTATCCAAATACCTTTTTATGTCTTCCATTATATTTTTATAGGGCAGCAGGCTTTACATTTTATAACACTATTTTCGTTCTGTTTAGTAACTTCCGGTGCAATTAAAGCAGCTCAATTTTTTTTCCATGTATGGTTACCTGATGCAATGGAAGCCCCAACACCCGCTTCAGCCTTAATCCATTCATCAACACTTGTCGTCGCAGGTATTTTTTTAGTTATACGTTTTTCTGTTTTATTTGAATTTACTGTTTTCACTAATTATTATCTTGTCCTCTTTGGCGCTCTAACTTTAGCCTTTGGTTCCATTACAGCAACATTTCAAAACGATATAAAAAAATTAGTCGCTTACTCAACAATCAGTCAGATAGGTTACTTAGTCTGTGGTTGTGGTTTTTGTTGTTATGAAGAGGTTTTAATATATTTAATTATCCATGCCCTAAATAAGGCTTTTTTATTTGTACTAGTAGGTTACATCGTACATTTTTTTAGTGGAAACACAGATATGAGGCAAATGGGAGGTGCATTTCTTTACTCATTTGATATTACAGTTTTACTTTTTGGAACATGTTTTAATTTAGCTGGACTACCGTATAGTGCGGGTTTTATTGGTAAGGAGTTTCTACTATTTCAAGTTTTACGTGATGATTTTATATCCTTATTTGTTAGAGGTTGCTGGTTAGTAAGTTTTTTCTTTACACCTATATATATGTTTATACTAGTGTTTATTGTTATGTTTGGCCCTAAAAAAGGTTTTATAGGTGTCTATTCATCTGCTTGAACTGTAACTGGTTTATTCCAAAACCTAACACTACTAAAATCCTCAAACTTACAATCACGTACTAATTTAACTCACCGTTTTCAATTTACTATTATAACATCTAAACTAACTACTTATTTCCTTTTCTCGTTCTGAATATTCTTCTTTTTCTTCGGTGAAATCTTACTTCTAGTCATACTAAACTATTCAGTTACTATAGATACTATAATGTCTACCTCTTTTTTTAATATTAAGCAGCATATAATTTTTTACATATCATCTATGTCAAATTATTTATCAACGCAAATAAATTTCTATATTATATTTTTAACTAGTTCCTCATTATTATACTTAATTAACCTCTCGTTCCAATCCCAGTATTGGTTATTTAGACATACCTACTGAAACTCAATACTAACAAGTTGTGTTATTATTTATTTATACTTTACGTTTTAATTTTCTATATGGTAGATATAGCTCAATTGGTAGAGCAACAGGTTGTGGTTCTGGAGGCTGTAAGTTCGAGTCTTACTATTTACCCTTTTATGTGATACATTACAAAAATTCCTAATTTTAACACTAATATTTTACACCAAATCCATATTTATCATGTTTTCCTCCAACGTTTCTGGTCTAAACATATGTATAAGTCTTCGTGGGGAATAATCAATAGTAACTTGTTAAAGCAGTTACATTTTACTAAATTTGATAACAAGTTAAACTATACCACGTGTTATAGGTATAATACATTTAAGTTACCTATACCCTTGAACACCATCTTACTTGAAGCACCTAAGGCTTCTAGGTTATTTCAAATGTATACAACTCTATTAACGCAGACTACGGTTGTAACTTCTCAAACTCACCCTTCCCATAGATTTAACTTTATATTAAACAAAGAACTTAATATAAGTACTTTTAATTTAACAAAACTTAAACATAAATGACTTGATTCGTACCACCTTTTTTACAACTTATTTTTCTATAAATTACCAATCTTATCATTTTCAACTCCTGTTTTTAGAAACGAACTACTAAGTTTAAATTGACAAATTAATGACAAACTACGAACGTATTGAAAATATATTTCACCATCATTCTACCTCGCTAGGAATAAAGTTATGAAATCCGAGTTTCTACTTTTTAACTACTTAAATAAGCATGGCTTCTACATGGCATTAGTATTTGATGTCTTATACCACAAGAATACTATTTTTTTATTACATCGTAACCAGTTTTATACTTTTGCGTTAATTCCACTTCAATGTAGTTTATATACAGTTAACTTTGCTATACCAATCTCCAATGAGAGCCCATTTTTACACCTATTTTTTATAAGACTATTACTACATATACAAAAAACAACTAAAGTGTCGTACTTTAAGCAATTATCTCAAGTATGGTTAAACTCAAAATTTATATAAGTGGCAATTAAATTTGTAGATAGTAACTTACATATACCTCAATATTCACAACAAGTTAATATTTTAAAACTTGCTTTTAAAAACCTCAGTTTACTAACCCCCCAAAATACTAAACTACTTAACTACTTTAGTTACTCACTAAATATAAATATAAATTTCTTCTTTATGTATGTATATAACTCTCAACGTACCTTACTCTTTAACAAAAGTTTATATATGGGTACAGTTTTTAAAGTACCCTTTAAATCCTTAGAGAATACTGTGTTACATCTAATATAGTTTTTTATATCTTATTGTTATTGGGGGAGTATAGCTCAATTGGTAGAGCAGCAGACTTTTGATCTGACGGTTATGGGTTCAAATCCCATTACTCTCACTATGCGTTATGCAAATCACATAATACTTGATTTTGAAAATAGTAAAAAAATCCAAAATTCACAGTACTGGGTTTTTAAATTCGTAAACCAACAACCCTTAGAGCCTTCGTTTATTTCACATATTCGGATTATTGACATCATTACATCCGGTCAAACTAAGTTTAATCAGCAGGAACCTACACAATCCAATTTAAGTACTATTTTATCCTCGTCTAACGAGCCCACAAGTAACCACCTAAATACGACCTTAAATATGATTAATATCAACTTCCTACGAAAAGAAAAATTATATACGAAGTTAAAATATTCAAGATCACCTGCATATGATATTGTTTCTGGAGGAGCTGCTGCTTTATTTGCAGGATTTCTTGGTTTTCTAGTATCAGAAAAGTTCGGTTTTGAATTAGTTGATTCTGGTGATTTTTATTTCTTAACGATGTATATCGTATTTCTATGCTTTAGCTTAAGACCACTATTAACAACAACTGAATCAACAAAATCTGTTTGAAGTGTATTTAGTTTATACAATATTTTCTTATTTTACGTTGATATAGTATCTCTATTTTTCCGGTCCTTTAAGTAGTAAACTTTTATGTTTGTTAAGTCCTCAGTTACTTAACTATTGTGTTTTAAAGTAGTATACAAAGTAGTTTATAGAATGAAATTATATGAATGAATATAGGAGAATCAACTTCTTAGGCTAAAAAACTTAGTTTCGATAGAAAAAAGTATTGTGAAAGAACAG
>Ga0115005_10003367_pt1 | contig 12765 bp, 6 predicted proteins | sample ArcOceMetagenome_FD_87163 | JGI IMG/M metagenome (GOLD analysis project Ga0115005, IMG submission 87163) | Marine eukaryotic phytoplankton communities from Arctic Ocean - Arctic Ocean - Greenland ARC118M Metagenome | ecosystem: Environmental > Aquatic > Marine > Oceanic | place: Arctic Ocean... | reverse complement strand
TTCTGCTTCTGCTTCTAGAAAGGAAGTACAGACTTTGAAAATGTGGGTGGAGAACGTGACGGTGGGAAGACCCGTCAAGAATGATTTCGGGGGAAAAGGGAATGCGGCCATGACGCCGAGGGAATGTCGGGAATTAGGACTTGTTTATCAAGGTCCCATGAATGGGGATTTGTGTTATCAGATCAATCATCGGACTTTGGATGATGGTACTGGTACTGGTACTGGTACTGGTACTGGTACTGGAATGGTGGAGGTTCCGGGAAAGATTGTCAGGGTTCAAAAGAAATTTGGGGATATGCCGATTATGGTCATGTCCAAGGCTTGTCATTTGAATGATAAGAAGCCGACGGAACTTGTTTCCATGAAGGAAGAGGTAGGTTATGTTATGTTACGTTACGTTACGTTCGTTAGATTATGTTATGTTATGTTACGTTAGCAAATGGCATCACATGGCATTGTATATAAAGCACCCTTCTCACACACTTGTTCATCCATCCATACACACTCCATCCATACATCCCAACTTGACTCACTTTATCCATCCACACAAACAGCACAACGAATTCGGAGGCTATTTCATCGTAAACGGAATCGAACGTTGCGTACGCCTACTTCAGATCCCACGCAGAAACCACCCAACGGCAATCCAAAGATCCAATTACAAAAATCGTGGTCCAACTTATACAGACCTGGGAATTGCCATGAGGTGCGCGAGAGCTAATGAGGATCAGACTTCGATTACGAATACGGTTCATTATTTGACGACGGGGGGTGCGTCGTTGAAGTTTACGGCGAGGAAGCAGGAATTTTTGATTCCGGTTATTTTGATTTTGAGGGCTTTGAGTGGTGGTGATGGGAGTAGTAGTAGTGGTATTGGGGGCATTGGGGGCATTGGGGGAGTGACGGATGAAGAGCTCTACAATCGGATTTTACAGGGGGATGAAGAGAATACATTCCTTAAAGCACGAGCGGAATTGTTGTTACAGGATGCACAGAGGTTCACGGGGTTGAATACACCCAATGAATGTATTGCGTATATCGGATCCAGATTCCGTATGTTGAGTATGAAAGCGGATAGTACGCCTGATGTTGAAATTGGGCATTATATCATTGACCGATTCGTTTTGATCCATTGCAACAAGTATGGGGATAAATTGGAATGTCTGTTGTTGTTATTGAGGAAGTTGTACTCGTTTGCAGCGGGGGATTGTGGCATTGATAATGCGGACAGTTTGCAGAATCAGGAGATTTTGATGCCGGGGCATTTGGTTTGTTCGTTTGTCAAGGAGAAATTTGAAGAAATGTTCATGGCCGTCAGGATTGGGATTTTGAAGGAGATGAGGATGGATTATGCAAAGGCGACTGCGAATATGCAGGATACCTCTTGTATGAGCAAATTTGTGGATCGGTACGGTATGCTCGGAAATGGGGGGATTGGAAAGAAGGTACAGCATTTCTTGAGTACGGGAAATATCATCTCGTCGAGTGGACTGGATCTGATGCAAGTGAGTGGGTACACGATTGTGGCGGAACGATTGAACTTTTTGAGGTACTGTGCGCACTTTCGAAGTGTGCACCGTGGTCAATTCTTTCTGGAGATGAAGACTACAGCAGTGAGGAAATTGCTCCCTGATCAATGGGGATTTTTGTGCCCTGTTCATACGCCAGATGGTGGACCGTGTGGTTTGTTGAGTCACTTGGCGTTGAAGAGTATTCCCATGACTGCACCTGCGCCATTGAGTGGAGGTGCGCTGCTAAATCTTGATGATTTACTGGTCAAGCTTGGTGTCTCTCCGTCAGGAGCGGGTGGTGTTAGTGGTGATGGAAAAGGAGCTTCTGTGCATAATTATATTCCAGTCTGTATAGATGGAAGAGTAGTTGGTGGGGCATCTTCCAAAAGGTGTAAATCGATTACTTCGCAGCTTCGACAGATGAAGGTACAGGATGATCCTTCTGTCCCACCAACGCTGGAAATTGCCTTGATCCCTCCAGGTATGTATTTTATATGTATGCGTATGCCTTGTGGAAATGGTTTTCAGGATTTTGGAGCTTTTCTCACCTTTTTTTGTTTTCGTGTGTTTTTTTCAAATGTTCGTAGGTATCAAGGGAGGACCATATCCAGGGCTTTTTTTGTTCACAGGAAGTGCGCGTCTCGTGCGTCCAGTATTGAACAGAAACACAGGAAAGACAGAAATGATTGGACCCATGGAACAACCTTTCATGGATATTGCCTGTCTCGCGGAGGACGTCCGCGAGGGAATTACAACACATCAAGAGCTAGATCCTATGAACATGCTCAGTCTCATTGCGAGTCTTACACCATTTTCAGACTACAACCAAAGTCCCCGTAATATGTACCAATGTCAGATGGGAAAACAAACAATGGGAACGCCCTGTCATTCGTTCCCGCATAGAACTGACAACAAGCTTTACAAGTTGCAAACTCCTCAGGCAGCTATTGCACAAACTGCACGGCATGGAGAATATAAGATGGACGAATATCCAAACGGGACAAACGCTGTTGTTGCCGTATTGAGTTATACAGGTTTTGATATGGAAGATGCGATGATTCTTAACAAGTCTTCTTATGAAAGAGGTTTTGGTCATGCTAGTGTATACAAGACAATGAAGGTTGATATCAAGGACGAGGCGGAGAGAGCTGGTGCAGATGCCAAGGGAGGTGATAAGCCAAGAATGAAATTTTCGAACAAAAAAGTAAGAAGTCGTATCAATACCACGACCTCGTCTAGTATTGGAGGCATAGGAACTACTGATGAGGTTCTATACCCTAATTTAGGCGAGGATGGACTTCCTGAAGTAGGAACATGGGTTGATGAGGGTGATCCGATCTACTGTGTAGTCGACGAACTGACTGGGAAAGATAGAGCCGGGAAGCATAAGGAAAAGGAGAAAGCTTGTATTCAGTCTGTTCGGTTGCTTGGCCAGCCTGGAAGTAGCAAGGACAAGGCTAATCGTGATGATGTAGTATCCATTACTCTTCGTATTCCTCGTAATCCTCTCATCGGTGACAAATTTTCCAGCCGTCACGGGCAAAAGGGTGTGTTAAGTATATTGTGGCCTAACACAGACATGCCTTTTAGTGAAAGCGGTATCTCGCCTGATATTATTATCAATCCTCATGCCTTTCCAAGTCGTATGACAATTGGTATGCTTATTGAGAGTATGGCGGGAAAGAGTGGTGCTCTGCATGGAATGTTCCAGGATGCTACCCCATTTTCTTTCCATGAGTCTGGTGACAAGATTGCTGTAGATTACTTCGGAGAACAACTACAGTCTGCTGGTTACAGTTATTATGGCAGTGAGCCTTTGTACAGTGGCGTTTCAGGATGTTTGATGAAGGCAGACTTATACATCGGGGTGGTTTATTATCAACGTCTTCGACACATGGTTTCTGACAAGTACCAGGTGCGATCTACAGGCCAGGTGAACGCTCTGACAAGGCAGCCGATTAAGGGAAGAAAGAAGGGTGGAGGAATTCGTTTGGGAGAAATGGAACGTGATTCACTTTTGAGTCACGGTACAGCTTTCTTACTGCACGATAGGTTGTTGAATTGCAGTGACAAGCACGTTGCCTATGCATGTCGCAGATGTGGCGATCTCCTTTCACCAACTACAGAAAAAAGCTCGGTATTAACAGCTGGTCAAACAGCAATGCAAGCCATGTCAGGAAATCAAGCTCGTCTTCGTGTCTATTGCAGAAATTCTAAGTGCAGAGAGAAATGCGAAAGAGAGGGAGCCAACGATGACATGGTTGAGCCAATTATTCTTCCGTACGTCTTCAGATATCTTGCAAACGAGCTTGCAGGAATGAACATCAAAATGACGATGGACATTAACTAAGCTAAAAACTACATCAGAACATTTTCCGAAGAAATATTTTTATTGATAAGCGCAAAGATAATTGAAAGTTATTACAGTGATGTCTTTTCTTAGTATACGTCAATCATTCTTAGCATTTTCTCCGATGGTGTTTGCTTCAAGTTTTTCGAAATTTCTATGTTACCTCGAGTACAAGCCACCTTTGGATCTTCCTCATTCACGCCCAGACTTCGATAAATATCAATAGCATCTTGCCAAGGTTGTAACGCTCGCTGATACTCCTTGTTTCGAGCAAACACTGAGCCAATGTTGTTCAAGACCTGTTGATGACAAGAGGATTAAAAGGTAAGGAAGACATTGGAAGTAGAAAGCATGTTTTTGCTATCTCCGTAATCAATCTACTCACCTGAGCTACTTCCACGCAATTTAAACCCAAGTTTTCTCGTCGGATCTTCATGCTGATCTCATATGAATCAATGGCTTCTTTCAATCTACCAGTCTCACAATAAATAATTCCCAAATTGAACTTTATCTCTGCAATTCCTAAGTTGCCGAATTTGTTTCCTGAGTCGATATGAATTTGCAAGGCCTCCTCCAAAAGAACAAGCGCTTCCTTATGTTTACGCTTACGAATGAAGCACTCGCCAATTTTAGTCAGAACCTTTGATCCGATTGCATGTTCTTTGCCCAACACTGAATGATATATTGCAAGAGAATCTTGCAAGTATTCCACTGCTCTGTCATAATCCTCTGCTCAGTTAAACAAAGACTACCTCGTTAGAATTATAGCATGGGTAATAGTCAAAATACAGCAAATCAGCCTTCTTACCAAATTTCAGATGAGCTTCGCCAATGAAGAAAATTAGATCGGCATATTCAACGTTCTTGTAATCTTCCCTCTCTTCGTACAAATCTTGTGCAAGACTGTAACAATCAAAAACTTCTACGCTATCTTCTGACGAAATGTCAAGTATCGCGAGCCCGAGTTTAACCAATGTATTCCTGATTCGCCCACTCTGGTCAAGCGGTGCTCCCTTGAAGATACTCAAGGCTCGTTTGTATGAAGTAATGGCCTTCGCAACTTCGCCATACTTGTGATAAATCTCTCCGAGAAGGCTTAGAGCATTTCCGACCTCTAGTGCATCATCTCCAAAGTTTCGAAGATAGATATCACGAGATAGAGCTAAACAGGTCAAAGCCAGTGATATTTCATCGTCTGGTGGGCTCGCCCTTGTACAATGAAATGCAGCCTTGTCTTGAAGTAAGACAATTCTGCCTAGATCATAAAACAAATCAGCAGCGTGTGTATCAGTGTCAACAAGCCGTCCCGAAAAAATTCTCTGAGCTTTCTTGTAATAGTCCAGGGCCTGATCACTTTTCTCATGACCTTGATAAGCTTTACCAATAAAATGAAAAGACTGTGCGATGTCGATGTGATCTTTTGATAGACGATCTACTCGAATGCGAAGAGCCTTGTCAAAAGAGAGTGCAGCTTCGTCCCATCTTTTCAATTTCAGAAGTGTGGATCCCTTCTTATTGAACGTATCAGCAATCACCAGACTGTCAGCGCCCGAATCTTTAAGTAGCTGTAATGACTCATCGTAGCTCTCAAGGGATCGAGAAAACTCGCCAGTGTCGAACAAAATATCCCCTATGCATTGAGAAGAATATGCAACCTTTTCTTTTTGGCTAATATGCAGGATTTCTTTGGTTGAGGCTTCCACAGATTCATCCAGAGCCATTCGGGTTAATAATAATGAAACCTCGTTGTAGCATTCTACGCTCTTATCGTATTCACCAAGTTTTCTATAAAGAACTGCCATTGTTTGGAGCATTTCTTCGTATATCGAAGGTGTGAGATGTAGACGGGAAATGAATGGGTCTTCGTCTTCGTGTGCATAAGCTAGCGTTTCAGATATCGAGATGCTATCTTGAAGAATCTCCTTCGCTTCTTCAAAATATGATATTGCAATCTTGCAGTCGCGAATAGCAAAACTAGTCGGTCTCAATAGTTGAAGCCTACGCGGCTCGTGTTCCTCAATGTCATTCCTAATTACAAGCCAAGAACAGAGTTTTCCAATTTCATACAGAGTAATGGCCATTGTTATTCGCTCGTAATTGACATCCTCGTCAGTAGCGCATTTATTCTCGTCTTTGACATTATCACCAAGACGTTCAATACGTCGCTTTCTCAATAATATCGAATCTTCCAAGTGTTCAGTAGCAAGCCTTCGCTCTCTTGAAAAGTCTTTGGAGCAAACATTATCAGATTCAATCTCTAATTCTGACATCTTCTCAAGAAACTTTGCACCTCGTATAGTTCCCATATCTAACAAAATTTCAGCCATTTGTCCCTCAATTTCAATCAAATCTTCAAAACTAAGCTTTGTTTTGAAGATACGACCTATTGGGCACAAACGCAATCCGATGTCAATTGTAGTTTGAAGGTGGTTGTAAATATCTTCAACGAAGGAACCGCAGTCAGACTCTGATTGCAGAACTGCTACGATATCGCTGATCATCGCCACGCAGGACCCGCCAGAGGCAAGGTCTAACAGGTGACTATGGTGGATAGCTGAGCTCTCTTCATAGTAAATGAAGGAAACATCAAGGTCCCCTAGAGTTTCATAAACTTTCCCTATGACTTCGAGCGATTCAGACACCTCGAGTTCTCTGGATTGGATCCTACCGCTCTTATCATTAGGAGGTAGATGTGATTGAACGAGAACGACAGCATCTTTTCGTATCTTTAGAGCATCTTCAAAGTGCGCGAGGGCCTTTTGGAGGTCAGGTTTTTCACAGTAGGCCATACCAATTATGTGATGAATAAAACCTACTTCGGGATGCGATTTTCCGTAGAGAAGAGTTTTATTGTACAATGCTTCTGAAAAAAGTTCCAGCGAGCCGTTCAATTCACCCATTTCTCTGCGAACATTGCCCATGACTAGAAGTAGGTTAGCCACAACTTCGTCACAATTCTCGTCCATTGACCTCATCAAAAGCAACGCTTCGTTGAAGCAAGATAAAGAGGAATCGTATTCTTTTAGAGTAAAGTGCAGTTCGCCCATCGAAGCCAGAGTCTTCGCAACACCTTGCACATGCTGCTTGCTTTGGCACTTGCTGTAAAAACTCAAAGCCTTTTCATAACAAAGCATGGCATCCGCATTCTCATTGCCACATTCATAGACAGCAGCAATCCTGCTAAGCACTCCACCCATTTGCAGTTGTGTCTTTTCACTCAAGAGCTTCGTCGGTTTTGTAGCTTTGGACAGTCTCTTCGTTTCAACAGAATTAATATGTTCGTAACGGACCAGCGATCTATAATAATACTTCATTGATTCAGCCTCCTTTTTGTATCTAAAGAGAGAATCGCCGAGAGCCTCAAGTGACTTGGCAACACTTTTTACATGTACCAGGTCAATTTCATCGTCTTCAAGATCTGATTCATTCTCGCTTTTGTCCTCATACTGCCAACGTGAGCTATCCTTACTACGAATCAAGCTTCCGAGCAAACCGTAGCATTCTGACATGGCTTTGTCCACCTCAATATCAGCCACTAGCGATGGATATTCATTCATCAAACCAATGACCGAGTCATAAAACTCCTCAAAATCTGCAACATGCATACTCGCTGCATCTGCAAAGTCCATGTTATCCAATCTTCCTTTCACAAATGATACATCTGATAAAATATTAGCAACAGTTTGATATTGCATAGACCGCATGAGATGCCATGGTAGCATCTCGTATGCGTACTCAACCTGCATCCTTTCCATTTCTGCCATGCTATCAATTGTTCGTGCACGATATAGACATGATAAACACGATGATGACAAAATGAAATTCAAAGCATGTTCCGGGTTCCAGTTCTCCTGATCAAAAATGCGATACGAAAATTTGAGTCGCTGGCAGCCTTGATCACTCGAGTTCCCCTTTAGGAAAAATGAAAATAGTGACGAGTTTTGTGAAATATGAAGGCCGTATTGTAGGTGCAGGTCATGATTGATCTTGAGAAATTCTATTGCCGGTGCCTCCAATTGGTCGCTACCGCCAATATTATTGCTTTTGTTGCTCTTTGATTCCCGAAGGGACAGTTGCAGCAAAGACATGTCTTGCACAAGTACATCCTTGACCCGATCTGATATTTGTATGATCATTCTATCCGTCACAGCTGATCCGTTATTGTTCTTGCTCTGGCATCGTTCTTCTAATTGAGTCGCAATAAGCTTACTCCACAGCATATATACAACAGCAAGTGGTACCGACGGTCGCTGACAGGAAGCATGCGAAGAATCTGCGCCACCACTCGTGCTTCCACCCTCATCTATCATCGAGGTGACATCGTAGCTGGGACCAGAATGATTGCTGTTACCACATGATCCCCCAGCAAGATCAAATCCAACCATTATATTATGCAATGAATCTGATATATCTCCATCGCCTGCTAATCTCCTTTGATGACGCATAAATATTGAAGTTTTGAAAACATCTTTCTCCAATGAGTTCTGATAGGATGTACTTAATTTCGAATGCCTGGTGAAGGAATCATTACTTCCCTCTGATCCAGAGATAGTATCTGGTGAACTATCGCCCTTGGAATTAGCATCTATCTTCGTTGTGGAGGGGTTGTGGGAGGAAAAGACGATGCACATTGCTCCAAAACACATCTTGCAAATATTCCTCACTTCATCTGCATCAAGTACGGGAGGACAACTGGTTCCTTCTTTATCGTTTTCGAAGTCAGCAGAGATGTTACATTTCTCAAATGCCGCATCAATATTCTCAAAGAACAGTTTATTTCGTGCATAAGCTTCGTTAGACTCAGTCTTTTGAAATTGAGGAAGAAAAACATCTTGTCGGAGTAAATATTGCCCACTTTGGCCGGGTCCGATGCCTTTCATCGGTTGATTCCCAACGGAAGCACTGGAACTATCATCTCCTTGAACAATATTATGAGTTGTTACATGTGGAGGTGACGGAGAAGAATTATCTGATTTTGAAGATGCGGGGTCTGCGGTCATAGCTGTAGTACTATTGGCACCACTTGTATTACTTTGGATTCTCATTCTTAGATTATTGGCGCTGCTGCTCAGATTTGTGAGTAATGACTCAGTATCACTGCTGTGCTGTGTATCACCCTGGAGATCTTCTAGGCTACTTTCTATGCCGGAGAAGATATCTTCGGTAACTTCCTTTAGATCTTCGTTTTGTTCTACTATCAACCTAGGGCTTTTCTTAGTTTCGGTGTTATTCGTAGGGGGGGGGTGTTCACTAGTACTAGTATGATTCGAGTGACTATTAGTGCCACCTTCATTGCTCATGGATATATAAGTACTGGTGCGTATCGTAGACGAAATACTTTTGCGATTTTCCTCGGGAAAATCAGGAGTTTCGCAGTCATGGTGGTGGTCATCCCAGCGCGAGGAGTCATGGTGCTGATCTAGTAGAGGAGAAATGGGACTTCTACTTGAAGCGGAGATCTCTTGTTGGAGTTCTTCTTTGGCTGGACTGCACGTCGTCAACGGCGAAGTTCTAGGACTACTTTCTCCCTGCAATGTACTCATCATACGCTTTGGAGATCGGAATGACTTTGGTAAGAGTTTTGTGTTAGCTTTCATCATATTTCTGAAACCTATTACAGTGAAATATGAGATGCCTTCTATACTACCCTATGCGACAAATCGGCCCTCCAAAATGTATAAGCGGTACCGGTACTCGGATCTTTTTGTATCGTACAATCAGTTCTGTTGGAGGATAATGGAGGCACTGCTCAGGGCAATAAGAACAGTTATTGAAATATCTATCACTATCTGAATGCCTCGGTTTTATGAACTTGAACTTGATCCTCGAATGAAATTACGCACACAAGAACTGAAAATACATCGTTCGGTCAGCAAGAATTTGTTTTTTATTTATTTTGGAAAATCGGAAGTTTGTGACTTTTCAATCGTTGAAAATTGCCGAATAATGTCCGCGTGAAAAATTAGGCTATTCTGATTCCATGACGCCACGTACGTAACACGTACGCAACGTGTAAGTTATAGACGTTCTTACGTGTTAGTTGAAGTTTACAAGAAGGGATTGAGGTTGCACCTTGATCCACAATTTTGAAAGCGGTCATGGAAGCTATTTTCATTTCATCTCGGCCCTAGAAAGCTATTTTGAATCATTATCTCGGCTCAAGAAAGCTATTTTAAGTTTTGATCAATCTCAAATCCCCATCCCTCGCCCTTTGCTCATAATTTATTAATTCTTTTCTCTGAATTTATCGGTTACAAAAGCCCCAAGGGCCTATCACAGTCTGTCCTTCCCGTTTCCTCCTTTAAATTGCCAATCACTTTTTGTCAGTCGTATCCAAAAATATATAACAACTCGTTCCTATGTGCTGAACATCCTATTTCAGAGAATATTCGATAATAAGAAGTCAAATGATAATACTTTGCATATGCTTGATATGATTCTCGAATCGCTGTTCCTTCACCCTTTAACACGACGCAAATCTCGGTATCAAATTCTCTCGTCATTTTCATCCACATCACTAGTAGTACTAGTTGCAATTGAAGAGTGGGCGTCGTTGTCTGTGCCAGGAAGGAGTACTTCTTGTCTTCTTGTTCTTCTTGAACAACAGCTGCACTACTACCAGTAACCAGTACCATTACTACTATCAGCACCATCATTGTTGATACTGTAGAGCAAATAGTGGGAGTGTCGGAAAAGAAGGGTAAAGGAGAAGTGAGATGTCCTCTTGGGTTAGTGGTGAAAAGGAGAAGAGTCATTCTGTGACGATTCGACGAAAATGGAAGAAGTCTTCCGAAGGCTAGCTAGACTTCGTTTTGTCACCTCCTCCCCGCGGTGATCGGTGGCAAGTCAATCGACAAAGTCATTCTTGTAAGTACAAAGAATCTTTGTCGTTGGAGGAAAAACGAAAAGAAGGCGCGAAGAAGGCGCAGCTGCCGCTGCCTTTCTTTTATCAGCAGCAGGAGAAGGTGCGGTTACTAGAGTGCAGTCAAGAACGACGAACAAGACCAAGAAATCGACGGAGGAGGAGGCGCAGGCGATGATCTTTCTGCTTTATTCGTTCTTCAAGATCACGCTGGTGCTGTTGTTGTTCCTCGCCGTCCTGATCCTCGTCCCCCTATTAGTACTGTAGTACTAGTACTAGTATTACTAGTATCTGCCCCTCGTCCTCGTCTTCATCTGTCAGTGTTTGTTTTTACATGAGGATTTGAGGATTTTGGGTGCAATGTGCAATTCTACACCTCCTAAAACGAAAAAAACACAAATGTTTTCCAGCAGGAGCAGCACTGCTGGACTGTCCAATAAATGTTGATTCTTGAAATTATTACATAGTACAACAATTATGCGTTTCGTGCATTGCACTAGTTAGGTTACAACGCTTTGCTCGTTGTAAGGAACCTTTTTAGCCACTTTCAAACTGTTCTTCCCACCATCAACAGTGTGCAATGCAATTGATTGTTGTACAGTAGTACGGAACAAATTTCAATTAGAGCAGCGGTAAACCGTGTTGGATACATTGGGGGTGTCATTTTCGTTGAGGAGGGACCTTCGTGGACGAAGAATCAATTTGTAGTTCTTGAAAGATTGATGGTCGGCTTGCGCTTTCCTTGCTGGTCGTTCTGTCGTTCTGTCGTTACTCACACATCATCATATACAGCTTCTGTACATGATACACAATTTACACTTTACACTTTACACTTTACACTTTACTGTTGTATCATATGATACGGTACGGTACACCACACTAGGGTATCAATAATCACGACCACGATAAAGATGGAAACAACGTCGTCTGGTATTCAAGGCAACGCATCCCTCCCAATCATTGATATTTTCCCGATTGTATCAATTGCAACCCTGTCGGCTATTTTACAATGTAAACACTCCAACCATTTGAACTTGTTCTTGAAACATACAAGTAATAATGCTACACAAAGTAGTAGCAGTAGGAGTACGGCATCTGCATCTGCATCTGCATCTGCGAAATACCAAATTGCATTGCTCATTTGTGTACAACTAGCACACAACACTCTTCTCTTCCAGCACAAATCCAATCACAATGCTGCCCAAAACATGAACGAGGAAGGTAATGGTAATGGTAATGATGTTCATGCTGATGGTGCAGTATCAGTATCACTAACACCATCATACGATCAGATTATCATCCTGTCTTATTTGACGATACTACTCTCCATCGTGGATTCAATCCTATCCGTGAGACCGACAGCATCATCATCATTGTTGGACTTCTTCTTTCGCGCCACCAGTACCAGAACCAGTACCAGTACCAGTACCAGTCCTTCATGTTCTCGGACGAAGAAGAAATCAATATCAGTGGGATTACTCGTCTCTCAATTATCGTACTGCAGGTATTTCTTCCAGTACTTGAATTTCAGAATTATTTTGAAAGCTGCGATTCCATCAACGATTGCGTTACTTTATGCAACCATTTGGATCCAATTCGAAATGGGCATGGGCACGGGCATGGGCATGGGCACGGGCATGCTAATAAACAGGGGGTATAAAAATGTCATGAATGGCGAGCAGTGGCAACGAACAATATTCATCGTGACTTGGTTTGCAACGATTGTATTTTATGCTCTTCAGCGACGTCGGATAATCAACACTTTGAATATTATTCATCATTGTCATTCAATTGATTCTTATTCTTGCAACAACAAGAGAGGACGAGGAGAATTACACGTGGCAGGGCATCCGCATCCCAACGACCTCTATTACGAATCATCGGCCCAGAGTGGCATTGGCATTATTGGCATTGGAGAAAAGAGGAAACCGAAGGAAAATAAATGGGAGCATTGGTCGACGGAAGAATTTCTTCAATGGGTCATTTCTCTCTATAGGATGGAAACGCATGGGCATGGGCATGGGCATGGGCATGGGCATGGG
>Ga0115005_10003365_pt1 | contig 12766 bp, 14 predicted proteins | sample ArcOceMetagenome_FD_87163 | JGI IMG/M metagenome (GOLD analysis project Ga0115005, IMG submission 87163) | Marine eukaryotic phytoplankton communities from Arctic Ocean - Arctic Ocean - Greenland ARC118M Metagenome | ecosystem: Environmental > Aquatic > Marine > Oceanic | place: Arctic Ocean... | reverse complement strand
TTATCTCTTACCAACTATGTCAATGAACGCGATTTATCGCTTTATTGTAAAACGAAGGCAGGTCAAAATGCCCGCATTAGAATAATTTTATATTAGTCTTTTTTCAAACCGATAATTGCTGTATAATAAGTATGGACATGGAGGTTTATTACAATATGTTTCTGGGTATTGGATTTATGAAAGATCCCCTGGATGGATGGAAGGAGAAGATACTGTTCATTTTATCTATATAAACGAAAAATGGGAACTATATACTCCTGCTGAATTTCCTCCTGAAATGCAATTTATTTCCACATCAGCTAATTCTTTATTAGGAGGCGGCCATTTAGCCTTAGATTTATTTGGATTAATTCCTGTTGTAGGGGAAATTGCAGACGGTATTAATGCGGTTTGGTATTATGCAGAAGGAGACTTGGTTAATGGTTCACTTTCTGCAGCAAGTATGATTCCTGTTTATGGTTACAGTGCAAATGCTGCTAAATGGGCAAGAAATACATTAAGATTATCCGATGGGGCATTCCATTCTGCCCAAGGACTTCAATTTACTCGAAGATTCTATGGCTCTCTGGGTCTGGCGGAAAGTGCATTATATCATGTCTATAGGCATAAGGCTGATGATTTAACAAAAGCTATTCATGGTGTTTTTAAGCATCCAGGTGAAATTATTGGAGTAATGGATGATGCTGTTATTAAATTAAATCAAGGATCATCAGATGTATTAATTGATATTATACAAAGTAACGGAAACAGGAAGATTGTAGTTGAGATGGGTGATGCAATTGGCAGGAAAGGAGGGTTTACTGGTGATGGATCAGATTTAACTAAATTAACAATAGTCTTTGAAGGTAATACTAATAAAATTATTACTAGTTTCCCAAACTAAAATTTAAAAAAATGATTAACATAATTTTATCCAAAGGCAATTACAAAAATATTGCAATTAAAATCGAGGGTTTTACTCCCGAATCCATTGCTGATTCATATTTATTAAAACCTTATTTAAAAAACAATCTATTGACTTTAGAAAAGTATATTTCAAATAATATGACTACTTTTTTAGATTTCATTAAAGCAATGCCAATTGGGGAAAAAACACACTTCCCATATGACTTCTCTGATCAGAATGTTGCCTTTATTTCTATTAAAAAATTAAATCAAAAGAAGTTAAATATCTTTTTTACTTATTCTACGAAATTAACCTTTTCAGATATTTCGAAAGATTTTGACCCTGATTTAAAAATAGAAGATGATAAAGATTCATTAATTATTGGAGGCAAAATCATTGATATTGATAACTTAAATTTTAGTATTATCAATCATTAAATACTAATGAAAAATAGTTTCTTTTTGGAAAGAGTTTAGATTTTTTGTCTAAACTCTTTCCTCTTATAAAATCAAAAAACTGACTTTTCCCCTCCAATTGGTACTGACTTCTGAATTTTATTTTGAATTTTTACAATGTAAAATTTAAAGCACGTTATAAAAAAATTCAACTATGACTTTCAGATTCATTCTAGCCATTTTTATCCTAACCATTTTTTCAAATTGTAAAAGTGTCAACTTCCGAAAAGACACCGCAACCGATCAATTAAACAATATGCAATCGGGCGTGATGTTCATTCGGCTACCCACCAATGAAGCTAAAATTGCCAAGCTTAAAACAATGGGAAGAAGTGATTTAGCCAAAAAAGAAAGTGCGGAGATGGCTCAATTTCATTCTGACATTTTAAAATCCTTTGAGAAAAATTTCACTTTTTGTCCCGTCTATTATTATTACTCTGATAAAAGTGTGGAGGTCAAAAATGGAAATTTTGATGGCAATCTTTTTGATGCAAAATTGAATAATGTTTCGGCTTTACCTTTTTCCAAAAAACAAAAATTTTACGCAGAATTTGGATTTGTTCACCAAGAAGAATTAACAGTAGAAAAAAATGGACAATCTGTAAAAGTCGCTGGACTGGGAGGAAAAAAAGCATTTGTCATCAGGACTCATGAAGGTATCCAACCGCTTAGTCCTTTTCCCTACACCATCAATTATTACTATAAAGGTGATGGAACTTTAACTAAACCTGTCCAAAAAATAAATGACCAACTTTTTAGAGCGGTAAGTGATTTGGAGAGAAGGAAGTTGAGAAGGGAACGACGGCAGTAGGCAATCTCCTATTATCAGTCTGCCTACTAAAAAACTGTTAATTGCTTACTGAAAGACTGCCTACTGGGAAACTACCAACTGAATATGTGCCAAATGATGTTGGCCATGCCACGCGTACAATGCGACCATTTCATTGAGGGAAATTTGTTGTCCAGATTCGGGGTGAGTGAAGCATTTTTCCAAATCTGCTTCGCTTAAATTTTTCAACATCACGATCTAACGTACATGCAAACATTTCAAAAATTGGACACTCGATTCGATAGGTGCATTTTTTCCATCTTCCAATTCTCCCCACAATCTTTCATCGTAAGCTTTGATAATTGGGGAGTCTTCCGTCAAGGTCCATTTGAATCGAATATAACTATTCAGGTGACTGTCAGGCAAATGATGCACCACTTGGCGAATCGTCCAACCTCCAGGTCGATAAGGAGTATTTAATTGTTCCTCCGTCAATCCTTCGACAGCTGCTTCGATTTGTGCGGGAGTATTTTCGATGATCGAAATCCAATTAGAAATATCTTGGGGAGAAAAAGATTCGGGTGTTTTAAATTTACCGATAGGAAATTTTAGTTGTTCGATATCCATTTTATTGATTGATTTTTGATTGGTAAAAACCTTAACTAGGAATTTCGCAATCGATTGATTCCCCAATCACCAAATCAACCGATCAACCATTTAATTACAAACATAAACATGCTCTTCCAGCTTAGTTAAATTACCACAACCACTTCTAAAGGGTTGGATAAAAGCGCCAATGTACAACCTATCCACCTTTCTATCATCTTGAAAATCTTCGGCATTTTCTCTAGTCTTAAAACCCGGAATAACAATTTTATAATTTGGTTTTCCACCTAAATCTTTTTGTAAAACAATCGCTCGATCAAAACTCATTTCTACTCGTTTGCGCTTGCTTTTTGCTTGAACTAAATCGGAGTAACTGGCAATTTGAATAAAGTATCTTCCAATGCTGGTAGAAGAAGGTTTAATCACTTTTTTCTTGGAAGAAGAAGAAGAAGAAGAAGAAGAAGAAGAAGGTGTTGTCGAAGATGATTGCGATGGCGATGACGGCAAAGAAGATGATGAAGGTGTAGAAGGAGAGGATGTAGTCGTTTCCTTCTTAGCTTGCTTTTTTTCTTTTTTAGGTGCAGCGCTTGTTTTATTTATTTTTGGAGCATCATCACTTGATAAAAATCCTGCTGGAATATATTCTTTTACCAATTCACTTTCCAGAATTTGGTCTTTAAAATAATATCCAGCAGCGCCTCCACCCAACAATAAAAAAAGAAAAATCCAAGGCCAGACAGATCGTTTCTTTTTGGAAGAAGTACTGCTGCTAGCAGGATTATTTTTTTGTATTTGTTTCATCGCCTTTCTGGAAGGCTCGGTCAATGTATTCACTTTTACACTTCGACGATAGTGCGCACTTTTTAATTCTTTGATTAACTTAATGACGTCTTGGATTTGTGTTTTTGGAGTACCTCCAACACCGCCTGCGGGAACCATTAACTTTTTATTCGCTCGAAGTTTTAGAAATTTTAAATCTCCACTCAAAGTAGAATCAGGCGACGAAGCATCCGAAAGGATTTGAATCGTTTCGCTCACTTTATTTTCGGTTAGCATCTGTGTCAGATAATCGAAAAAATCTCCAGAATTCGTTTGATAAGCCATTCGGTAAAATTAAGAAAAAATTTAATATTGAACTAGAAAATTTAATATTGAATATTCAGAGAATTACGGCACCAACGCTCTAAAAATCTCACTCGTCCCTTCACTCACGAAAGTATACTCCGAACCACTCCCCGCAAAAAATGCTCCTCCCCTCTCCAGTCGAAATTCATCATTTCCACTCTGCACCATCACTTCGCCTTCCATCACAATTAAAGTCTCAGGAGTCGTTGCCTTTTTGCAAGAATATTTTTCTAAATCTTTCAGGGAAATTCGAGTCAATTCAAAATCAGGTGCGGGCGTTTCGTACACTTTCACGCCTCGATCAATTTCAGTTCCAGTCAAAACATTTGGAATCACCGGTTCAAAAGTCACGTGTTCTAACAATTCTCTTACATCCACATGCTTGACCGTCAAACCACCTCGAAAAACATTATCAGAATTGGCCATCAATTCCATGTTCACTCCTTCAAGATAGGCATGTGGAATTCCTGCATCTTGAAATATACCTTCTCCTTTTTGTAAACAAACTAAGTTAAAAATATAGATAGAAAAAACGCCTCGGTCAAAATGACCACCTTCCAACAGGTTATCTCGAAACGCCAATGCTGCCCAATAATCAGGACTATTTTTAAGTAATTTTTTTACTGCAAAATCTAAACTCAATCGTTCCGCAAGTGGTTGCAAAATTTCATCCACCGTCTTTTGCGACATCTCCATCAGATTTTTATAAAAGTGAAAAAGTTTATCATCCACTTCTTTTTGCAAAATCCGTTGGTAGTATTCCAACAACATTTTAAACTCGGGAACTGACTTCAAGACTTCCTCAATCGCCTCCAAAGATTTAAATCCATGCAACAACCAAAACTCGGTCATCGCAACCATCACTTCTGGTTTATGATTATCGTCTTTGTAATTTCGATTAAATGCGGTGATCGAAATACCTGCTTTTTCTTCTCTCGCAAAACCAATTTCCGCAGCCTTCTTGGTCGGGTGAGTTTGGATGGAAAGCATCTTTTTCACATCCAAAACTTTGAACAAATAAGGCAATCTTTCTCCAAATTTATTAATTACTTTTTCACCCAACGCCTCAGGATTCTTTTCCAAAAAGTCTTTTAATGAAATTTCTTTACCATCCACATTCAGCTGTGCTGGGCCACGCTGATGCGCGCCCAACCAAACCTCCGCAAATGACTGACTATCAACATTCTGCAACCTCATCAACTTAGGAATAAATTCTTTTCCTCCCCAAGCATAATTTTGAATTGCTCCTTTTATTGGAAAAACGTTTTTCATAAATTCTATTTATTTAGTGATGAGTTAGGAGTGATAAGTGATGAGTTTCTTGCTCATAAAAACTCATCACTTATCACTCCTAGTTCATCACTATATTAAACTCGCATTTTCTTATAATTATTAATCAAACCATTCGTAGAAGAGTCATGAGATTTTACCACTTTTTCATCTTCTAATTCAGGTAATATTTCCTTTGCCAGTTGCTTCCCGAGTTCTACGCCCCATTGATCAAAACTGTAAATATTCCAAATAATTCCTTGGGCAAAAATCTTATGTTCGTACATCGCAAGCAAACTTCCAAGTGCGCGTGGCGTTATTTTCTTTATTAAAAAAGAATTTGTTGGACGGTTACCTTCAAAAATTTTGAACGGTAAAAGTTTTGCAATCTCCTCTTTCGACTGACCTGCTGCTTTTAAATCTTCGGTAGCTTCTTCTTTCGTTTTTCCATTCATCAGCGCTTCCGTTTGCGCAAAAAAATTGGATAATAATTTTACGTGATGATCGCCAATTGGGTTATGCGAATTAGCCGGTGCAATAAAGTCACAAGGAATTAATTTGGTTCCTTGATGAATCAATTGGTAAAAAGCATGTTGGCCATTCGTTCCAGGTTCGCCCCAAACGACTGGGCCAGTTTGGTAGTTCACTTTCTTTCCATTTCGATCTACGCACTTTCCATTGCTCTCCATATTTCCTTGTTGAAAATAAGCCGCAAACCGATGTAAATATTGATCGTAAGGTAAAATCGCTTCCGTCTCTGCTCCAAAAAAATTATTGTACCAAATACCAATTAACGCCAACAGAACAGGAACATTTTTCTCAAAAGGAGTTTTCTCAAAATGCTGATCCATCGCATGAAACCCATCCAATAACTCTTCAAATTTTTCAAAACCAATCGTACACGCAATCGACAATCCAATTGCTGAAGTCAACGAATATCGACCGCCTACCCAATCCCAAAACCCAAACATATTTTCACCTGCAATTCCGAAATCTTCCACGCCTTCCTGATTGGTAGATACCGCTACAAAATGCTTTTTTACAAACTCATTCTTTTTCGCTTTTTTCAAAAACCAATCCCGAGCAGATCGAGCATTGGTCATCGTCTCTTGCGTCGTAAAAGTTTTAGAGGCTATGATAAAAAGAGTTGTCTCAGGCGACAAATCTTTCAGGGTCTCCGCAATATGGGTTCCATCCACATTCGAAACGAAATGAATATTCATCCCTTTTTTCCAATAAGGTTTCAACGCTTCCGACACCATCACAGGCCCCAAGTCGCTTCCACCGATTCCGATATTTACGACATCAGTAATTCGTTTTCGAGTATAGCCTTTCCATTTTCCAGTAATAATTTTATTGGAAAAAATATTCATTTGTTCCAAAACAGCATTCACTTGCGGCATCACATTTTTGCCATCGACTTTGATCGTTTTTTTCGAACGATTCCTCAAAGCGGTGTGCAAAACTGCTCGACCTTCTGTTTCATTTATTTTCTCACCAGTAAACATTGCTTTGATTTCAGCTTTGAGATTGGTCTCTTTAGCTAATTGTAACAATAATTTTACGGTTTCTTTGGTAATTCTGTTTTTGGAAAAATCCACCAACATCTCTTCAAAGGTCAGAGAGAATTTTTGAAATCGACGTGCATCGTTCGCAAACAAGTCTTTCATCTGTACACGCTTCATTTCTTGATGATGCTTTTTTAACTTTTTCCACGCATCAGTTTGGGTTGGGTTTATTTTTTTAGACATGGTCTTTTTTTGAACAGATAACCGTTAATGCTTAATGGTTAATCTTTTTTCTAGTGAGTGAAATGTGATTTTTAAATAGGTAAAAGAGTATTTACAATTTTATTTTTCTGAATAACACTATCTTTTTGCGGCGAAAATAAAGATATTTTCCGATATTAGACTCGACACAAGGAGCAAAATGATTAATCTTCTTACTAAAAGGAGAATTTCAATCGCTTCAAAATATTTCACCAAAACGTTCCCCTTCAAGGGACAAAGACATGTCTTGGAATAACATACTTGGGAAACGTGGAGAACAACTCGCTGTTTCATTTTTAGAAAAAAAAGGATATCAAATTTTAGCAATCAATTGGCGACATCGCCGAGCGGAAGTAGATATTATTGCCAAGGATGGAGCAATTTTAGTTTTTGTGGAAGTAAAAACTCGAAACAATAATAATTACGGAGAACCTGAAATTGCGGTCGATCAAAAAAAAGAGGATTTACTCGCTTTCGCAGGAGCAGCTTACATGAGAGAGATTGAGCATGATTGGGAAATTCGTTTTGATATTATTTCGATTATTTATAAAAATGAGCAGAGTTTTACGATTAAGCATTTTGAGGATGCGTTTTTTCCAAATAATTAATACGTGGTGGTCTGCTTTTTTTAATCCGTATAGAAGTAGACCTAAAAAGAGAGCGGAGCGACTAAAAAAAATCTAATTGGTGACGAGAAGATATATTAATGGAAAAAATCGCTTTCCTCTTTTTCCAGATCTACTAAAGTTGACCAATACGCTGAATAATGTGCTTCAAAATTCAGCAAATGTGATATTTTTCAAAATCAATGAAAAAAAAGACCTTTTTTTGGCCCTTTTTTTGAAAAAAAATACCTTTTTCGTTTTAATTCAACATTAATAAACTTATCTTTGCACTCCAATTTTGAAAAAAAGATATTACAATGAAAAAAGATACTCATCCAAAGAATTATAGAAAAGTGGTGTTTAGAGACATCTCTAACGACGTAGAATTCGTTACTCAATCTTGTGCAGACACATCAGAAACTGTAGAGTTTGAAGGTGCAACTTACCCACTTATCAAAATGGAGATTAGCGCAGCTTCTCATCCATTTTTTACTGGAAAAATGCAGTTTGTAGATACAGCTGGTCGAATTGACAAGTTTAACAAGAGATTTACAAAATTTGCGGAAGCAAATCCAACTGTTCAAGAAGCAGAAGAAGCAGAAGAAAACGCAGCGGAGTAATTTCCACTTCTTATTTTTCTTATTCGAAAAAAAAGTCTTGAACATGGTTCAGGACTTTTTTTTTGCTCTATATCGTAACGGGGCTTTCCCAAGTCCCGTAAACTTTACAAAACTCGAAAATATTATCGTCTTTTTGAGACCTGGATTATTATCCTTCGGGACTCACCTCCTCATTTCCGGTACTCGGATTATCATTTTCGAGACTTGGGAAAGCCACGCTACGAATTAAAAAGCTTACCGAAGCAAAAATTATTTGTGATTATCTTCTAAAACGTGGCTGAAAAGAATATTTTTACAAAAAAAACCACACACATAAACTGCTATGCCAAATATCATACTTTTTGACGACGATGTACGTGAGCACTTATTGCCTCTAACATTTACTCGCCCGGTGGGTGAATTGCGTGTTGGAATTCTGACTATTAAAGAAAAATGGCAGCATCACCTGCGCGTAGATACTATTTCCCATATTACTCAAGACTATCTGGTAGACAAATTTCCGATTCATATTGAAGAGGATAATATTGTGATTAATGGATCTGTTTTGCCTTCGCCTGAGTTGGTTCAATTGATCCAAGAATTATCGCCTAACGAAGCTTTGTTGAAAGATGGAGAATTGATCGCTACTCGTTTGGATGAGCATCAATTTGAACATTTAATTAATAATGAGGAGATCGAAGAACTGGGAGGATTTGATGTGGTGGATACCCCTTTTTTGAAAATCAATAACCTTTGGGATATTTTTAGAATCAATGGAGAAGCCATTCAAGAGGATTTTAATTTATTGACAAAAAATAGGATTTCAGCTCCAATCTCTAAATCTAATCAAGTCATTGCTCCTGAAAATGTTTTTATTGAAGAAGGTGCTACAGTTGAATGTGCGATTCTAAATGCCACCAAAGGTCCGATTTTTATTGGAAAAAATGCGACGGTGATGGAAGGTGCTATGATTCGAGGAGCATTTGCTTTATGCGATCATGCGACGGTAAAAATGGGTGCCAAAATTTATGGTCCAACAACCGTCGGACCTCACTCCAAAGTTGGTGGAGAAGTCAGTAACTCTGTGCTCATGGCATATTCTAACAAAGGTCACGAAGGATATTTGGGAAATTCCGTTTTAGGTGAGTGGTGCAATTTAGGAGCAGATACAAATACTTCTAATTTGAAAAATAACTATGCAAATATAAAATTGTGGGATTACCCAAGCGAGCGATTTGTTCCAACTGGCTTACAATTTTGCGGCTTAATTATGGGCGACCACAGCAAAGCGGGAATCAATACTATGTTTAATACCGGAACGGTGGTGGGTGTTTCTTCCAATGTTTTTGGGCCGGGTTATCCTCGAAATTTTATTCCTTCTTTCACTTGGGGAGGAGCGCAAGGATTGAAAACCTACAAAACTGACAAAGCGTTTGATACTGCTGAAAAAATAATGACTCGGAGAAAAATTGACTTTGACGAAGTGGAAAAAAAGATATTGGAAAAAATATTTGAACTGACTTCGGTTAATCGAAGTTGGGAAACTTAATTGAGATCGCTGCGCTGACAGCTAATCTCCTCAAAAAAGAAACTATCATCGAACCAATTAAACCTCCTTTTTGGAAAAAAATACTGAGTTACTTTTTCGAATTTCATATCGAAAGTGCACCGAGTGAAATCAATCCACATTTATATGTAAGTCTTAATCGAGGTCGATATCAATTATCAACGGCCAATGCGATCTACTCCTTTGAAGATTTGTATGACAATTTTTTTGATGCATTCAAAAAAGTAAATTTAGATCAATACCCAATTAAAAATGTATTGGTTTTAGGTTTAGGCTTGGGAAGTATTCCTTTGATGTTAGAAAAGAATTTAAAAAAAAAATATAACTATACCGCGGTCGAAATTGACGAATCTGTCATCTATCTCGCTTCCAAATATGCCTTACCGCAACTCGAATCAAATACCCAAATGATCTGTGCAGATGCTTTTGCTTACGTGATGCAAACGGAACAAAAGTTTGATTTAATTTGCATGGATGTTTTTTTGGATGATGTAGTGCCAGAAGAATTTGAGGAAAATGATTTTTTAGAAAAATTAAAAACATTGGTGAACGACGATGGCATTTTATTGTTCAACCGTTTAGCAAGCCATCCAAAAGATCTGGAAAGAACGAAAATTTTTTACCATAAAAATTTCAAAGCGGTTTTCCCCGAAGGAAGTTATTTAGAAGTAAAAGGAAATTGGATGCTCGTTAATCTAACGATGAATGATTAATGGTTAACACCATATCGGATTAACCATTCACAGTTCATTATTAACCATTAAAAAAAATATGTTTTTAGCACGAATTAGATTTTTAATTGGAATAGTTATTCTCGCCTTGGGTGCGCTTATTCATTTCAATGTGGGTTTCAGTTCCGCTTGGTACATGTATTTAGCGGGTACAATTATTTTGGTGACGCATTTTTTATTTGGAAATGTGATGTTGGCTTTTGGGAAATTAAACAAAGGAGAGGTCGATGCCGCAGAAGACTTAATTTTACAAATCAAACGTCCTGACTTTTTATTAAAAACTCATCAAGCTTATTATTATTTTGTCTTGGGAATGATTGCTTTGCAGAAAAAGCAAGCTGGTTTTGCCGAGCAACATTTAAAGCGATCACTCGACTTAGGATTACGAACCGATACCGATAATGCTTTGGTGGCGATCAATATTGCGCATGTTCATTTTGTAAAAAAAGAATACAAATTGGCGGATGAATTTCGAGTCAAAGCAAAATCATTTGATTCTGATGATTTACTAATTAAAAAAAATTTGAAGAAACTGGAGGGCGCCTTAAAAGGACGATTATGAAAAAGAGAAAGATAATTTTGAATTTATGCACGACACTCGATTCATTTATCGAAGGTGCAAACGGCGAAATTGATTGGTGTTTTACTGACCAAGATTATGGGATGACTGATTTTTTAAATCAAATTGATACCATTTTTTTTGGACGAAAAAGTTATAAACAATTATTGGAAATGGCACCTGATGCTTTTCCTGACAAAACTAGATTCGTATTTTCAAACACCCTCAAAAATACTATTCAAGGACCAAAAATAATTAATGGAGATATCGCAGACGAGGTCAACAAAATAGTCAATTCTGAAGGCAAAGATATTTGGCTTTTTGGAGGAGCAAGTTTGACGACTGCTATGCTTAATTTAGATCTAGTAGACGAATTAATGATTGCCGTTCACCCTTTAATTCTGGGGAGCGGAAAACCTCTATTTGAAAAAATCGATATTCGAAAAAAATTAAAACCAACAGATACCAAAACTTATTCAACTGGTTTAGTTCAACTTTTCTATGAAATTGAAAGGTAATCTGTATCTTTGCACCCCGTTGACTATCAATGGTTTAAACTTATATTTAAAAAATTATTCTTAATTAAATTTCGTGGTCAAGCCAAAGTTGGAATCGAAAATGACCGAAGGAAGTGTCGATTTCAACTTTGGCTTGGCTCCAGAAACGAAATTTATTTAAGAATCAAAAATATGTTACGATGTTTTCAATTAATATAAAACTCAAATTTGCCTTAATCGCCTTGTTTTTAATCGGCGGTATTTTGTTAGCGATCTTTCAAGGATTTTGGTATTCTCTTCCATTTATATTAGTTGGATTGGGATTGTTGACTAGTTATCTGCTATTGGGAACTGTTCAGACCGCAGCACAATTAGTACAAGAAGGGAACTTCGAAGCAGCGGAAAAAAGATTGAATCTAATCTGGAAACCAGAATGGTTGTATAAAACAAATAAAGCTTTTTACAATATCCTCAAAGGTTCATTGGCGATGAATAATAAAGATAATAATGCGGCGGAAGTTTATTTCAAAAAAGCAGAAGCAATCGACTTACCTACTGATGATGAAAAAGCAATGGTTCAATTACAATTGGCGAACATCAATGCACAAAAGCAAAAATGGAATGCGGCTAAAGTTTATTTCATGAATGCTAAAAAACTTAAAGTGACGCAGCAACAAATCAAAGATCAAATTGCTCAATTCGAGTTGGCTTTTAAACAAAGAGGGCAAATGAAAAATGCGCAGGGACAGAGTAAAAGACAGATGATGCAGCCGGGAGGGAAGAGGAGGAGACCGAAGATGAGGTAAACCCCCAGCCCCTAAAGGGGAGCCTTTTTCGATTATGCCTGCGGCAATCGAAAAAATTGCGAGGGAAGTGTTAACCGTAATTTGATTGACGATTACGATTTAGTTTAACAAGAAATGGACTTTGAAATTAAATTTCAAAGTCCATTTTTCATCTAAACTATTATCGTCAAACAAATCCAGTTTAACTTTTATGATTGCCGAAGGCATAATCATAAAAGGCTCCCCTTTAGGGGCTGGGGGTTTAACTTACCTGAAATCCATTCCCCCACTCTTCTTCTATTTTTTCATCCTTATTTTTATCTGCACTCACAAAAGTCAATTCTCCTTTCTCATTTTCCGCCATCAAAATCATTCCTTGCGATTCCACGCCTCTCATTTTTCGAGGAGCAAGATTAGCGAGCAGGAGTACTTGTTGGCCGATGATGTCTTCCGGTTTGAAAAATTTTGCGATACCAGAAACGACCGTTCTTTCTTCGAAACCTAAGTCAACTTTTATTTTTAAAAGTTTGTCCGCCTTCTTCAT
>Ga0115005_10003364_pt1 | contig 12769 bp, 10 predicted proteins | sample ArcOceMetagenome_FD_87163 | JGI IMG/M metagenome (GOLD analysis project Ga0115005, IMG submission 87163) | Marine eukaryotic phytoplankton communities from Arctic Ocean - Arctic Ocean - Greenland ARC118M Metagenome | ecosystem: Environmental > Aquatic > Marine > Oceanic | place: Arctic Ocean... | reverse complement strand
AGGAATGGGACATTTGAATGAGTTAGGAGTGAATGATGCCAAGTCAGATCCTAAGGTTCAAAAAATGTTAAATCGTGCGATCGTATTTATTGATGCTCGAATTGCGGAACAATATGAAGAATTATTGAAGCTAGTAAAAGAAGGAAAAGCAAAATTGGAAGATAACCATTTGAATAATCTGGCAGTCCATTATTTATACGCTCGTTCCTTTTTTACTAATCAAAAAATGGATGGTAATCCTCAAATCGCACATGATTATTACTTAGGTCAAGCGGAGAAATATTGGCTAAACAAAGGAATGTATCAAGAAGGCATGTTAGCCTTAGCCTTACATCGGAATGGAAAAAGAACGGTGACTAATGATATGGTTAAATCATTCAAGGAGCGCTCGCTTAACAATGAAGAAATGGGGATGTATTGGAAATATGACCGAGGTTACTATTGGTATCAATTGCCAATTGAAACGCATGCTTTGATGATTGAAGTTTTTGATGAAGTGGCGAATGATTCGAAGGCCGTAGATGATCTAAAAGTTTGGTTATTAAAAACGAAGCAGACGACTCATTGGAAAACCACCAAGGCAACTTCTGCAGCTGTATATGCCTTATTGCGAAGAGGTGCAAATTGGTTGCTGGAAGATGCTCCCGTAGAAATTACTTTGGGAGATAAAAAGATCGACCAATCAAAAATGGATACGGAAGCTGGAACTGGATATTTCAAAACGAAATGGAGTGGGGAAGACGTAGATGTTTCGATGGCGGATGTCAAAGTGAAAAATCCTAATTCGGTAGTCGCTTGGGGTGCATTGTACTGGCAATATTTTGAGGACTTGGATAAGATCACCACGTTTGAGGATACGCCGTTGAAATTAAATAAAAAATTATTTAAAGTGGTGAACTCTGATCGAGGGCCGGTGATGACAGAATTGAAAGAAGGGTCGCAACTTTCTCCTGGAGACAAGTTACACGTTCGCATCGAGCTATGTGTAGATCGACCGATGGAATATGTTCACATGAAGGATATGCGAGCAAGTGGATTTGAACCAACAAATGTGTTGAGTCAATACAAATGGCAAGGTGGATTAGGTTATTACGAAAGCACAAAAGATGCGAGTACGAATTTCTTTATTTCATATTTGCCCAAAGGAACTTTCGTTTTTGAATATCCGATGGTGGTGAATCATAAAGGTGACTTTAGTAATGGAGTGACGACGATACAATGTATGTATGCGCCGGAATTTACGAGTCATTCGGAGGGGATCAGAGTAAAGGTTCAGTAGGTAGGCAGGTTAGGGATCGGATTCCTCCAAGGAATCCGATCCCTTTTTATTATTATCCTCTTACCTAAGGAATATAGTTAGGAAGTTTGTTCTCATTCTTCAATTGTGTATGAAAAATTTCTGTTGTAGAACTTGCCGTAGGAGGAATGAGCCAACTCCAATCACCGGTCACTTCCCGACCTTTATCAGATTCTTGATGCATGAATTGCATAAACTGATCTACAGCTGTATGATGATCTACTATTGTTGCTCCTGCTTTATTATATGAATAATAAACCGCTTCATTGAGAACTAATAAAGCTTTTTCTTTCCAGAAAGGAGAAGCAGTATCCAGTTTTAATTGTCTAGCTATTTCAGGCAAAACATTGTACCTCTGTTTATCTCCAAAGTTACGAGTAGCCACTTCGTCAAGCATATACCAACCATTGAAAGGAGCAGCAGGATAAATAACCCCTCCTATGTCAAGTTTCATATTGGCTAAGATTGGTAACTTATACCATTTCAAATTCAAAGTTTCAAACCATCCATATTCTGGGTGAGAGATTTCTATTTCTGTGATTAAATCCTTAGGAAGTTGATGATATTTATCTGCTCTGCCATTAAAGTTATAGACAACTGGGAGTAAGTCAAAATGAGTTCCTTCACCTTCCCAGCCTAACGATTGGCAATAATTTGTAAACTCTATGTTGGCAGGATCACCTACTATTTTATTATCTATACTGTAGCCAGCATACATTATCAAAGTGTAATTTTTGATAGTAAAAACTGATGTTGATGAATTGTTTGTGGATGATGGAAATATTGAGATAGTACTTCTAACCTTGTTTTTGGAATCAGCCACTTTGATATGATTATGTAAAGCCTCTATAAAGGTGTTTTCATGATTAGTTTCCCTTTGGTCTAAGACTTTAAGAGTTTTCCAAAATAATCTTCCAATACATTTATTACTGTTTCTCCAGGCTAATTTTGCCCCATAATTTAGTTCTTCATAAGTATGAGTATAGGTTCCTGTACTATTAATTTGTGCTTCAATTTCAGCCCATCTTTTATCAAGTTCTATTATATCTGCCTCTTCATAATATTGATTAATGAAATTTCTTGCTTGTTCAAGCATTTCATTTCGTGATTTTATGTTCATTATTATTTTCATTTTTTTGTGATGATTCAAAAGGGGTAAACAAAAGTATAAAAATATTTTTGTTTGCCCGTTCTTAACAACTATGATCTTGGCATGTCCAAAGAAAATATAATTGAATAATATTCTTAGCCCTAGTTCTCAAGGAATGCGAATAAAATAGATTTAGAATTTTCGGTCGCTTATTTTGTTCTTAGTTTTTGCTTTGAAAGCATGAGTTTATCTGGGTAAATGATTGATTTAAAAGGGGAAAATAATGACAAAAGAAGTAGTGCAAATTCTGGATCTATTTAGTTCGCATTATTAAATCACTAAAACTTATAAGTAATTCATTTTTACCTACCTAAAAAAACATGAATTAATACCTAACATTCGGTATTGGTGATCTCGCAATTGAAAGCTACTTTTGCATCACTATTTTTATTTAGATTAAATCCAGTTAAATAATTAACATTGTAATATGAAATCACAAATTTTTCTCCTATTTATCGCAGGTTTATTAGCTTTTTCATCATGTAAAAAAGATGATGATATGGAAATTGAAGAACCTACCTACACCATTCCAACGACTTATAATTTTGAAAATGTAAGTTATGGTGGTCAAACTCAAAGAATCGGAATGCTGACTGAAATGAAAGCTTACATGAAAAGCGCTAACACTTCCGGAACTGCCCTCGATGCTTCAAAACTAGCAGCAATGTTCGCTAATGATGCAGCAAATGCAGGCTGGGCGGCTACCTATGAAGATTCTAAACAAATTAGAAGTAAAACGTTTGGGCCTGTTCAAGTAACTTTTGATGATCTTCTAGTAGATCTAGCCGCAGCTAGTCAATCAACTGTTGCAGGTACCGATGGAACTGCAGGAGTTGTAACAAGTAATGATGGAGCAAAAAATTACTTGCTCGATGACCAAGGAGTTGAGTTAGGTCAAGTTATTGAAAAAAGTCTCATGGGCGCATTATTATACTACCAATCAGCCGGAGTTTATTTCGAATCAGGAAAAATTGATACTGATAATGAAACCGTAACTGCTGAAAGAGGTACCGAAATGGAACATGCTTTTGATGAAGCATTTGGCTACTTCGGCGTTCCAATTGATTTTCCAACAAATACCGATAATATCGTTTTTTGGGGAAATTATAGTAATGGTAGAGATGACGTTTTGGAAAGTAATAAAACTATCATGGATGGTTTCTTAAAAGGTCGAGCTGCTATCTCTGGAAAAGATATTCTTGCTCGTGATGAAGCAATCAAAACAGTTAGAGATGGTTGGGAATTAGTAATTGCAGGAACTGCCCTTCATTACTTGAATAGTGGCTTGGGAAATTTCGCTGATAATTCTCGAAGAGGTCATGCCTTATCTGAAGCAATCGGATTTGTTTATTCTTTGCAATTCAGTCCAACTAAAACTATTACAAATGCACAAGTGGAAGAACTATTGACTTTGATCGGAGGTTCTGCTAGTATTTTGGAATCAAACTTATACAACGTAACTGAAGCTAACCTTAATTCTGCAAAAGATAAGTTAGCTGATTGGTATGGTGTAACTGATCAAAAAGACGAATTTTAAACAATACAACTTGTATTGTTGAGCATGCCGCTTTGTTGTTCTCTTTTAGAGAACAGCAAAGCTTTTTGGTATCCTTAGATTTTATAAAAACAATTTAAATGAAGAATTTAAAATTATTGATTATTCTACTTCTTGGTGGAACCTTTCTATTGGTTTCTTGTAAAGATGATGATGAACAAGATCCTTGCAGCAGTAATTTTGATCAGGTAGCGCTGTTTACCAATGTGGCTGATAACATTATACTTCCAAGTTATGAGGAACTAAACTCAGCGGTAGAAAACCTGTCAACGAAAACTCAAAACTTCGTTGCTACTCCAACTGAAAATACTTTAAGTGAATTACAAGATGCTTTTAAAGAAGCATATCTAAGCTGGCAGAACGCAGCTCAATTTGAGTTTGGTCCAGCTGAAGACGTTTTCTTACGAAACAGCTTGAATAACTTCCCAGCCAATATTAGTCAGATCGAATTTAACGTCGAGAATGAAGCTAATAACTTTGACCAACCTGATACTTATGATCAAGGATTTCCAGCGTTGGATTATTTATTATTCGGCGTAGCTGGGTCAATTGACTTGGCAGTAACTCTTCAGGTATACACCGAGAATTCAAATAAAGAAAAGTACAAAAGTTACCTCAATGCAGTTGTTTCAAATATTGAAACTAAAGTTAATGAGACCAATGATAAATGGACTTCATCCTATCGGAATTCATTTATTGCGAGAACTGGAACTGCTGCGGGGACTTCCTTAAGTCAAATCATTAATGGTTGGAATGAAAATTATGAATTGTTCAAAAGAAATAAGATTGGCGTGCCATCAGGTGTATTGGATCTAAATTTTCCTTTGCCAACTAAAGTGGAAGCATATTATAGTGGAATCTCATCTTCCTTGGCAGTTGCGGCATTGAATGCTTCTTTGCGATTATATTTAGGAATGGATGGAGATGGAAATAATGGAATTGGATTGGATGATTTCCTAGAAGAAGTGGATGCAGAGAAAAATGGAAAAACCTTGGATGCTGTTATTCAAGAACAATTTGCAAGTGCCATCAATGCAGTTGCAGCATTGCCAGATCCGTTGTCAGCATCTATCGAAAATGATGAAACGCCAACTGTTTTAGCTTACAATGAAATCACCAAACAAGTAGTTAATATCAAAACAGATTTACCTTCGGTACTTTGTATTTCGATTACTTATGTGGATAATCCAAGTGATAGCGACTAAGCGTGACTAGTGGTTTTTTAGAAAAAATAGGATGGCGATTTATTGATTCGCCAGTTGGAATTGCACCACTTGTCAGATTTAGGATTCTTTTTGGAGGACTAATGATGTTGGGCGCAATTCGATTTATCGAAGAAGGATGGGTTGAAAAATTATACCTCGAACCGCGATACTTTTTTAAGTTTTATTGGTTTGAGTGGGTGCGTCCTTTTGATGAGTCGGGCATGTATCTTTTGTTTTTTACCATCATCGGAAGTGCCGCAATGGTCATGTTGGGATTTTTATATCGCATCGCCATTATCATGTTCTTTGTCAGTTTTACGTATCTCGAATTGATTGATGCGACCAATTATTTAAACCATCATTACTTGGTTTGTGTGTTGGCATTTCTTTTGATTTTTTTACCAGCCAATAAATCTCATTCTGTAGATGTATTGTTATGGAAAAATCTAAAAGCGACTCAAGTACCCAGTTGGACGATCAATATTTTGATTTTACAATTGACGATAGTTTATACCTTTGCAGGAATTGCCAAGTTAAATTATGATTGGATATTTCATGCAATGCCCTTGGCAGTTTGGTTGCCCGAACGACAAGATTTACCCATTCTTGGATATTTCTTCCAATTTAAGTGGGTTGCATTTTTGATGAGTTGGGCAGGGGCATTTTATGATTTAACGATTGCTTATTTTTTGATGAATACTCGAACTAGGCCGTTCGCTTATTTCTTGGTCATCATTTTTCATTTGATGACTTGGTTGCTATTTAATATTGGATTATTTCCTTGGATTATGATTGTTAGTACGTTGATTTTCTTTCCAAGTAAATCTTTAGAAAACAACTTTAATGAAAAATTATCCACAGTCCAACTAACCGCAAGGTGGAAGGTAAGATCAATAAAAAAGCAAGTTATAATTCCTTTTTTATTGGTTTTTATGTTGTTGCAAATAACCATTCCCTTGCGGCATTTTTTATATCCTAGTAATGTTTTTTGGTCAGAAGAAGGATATCGTTTTTCATGGAGAGTGATGTTGGTGGAGAAATCTGGACAAGCTACTTTTACGCTCAGAGACCCTGAAACCAATCGACAAACTGAAATAATTAATTCGAGATATTTGACTGCTTTTCAAGAGAAGCAAATGAGTATTCAACCAGATTTTATTTTGCAGTTTGCGCATTATTTGGAATACGAATATCGACGAACCCATGGAATTGAGAATCCAATCATCACCGTCGATTCACATGTTGCGATCAATGGAAGAGTCAGCCAACAATTCATTGATCCGACCGTAAATTTAGCAGAATTGAAAGATAGCTTTTTCCCAAAGAAATGGATTTTAGAAATTAAGAAATAAATATAATTAGCTGATAGTCAGTATTTTATGTTTTTAAATAATAAAATGATTTTTAAAAAATACCTCTTACTTTTTTTTGCAACAATACTTTTACAAAGTACTGCTTTTGCACAAGTTGGAATTATATCTGGTAGAGTATTGGACGCTTCAACCAATGCACCAATCGCTGATGTAAGTGTATTTTTAGAAAATAAAAACGAAGTAATTGAGACGAATGCCAAGGGAGTGTTTACATTTATAAATGTAGCAAAAGGAGGTTTAGATTTTATCATTTACAAAGAAAATTATACGACAAAAACGGAAGTAATCGTTTTTGAAAAAGACACTTTGACCAATGTAATTATATTGTTAGAAACACTAAATCTTAACCTGCAAGAAATTGAAATCTCCGCAAAATCAGGGGAAGATGTAGGACTAAGGAAATTAAATAATGTAGAAGGGACCGCGATTTATGCGGCAAAAAAAAGTGAAGTAATTGAGCTAGGGAACTTAGTGGCAAATCAAGCAACTAACAATGCTCGACAAATTTATAAAGCCATTGCAGGTGTAAATGTTTGGGAAAGTGATGGAGCTGGTTTGCAACTAAGTATTGGTGCAAGAGGGTTGGATCCTAATCGTACTTCTAATTTTAATACGCGCCAAAATGGCTACGATATTAGTGCAGATGCACTCGGTTATCCTGAAAGTTATTATACGCCTCCGGTGCAAGCTTTGCAGCGAATTGAGATTGTACGAGGTGCTGCTTCCTTGCAATATGGTTCGCAATTTGGCGGACTCTTAAATTTTGTTTTCAAAAAAGGAAATGAGAAAAAACCGTTGGAGTTTATTACAGAAAATACGGTAGGTTCATTTGGTTTGTTGTCATCATTTAATAGTTTAGGTGGTGAAAAAAATGGCTGGAATTATTATACTTTTTATCAAAGAAAACAAGGCGACGGTTGGCGAGACTTTTCCAAGTTCGAACAAAATACTGCTTTTGCAAGTGTCTCCAAATCCATCACGGAGAATTTAAAAATAGGCGTTGAGTACACTTTTATGAACTATACTGCGCAGCAAGCAGGAGGTCTAAAAGATTTTGATTTCGCTCAAGATCCTCGACAATCTCTGCGTACCCGAAACTGGTTTAAAGTCAATTGGAATTTAGCTGCCTTGACCTTAGATTATAAAATTTCAGATAAAACTAAATTCAACTCTCGTAGTTTTTTTCTGGCTGCACAAAGAGATGCTTTGGGTGAGTTGGGAAGAATTGATCGACCTGATCCGATGAGAGAACGAGATTTGATTCGAGGGAATTATAATAATTTTGGCAACGAAACTCGCTTAATTACACGATACGATCTGGGAGAACAAACTTCCACTTTTTTAATCGGGGCAAGATACTACCAAGGTTTTACTACCAATGAACAAGGCGATGCTGATGCTACTAGTGATGCCAATTTTACTTTTCTAAATCCAACTGATTTGGAAAAGTCAGCGTATGACTTCCCGAGTAGGAACCTTGCCTTCTTCGCCGAAAACCTTTTCAACATAAATGATAAATGGACAGTTACTCCGGGCGTTAGATTCGAATATATCAAAACAGCATCGGAAGGTTTTTATAAAAAAACATTTTTGGTAGGAGGTCAAATTCAGTCAGTTCGAAGGTTTGAGGATTCGATGGAAAATCCTCGTTCGTTAGTTTTAGTAGGTCTGGGAGTAGGGCATAAGGTTTCAAAAAATACAGAAGCTTATGCGAATTTTTCTCAAAATTATCGCTCGATTAATTTTAGTGATCTTGCCGTAGTCAATCCAAATTTAATTGTAGATAGTTTGTTACAAGATGAGAAAGGTTTTAATGCTGACTTTGGAATTAGAGGCAGTTTTTGGAAAAATAATATTAAGATTGACGCAAGTGTTTTCTATTTGCGCTATCAAAATAGAATTGGAATTGGAGAAATAATTATCCAAGATCCTGTAGTAATTGAAAAAGCGGTAGCCTTTAGAACCAATATTGGTGATGCTAGAATTCTAGGATTGGAATCATATATTGAAGCAGATGTTTTGAGTATTTTAAATAAAAAAACAAAAGACTTACATCTTTCGATCTTTACTAATTTTAGTGTAATTAATGGTAAATATTTGACTGGACAATCATTTGTGATTGGCAAAGATGTAGAGTTAATTCCACCGTTAAATTTAAAGACAGGAATTAATTTTCGTTGGAAAAAATTTAAAGCGTCCTATCAATTTACTTACGTTGGAGAGCATTTTTCCGATGCAACTAATGCAGAATTTGTTTCCGATGCAACCCGTGGAATTATACCAAGTTACCAGGTGCAAGATCTGTCCTTTAGTTTTGCTTGGAATCGATTTCAATTTCAGACGGGGATCAATAATTTGACCAATGAAGCTTATTTTACTCGTCGAGCAGTAGGGTATCCTGGCCCTGGAATTATTCCATCGGATGCTCGAAGTTTTTACGGAACTGTAGCTATTAAATTTTAGGAATTAATTTTTTATAAATCGTTAAACGAAAAAATATGACTCCTTCCTTAACTGACAAACGGCATTTTAATCCAGCACAAAATCAAGTGATTCTTCCTTTTGCTTTGGCGATTGTGCAAGGTAAAAAGATGAAAAAGAAATGCTGTAAGAAATATAAAAAGAAAGGGAAAAGATGTAGCAATTGTCCAGGACGATTAGCTTGGGAAGATTAGATGTTGAAGAGTAAAAGAGGCTAGTTAATATCTACGGAAGTTAGCTTTATACTACCTTTTGAAGTTTGTGGATTATTGGAACATTGTCCTTTTTGCATTGGCAAAAAAGGACCAAAAACCCTAGACGAAAAAATAGCTATGCTCTATGCAAGCTCCCGCACCCTCATTTTTCGCCGCTCTCTGCCCGCTCCTTGCATCTCATGGTTTTCCTTTCAAATATAAATTTTCAAAAAAAGAAGATGGATTTCCTTTTGTTAAATTGAACTAAGGGTTGTGAATAAGATCATTTATAAAAGATTGTTTTACTGTTCTTAGGATTGCTTATGTTTGTGAAAAAAAAATCATGCAAGCAATCTTATTTAGAGAACACGGCGGTCCGGAGCAATTATATTTAGGTGAAGCAGAAAAACCAACCCCTTCCTCTCACGAAGTTTTAGTCAAAGTAAAAGCAACGGCGCTCAACCGTGCAGACACCTTACAGCGCGAGGGGAAATATCCACCACCTCCAGGGGCAAGTCCAATTATTGGTTTAGAAATGTCAGGCATCATCGAAGCGGTCGGAGAGGAAGTGACTGAGTGGAAAGTAGGTGATAAAGTCTGTGCATTATTAGCAGGTGGAGGTTACGCTGAATTTGTAACAATACATTCACAATGTTTAATTCCGATTCCTGAAGGCTTTGATTTTGAAAAGGCTACAGCGATTCCAGAAGTTTTTTTGACAGCCTACCAAGCGATTTTTTATTTATCAAAGTTACAAAAAGGCGAAAGTATTCTAATCCATGCTGGTGCAAGTGGAGTAGGGACGGCTGCGATTCAGTTAGCTAAATCGTTGGGAGCCAAACAAATTATTGTCACCGCTTCTGCTGGGAAACATCAGATTTGTCGAGACCTTGGAGCAGATTTTACCATAGATTATAAAACGCAAAACTTTGAAGAAGAGGTCGCAAAAATTACCGAAGGAAAAGGCGTCGATGTAATTATAGATTTTTTAGCAGCGCCTTATTTCCAAAAAAATATTAATTCATTGAACTTCGATGGGCGGATGGTGATGTTAGCTTTGATGGGAGGTTGGAAAGTGGAGGAATTAATTTTGGCGAATATTTTACGAAAACGATTACACATAATGGGTTCGACTTTGCGAGCTAGAACCTTGGATTATAAGATTGGTTTGACGAAGGATTTTTCTGATTATGCTTTGCCGAAATTTGAAAGTGGAGAATTGCAGCCAGTAATTGATTCTGTTTATGATTGGTCGGAAGTTGCGGATGCGCATCGGCTGATGGAGTCGAATGTGAATAGTGGGAAGATTGTTTTGAAGGTTTCCTAATCTTAGCTTTGCGTCAAGAAAGAGTTCGTAAAGCGGTCTATGGAAAATATAAATATTTTAGTATAACCACCTCTGGCTCCTCAGTGGTTAAATATTATAATTTAAACTTCATACACGGCTAGCTTTGAGCGCTAACAGCCTAATCCAACTCTATTCAATTCGGGAAAAGCGGAGTGTCCCGTCCCTGCATTATTCCACGCATCAGAACTTTCCGAACCAACTTCATCAAGTTTTTCGAAAATAGAGATGGTCGCTTCGGGCATTAATTTTTTAAGCATTACGTCAAGCGTGGCACTTATAATTCCTGTTCCAATTAGCGTAAGGTCTGAGTGGTTTCTGTTTTTTTTTTCAAAAAAGAAGTTTTCGATTTTTTTCAAAATAACAAATGTAAATGATTAAATTAGATTCTAAAATATTTTTTTTAGAAGAAAGTTTTCTTTGATCGTTTGACGTAGAACGTTAGGCATTTTACGATTGGGTAGATATTTTTTGGAGTGAAATAAATATTCTATTTGTCGGGAAAAGAAATCAAATAGTCGAGAAAAAATGCGAATAGAAAACTAAAAAAATACTTTAGAGTTTATTAGTTAAAATGTATTTAAAGCAGATGATGAAAGGCCTCATGTTTAGTATTCAAGGAAAAAATAACAATACTTTTACGAAAAAAATAATATCAATTTTATGAAGAACGAAAGAATAGAAAGTGCAGATAAAATTATTAGAAATCATATTGTGTGGTCTATGGGAGCAGGGTTGATTCCAGTTCCGATTGCTGATTTTTTTGCCGTAAGTGCGATCCAATTAGACATGGTTCGACAGATGTGTAAATTGTACGATGTGGACTTTAAAGAGACTGAAGGGAAGGCGGTAATTTCATCGATGACCGGTTCTGGACTGGCAAGATTAGGTGCACGAGTAGCTATCAAATTTATTCCTGGAATTGGATCGGTATTAGGCGGAGTGACGATGGCAGTTTTGTCGGGAGCTTCCAGTTATGCTCTGGGAGAGGTATTTAAAAAGCATTTTGAAACAGGTGGAACTTTCTTAGATTTTGATATAGATCGATTGACGAAAATGTATAAAGAGAAGTTTGAAAAAGGGAAAAAAGTGGCGGAGAAAATCAAAAGGGAACAAGAGCGGAAACAAGAAGTTGTCGAAAAAGTAGAATACCAAGAAGCTGCTCAGAAAGAGCAAAAAGATGTCATTTCTAAATTAGTAAAATTGGGAGAATTGAAAGAAAAAGGGATTCTCTCTGATGAGGAATTTGCAGCGATGAAGAAGAAATTGATTAATGAATTTTAGCTGGGGAATTGGTTTATCGATTTATCAGGTAATTAGGGCAACTGGTTTCCTAATTACTTGATAAGCCGATTTCCTAGTCAACTATTTACAAAGAAAATCATGTTCATTTCCAGTCCGTAAATGTCTTGTTTTTTTTCTTTTGGGAATAAAAAATCAAAGCCATATTTTAGTCCTAAATACCCAGTTACCGCTAAACCTAATGAATCCACTAAGTCATCTGACTTTACCTCTTTTTTCAAAAACTGAGTATTTCCTCGCTCGAAAATTTCCTTCGATTTTGGAAAAATACTCTGCAATAAATTGATTCTTTCTTCGATTCCTACCTTTTCTTTTTTCTTAAAAATCATTGGAATTTGATTATTCAAACTAGCAAAACATACCTCTGGATGTGCCTCGAAAATTCGATTTTTATAGTCCTTATTTCTCAGAATAAATTCATCAACTTCCCGCATTTTTGGAACAATATTCCAAGCTTGAATTGAAAATGATTTACCTAAAATAGCTATGTTTTTTTCCTTCGCAGCTTCATAAGATTTTTCATAAACCGCCGCTCGACAAGGAGGAGTAAAAACAGATGAAGTCCGCTTGGGTTTTAATTTTTGCCTCGCTAAAACTTCAACTTCTCGCGAATGATTTTCATCTGCTAAACCAATTACCATGTCCACCAAATACTTTTCGGCATCTGGATATTCTTTAAAAATAGAAGTAAAATCGGAATGTTTACTGATAGAAAACTGAGTGTCCTCCCCAATTTTTACGGCAATCCAACCATATTTACAGCCATCAATTCCCACGATATACTTTTGATTATTTTTCAAAATAATTATTTCTTTTTTATAAAAACCAAATTCTATTAATTTTGTTTAAATGAAATAATAATTGGTT
>Ga0115005_10003363_pt1 | contig 12770 bp, 9 predicted proteins | sample ArcOceMetagenome_FD_87163 | JGI IMG/M metagenome (GOLD analysis project Ga0115005, IMG submission 87163) | Marine eukaryotic phytoplankton communities from Arctic Ocean - Arctic Ocean - Greenland ARC118M Metagenome | ecosystem: Environmental > Aquatic > Marine > Oceanic | place: Arctic Ocean... | reverse complement strand
TTGTAAAAGTCTTCGGCTAGCGCTGAAGATGACACCAGCAATTGGGAATCTGCTGTACTCATGATGGCGGCTAAGATGGCGGCTAACAGAATGCCTGCTACCACAGGATGGAACATGGCGTTAACCAAGATCATGAAGATCTTTTCACCGTCGCCGAGAGCCCCCTCTAGGTTAGCATCAACATAAATCATACCTGTGAAGCCTACCAGAATGGCGCCTGCCATCGCGATGGCAGACCAAGTCACAGCAATGCGTCGAGCGGTTGGAACATCGGCATTGCTACGGATAGCTGCAAAGCGAGCTAAAATATGCGGCTGACCGAAATAGCCTAAGCCCCAAGCAGCCAAGGAAACAATGGCAATCCAAGTAAGCGGTTCACCAGCAGAGTTGTTCCATATAGTAAGAAGCTCAGGGTTCTTTGCTTCAACCGCCGCGAATAGCGCGCTGAATCCACCTTCAGCTTGCATGGCAATAACTGGCACAGCAACCAACGCAGCAGCCATTAATAGGCCTTGGACAAGGTCGGTCCATGATACGGCTAAGAAACCACCAAATAAGGTATAAGAAACAATACAGACTGTGCCGAGAACTAAGGCAAGGGTGTAATCGAGACCAAATACCGTTTCAAACAGCTTGCCGCCTGCGACTAAACCGGAGCTGGTATAGAACAAGAAAAAGAGCAGGATAAAGAAAGCGGAAATAACTTGTAGTAGGTTTGATTTGTCTTGGAAGCGCTTCGCAAAGAACTCAGGTAGAGTGATCGAGTCTTCCGCCACAAAGCTGTAGGTACGAAGACGTTTGGCCACGAATAGCCAGTTTAGCCACGTACCTAACAATAAGCCTCCACCTAGCCATAATGATTCAAGGCCAGAAGAAAAGGCATAACCCGGTAAGCCTAATAGTAACCAGCCACTCATGTCAGATGCGCCAGCCGATAACGCAGCAGGCCATGGTCCTAACGTACGACCACCCAAAAAGTAGTCAGACGAGCTTGATGTGCGCTTGTAAGCGTATACACCAATGGCGAGCATTAAGCCCAGATAGATGATAAAAGTGCCTATAATTGCACCGCTATTCTCAATCATTGAGATTACCTCTTTTATAAGTATAGTTTCCAGCAAACATCATGTTTGATGGCCGATAGATATGAAAACGCCAGACATTTCGCTGGCGTTATTTATAGTCTAATGATCGTTGCTGACACCCAATTCCAGCAACGAGGCGTTTCCACCAACCGCCGTTGTGTTAACGGTGAGGGTGGTTTCGGTTGTAAATCGCCAAGGGTAATCTTGGCTGGTTTGCAGCGTGCAGTTATCCCAGTCGGTTTCTGAGATCAACTGCGCCAGTGCTCCTCCGCGCTTCGCTAAAAGGCGGTTGAGTGCTGTCTCGTTAGTTGCGTTGCCAATAAAGGCATACGCGGCAAAATCGGTATTAGCCGCAAGTGTCTCTAAAGACGCATCGCTTAGCTGAAAAAGGCCCTTAGGTAGTACGTTCTCAATTGCCGATGCGAATACCTTAGCTACCGGTATAGAGGTTTGTATAACCACCGCGTTACCCGTTGCTAACGCGGTAAAAATATGTGCTGCAAAGGCGCTGTTTGCAGATGGTGCACTCGCGTCTACGTCGCTACAGATGGCAATCACTCCTCGCCCACCCCATAGCAGTGTGTTTGCTTCGCCTGTAGGCCCTGGAAGTATTAACTCTTCAATCATTTGATGAGCGACATTATCCAGTAGCCAGTCCGATAGCGCGTAATGCTGTGCAATGGGTTTAAGTAAAGCGACACGAGCCGCTGCTGGCGTATGGTTCCACGCTTCTTGTGCTGCTAAGGCTGTTTGGGTCTGAGTACTTAGTTGAGTCATGTTCTTTCCCTTATACCTTAGTGTCTATTGGCGTGTTGGCTTCATTTTTTATATAAAGCTCACGAGTGAAACGATTGAGATAATGTGGACCACCGGCTTTCGGTCCTGTGCCTGATAATCCCTGGCCCCCAAAGGGTTGAACACCGACAACCGCACCTACTTGATCTCGGTTGATGTAGATATTGCCTGCTTTCACCCGTCGTGCAATGTGCTTGGTAGTCGTCTCGTTACGGGAGTGAATGCCTAAGGTAAGGCCAAATCCAGTGGCGTTGATGTGATCAATGACGGCATCAAGCTGGCTTGCCTTGTAGCGGACTACATGAAGGATCGGTCCAAACTGCTCTTCTGTCAGTTGATCAATAGAATCAATGACAAAAGCGGTTGGTGCAACAAAGGTCCCTTTTTCAGCGTACGCCGGTAGCGGTGACTCTGCAATCAAGGTGGCTTCTTGTTTTAAACGCGCTATATGATTGAGCAGTCCGCTTTGTGCTTCTCGGTCAATAACAGGGCCAATATCGGTTTGATGTAGCTCTGGTAGGCCTACACTGCGTTCTTGCATGGCGCCTTTTATCATCGGAATGATGCGATCAGCCACATCCTGTTGAACAAACAAGACGCGTAGTGCGGAACAGCGTTGCCCTGCTGATGCGAACGCAGATCGAACGACGTCGCGAACCACTTGTTCGGGTAAGGACGTGGAATCGATAATCATCGCGTTTTGGCCGCCAGTTTCTGCAATAAAGGGTACAGGTGCGGCATCGCGACGAGACAATGCAGTATTAATTAAGCGCGCAGTATCGGTGGAGCCGGTGAAGGCAACCCCGGCTACACGGCTGTCGGAGGTCAGTGGTGCGCCGACAGTGGCGCCGTCACCCGGTATAAACTGAATCGCGCCAGCAGGAATACCTGCTTCTAGCATGAGTTCGATCGCTCGAAATGCAATAAGACCAGTTTGTTCCGCTGGCTTAGCAATGACCGTGTTGCCAGCGGCGAGCGCTGCTGCCACTTGTCCTAAAAAGATCGCTAATGGGAAGTTCCAAGGAGAAATACAGACAAATACACCGCGTCCTTCACGAGTCATGTGGACAGTATTTTGGTCATGGCGTGTAATACTGACAGGAGTGCTCATGTTTTTCCGCGCTTGGACGGCGTAATAACGACAGAAATCAACAGCCTCACGCACTTCGTCAATACTATCCTGAATGGTTTTTCCTGCTTCGCGGTGACATAGCGCCATAAATTCGCCGTAGTTGGCTTCAAGTAAATCGGCGAGCTTTTCTAAGGCTGATGCCCGATCATCGACAGGCGTATCTCGCCACGCAGGGTAAGCCGCTGCGGCTGTTTCTAGTGCTTTATTGACGAGTTCAGACGTTCCCCAACCAATAGCACCAACGAGCAGGTCGTGATTATGGGGTGCTTTTACGGTCTGAATCTGTGTGTCGTCTGTAACTTGTTCTCCATTAATGATAGGGCCGGCTGTCCATTGCGTTTGCATAAAGGGTTGAATGCGCTCGCTAAACTCACTCCATTCGTGTTCGATTTCAATATTAAAACCTTGCGAGTTACGACGCTCATCACCGTATAAATCAGCGGGCAATGGAATATGTGGGTTCGCTAGTAGTGGGTGGCGACTTGCGAGTACATCCGCGGGATGGTGTACAAGATCCTCAATAGGGCAGCGAGCATCCACTAAACGGTGAACAAATGAGCTGTTAGCCCCGTTTTCTAGTAAGCGACGTACTAAGTAAGGTAATAAGTCTTTATGGCTGCCAACAGGGGCGTAGATGCGTACGTTAACTTGGTTCTGTTTGATGACTGTATTGTAGAGCGCATCGCCCATGCCATGAAGGCGTTGGAACTCAAAGTCATTATGTTTTGCAATCTGGGTGATTGCTGCGACGGTGTGAGCGTTGTGGCTGGCAAATTGTGGGAAAATATTACCACGCACTGGCTCGCTTAAAAGAAAACGTGCACATGCAAGATAAGAGGAGTCAGTCGCTTCTTTGCGTGTAAAAACGGGATAACCACTCAAGCCGCGTTGTTGGCAGTTTTTTATTTCGGTATCCCAGTAAGCCCCTTTAACTAAGCGCAAGGGAATGCAGTCGCCTTGCTGTTTTGCAAGCGCAGCTAGCCATGCTAGAACTGGTAAAGCACGCTTAGAGTAAGCTTGTACTACAAGTCCAAACTGTCCCCATCCTTGTGTCTCTGGGTGTTCGTATAAAGACTTAAAGAGGTGAAGGGATAGCTCTAAACGATCGGCTTCTTCTGCATCAATTGTAATCCCAACGTTCAACTGACGAGCATGACGAATTAATCCCAATAACTGCTCGCGCATTTCTCCCATCACGCGTTCGCTTTGCCCTACTTCGTAACGAGGGTGTAGAGCGGACAATTTAATCGAAATAGTGGGGCTAGGTGAGTGACTGCCTTGGTAGGTGTCATTCCCTACGGCGCTAATCGCCTTCATATAGTCATCGAAGTATTTGTGCGCGTCTTGCTGTGTCAGGGCGGCTTCACCAAGCATATCAAACGAGTAGGTGTAGCCTTTATCGCGGAAGCCATGGCCTCGTTTTAGTGCCTCTTTCATGTTGCGCCCCAGAACAAACTGGTGCCCCATTATTTTCATCGCTTGGTTCATTGCTTTACGAATAACAGGCTCAGAGACGCGGTTGACTAAGCGGTTGATGACATTAGAGGGAGTGCCATCTTCCTTTTCGTCCATAGTGACAACCTTGCCTGTCACTAATAAGCCCCAGGTAGAAGCGTTTACAAATAACGAGTCAGAATTGCTGAGGTGTTTTTTCCAATCAGCAACAGACAGTTTGTCACGTATGAGTGAGTCTGCGGTTTCAGCATCAGGGATGCGCATGAGTGCTTCGGCTAGGCACATTAATAGAATGCCTTCGTGCGTGTCTAAACTGTATTCCAATAGCAAAGCATCAATCATATGGATAGCGTCGTCATCGGCCCGCACTTGTTTAATAAGCTGTGTAGCGGTCTGTGTTGTTTTTTGTCGTTCCTGTTCGCTCGGGGTGGCCAAGGGCAAAAGCTCTTGTAACCAAGTGGACTCGTCGACCGAGTAAAGTGGTGATATAAGTGACCAAATAGCCGGTAGCGGCTGGTCGATAAAACCGGGCGTTAAGACATCAATAGCCTTGAACATAGGTACGCTCTCCTAAAACACAACACAGGTTAGCTAGCACAATGCTGAGCCACCTAAAACATGATTGTTTCACTTTAGGGACAACGCCCAGTTTTCGTCTTGCGAAAAGCTATGGAGCTTTTGTGAAAAACTACGTATTGGCTAGTTTACGTGGTTTTATCCGGAACTTTTTTCGGTTGATGTCGCAATTTCGATCGAAATTGCGACTTTATGCAGATCAAAACAGGGTTATTTGCTATTATGCGCTGCTTTCGCGATCAGCCTTGCTTGTCGCGCTCTTCATAGATCAACAGATTAAACTGGGTTTTCTTACTATGCAGCCGAAAGTTGCCATCATCATGGGTTCCAAAAGCGATTGGGAAACGATGAAAAATGCGTCTGATATTTTGGACCAATTGCAGGTTCCGTATCACGTTGAAGTAGTCTCTGCTCACCGTACTCCTGATAAGTTGTTCTCGTTTTCAGCGGCTGCCGTTGATGACGGCTATCAAGTCATTATTGCGGGTGCTGGTGGTGCTGCACATCTTCCGGGTATGGTTGCGTCTAAAACGCGCTTGCCTGTGTTGGGTGTTCCTGTGCAAAGTAAGGCGCTTAGTGGCATGGATAGTTTATTATCTATCGTGCAGATGCCAAAAGGTATTGCTGTGGGTACATTGGCGATTGGTACAGCGGGTGCGTTTAACGCCGGTTTGTTAGCCGCTCAGATTTTAGCTAACCAAGACAGTGAGCTGGCTGCGCGCTTAGATACCTTCCGCCGTGAACAAACGGAAAGTATCTTAGATAACCCGGATCCTCGAGAAGTTTAATTGTTATGAAAAAAGTGTGGGTTCTTGGCGCTGGCCAGTTAGGCGCGATGATGAAGCATGCGGGTCTTCCGTTAGATGTGACTGTTGAAGCCGTTGCATTCGATGCGCCTGAAGTGGATTTAGGTCCTGATGATGCAGTAACCGCTGAAATTGAGCTGTGGCCGCAATCGGCTGTAACCGATCAGTTATCAGCGCATCCTAATTTTGTTAATAAAGATGTGTTCCCTCGTTTAGCTGATCGCTATACGCAAAAGCAGCTATTAGATGAGCTATCGATAGCAACAGCCCCGTGGCGATTAGTGGAAGAAAGCACTCAGTCTGCTGCTTTGTATGAAGCTCTGGGTGATACCGTCCTCTTGAAACGTCGTACCGGTGGGTATGATGGGCGCGGTCAGTATTGGTTAAAAGAAGCGCAAGCCACGCAAGTCCCCGCTGACTTCCTTAATCAATCTATTGCTGAAAAAAAGATCCCCTTTGATGAGGAAGTATCGTTGGTCGGTGCGCGTGACCGCGATGGAAACCTCTTCTTTTACCCGCTTACACTCAATTTGCACCTCGATGGCATCTTGATGGCATCCATCTCTCCGCTGTCTCGTTTAGCTCGCTGGCAATCTGTTGCAGAGTCTATGTTAGGTAAATTACTAACATCGTTAGAGTATGTAGGTGTTATGGCAATGGAATGTTTCCGTGTGGGTGATCACTTGATGGTGAATGAGCTAGCGCCACGCGTTCACAATAGCGGTCATTGGACACAAGCGGGCGCTTCGATTAGTCAGTTTGAGTACCATGTGCGTGCGGTTGCTGGGTTGCCTTTAGCGCCTGCTCGCATCAAAGCACAATCCGTCATGATTAATCTCATTGGTGTTGAGCGTAATAATACGTGGATGAGCGTAGAAGGTTCAGAGCTATACTGGTATGGCAAAGAAGTGCGTGCAGGTCGTAAGTTAGGGCATATTAATGTATGTGCTGGCAATCAATCAGAATTGCGTTCTTCTTTAGATCAATTGGCTGGTTTGCTACCAGAGCCTTATCCTGCTGTGTTTGGGTGGGTCGATCGTAACCTGTCATAGATCACTGTCCTATACCTGCGTTCTAAAGCGTAGGCGCTTTTTAGTACAATAATGATCTAGAGATATCTTTCCCAAAAAGAGTATTGCTTTCTCAATGCTCTTTTATCAGCTTTCTACAGCGTGCTGGCGTAATAGTAAAATAGTCTCTAAAGGCATGTGTAAATGCACTTTGGCTGCTAAAGCCCGTATGCTCTGCCGCTCGCATTACCGTCCAGCCTTCTTCAAGTTTTTGCTTTGCACAGTCTAAGCGTTTTTGCAGGACATACTGATGAGGTGTGACCTGAAAAAGCTCTTTGAACCGACTGTGGAAATGGCTCGGGCTTAGATACACTAAACCGGCAAGTTCTGAAATTGACATTTTACGATGTAGGTTCATAGCGATGTACTGATCTAATGCAGTTTTGTCTATCGTCGCTTGGGTGTTTCGAGGCTTAGGCGCACTCATAAAATTATGCATAGACAGTAATAAGGCTTGGCCGCATGCCTGAAGAAGGGGTGAGTCAGGGGGGCTTATAGTCATTTCGCGGCAGATAGACTGCAAGAGTACTTTGCGTTGGGGGTCTAGCGTGAAATATGACGGAACGTTGAACAAACGGGATATAGGGTCGATTAGTTTAGCGTCTAATTTTTCGGTTGGGATATTGATCACGACTATTCTATTAGCTCCCATCCCACAAAACGCATGATCAGTAGAGGATGGCACTAAACAGCCGTGACCTAGCTTGACATGCTGGCCTTTACCTTGAATATCAAACTCCGTATCACCCTCTAAACCAAATACCAGCTGGTGGTAGTGGTGATCATGGTGATGTGCGGTGTCTGGCAATGTCAGTAGTTTAGTGTCAGCGATTGGCATAGTTGTTTGAGTATATGATGGCTTGGTTAATAATTAAACAATCATTGCTGTGTTAATAATTCATGCTAGGTGATTGTATCTGCTAAAGCTATCCTATTCGTTATTTTGTTGACTAGCCTAATGGATAAACGGATTAGATCGATTTGCTGCGCAATCTTATGAATAAATCGGTAGAATAGCTCGCCAGAATCTGAACCTGATGATGGCTGACAAAGACTATGGCTGAACCTAAAACTCCAGAACAAGCGCCACTTAAGAACGATCGCTTTTTACGTGCCTTGTTGCGCGAATCGGTTGATGTAACACCTGTGTGGATGATGCGACAGGCTGGGCGTTACCTTCCTGAATACCGCGCGACACGAGCACAAGCCGGTGATTTTTTAAGTTTATGTAAAAACCGTGAATTGGCGTGTGAAGTCACGCTTCAGCCGTTAGAGCGCTTTGATCTGGATGCGGCTATTTTATTCTCGGATATATTGACCATCCCTGATGCGATGGATTTAGGTCTGTATTTTGAAGAGGGCGAAGGTCCGCGCTTCAAAAAAATCATTCGTACTGAAAACGATGTTGCGGATTTGGTTGTACCTAAGGCAGAGATTGATCTCGATTACGTCATGAATGCCGTAACTGAGATTCGGGGTGCGCTGAATGGTCGTGTTCCCTTGATTGGCTTCTCAGGGAGTCCGTGGACGTTAGCGACTTATATGGTTGAAGGCGGCTCATCAAAAGATTTTCGCCATATTAAAAAAATGATGTATGCCGAGCCCGAGGTGTTACATGCCTTGCTTGATAAGCTAGCCCAGTCGGTTACCACCTACCTTAATGCGCAAATTCGCGCGGGTGCTCAAGCGGTACAGATTTTTGATACCTGGGGTGGCGTGCTGAGTCGTGAGATGTATCAGCAGTTCTCGTTAGCGTATATGGAACGCATAATCAGTGGTTTAATTCGTGAGCATGAAGGTCGTAAAGTGCCGGTGATTATGTTCACTAAAAATGGCGGCCAGTGGTTGGAGTCTATGGCGGCTGCTCAGCCGGATGCGCTGGGTGTTGATTGGACAACTGATATTGGCGAAGCGCGTCAGCGAGTGGGTAATCAGGTGGCTCTACAAGGTAACATGGACCCAAGCGTGCTTTATGCATCTCCTGAACGTATTCGTGCGGAAGTGGCTGATATTTTAGAGCGCTTTGGTCCGGGTAACGGGCAGGTGTTCAACTTGGGTCATGGTATTCATCAGTTCGCGAACCCTGATCATGCTAAGGTGTTTGTCGATGCGGTACATGAGCTTAGCGCTAAATATCATGCGTAATTGATAAGAGAGTGCAGATAGGGACGTTAAGCGTCCCTTTTTTGTCGGTGGAATTCGCGAAAGGTGTTACTTTAGCGGCCTCTTTATTTAGCCGTTATTGAATGAGACTTTATGAAAAAACTACAGCACTTATTTGATAGCAATCGCGAATGGGCCGATAAAATAGAAGAAGACGACCCCGGATTTTTTGAAACGCTAGCTAAGCAGCAAGCGCCTGAATATTTGTGGATAGGCTGTTCTGACAGTCGAGTCCCTGCGAATGAAATCGTCGGGATGTTGCCGGGTGATATTTTCGTTCACCGTAACGTCTCCAATCTTGTAATCCACACCGACATGAACTGTTTGTCAGTCATCCAATATGCCGTTACTGTGTTAAAAGTGAAGCATATTATGGTGGTAGGGCATTATGGTTGTGGTGGTGTGCGTGCCGCAACCGAAAAGCGTACACATGGTTTGATTGATAACTGGCTTCGCCATATTCGTGATATACACCAAAAACACCGCGGTCTGTTATCGGCATTTACCGATAAACAGGAGCATCTTGATCGTTTGTGTGAGATCAACGCGATAGAACAAGCCGTCAACGTGGGTAACTCGACCATTGTTCAAGAAGCATGGAGTAAAGGACAAGAGCTGTCAGTCCATGCGTGGGTCTATGGATTGAATAACGGCTTGGTGCGTGACCTTAGTTTTTGTGTATCTGATGCCGAGTCGTTAGAAATTGAATACGAAAATGCCATTGAAGCGATAGCATCGATGATCGGGTATAAATAAACGCTCTCGTAAAAAAGTTAGAAGTCATTAGGCGCTGATTTAATAGATATCTGCTTTTGAAGTTATTTATAATATACTGTACAAATAAACATGATTTCTAGAGATTGGTCTCTGCATTGGACTATAGGTAACCCTCTATTTCGTCAATCGATTCCAGTTAGGCAATCTTCATTATGGCTAAAGCAAAAACCGCTTATGTGTGTACCGAATGCGGTGCCGATTACTCCAAGTGGCAGGGGCAATGTACCGCTTGTCAGGCGTGGAATACGCTGACTGAGATGCGCTTGGGCGCTACCGAGAAAAACGAGTCCGCTAAGCCGCGTTTTGATGGATACGCCGGTAAAACGAGCGGTCGGGTGCAGAGTCTTAGTGAAGTTAACTTGTCTGAAATGCCACGGATGTCTACCGGGTCAGCGGAGCTAGATCGCGTGTTAGGTGGCGGTTTGGTGCAAGGCTCTGCTGTCTTGATGGGCGGCCATCCGGGGGCCGGTAAAAGTACGCTCTTGTTACAGATAATGTGTTACTTAGCGGAGAAAATGCCAGCGTTATACATCACCGGTGAGGAGTCATTACAACAAGTCGCGATGCGAGCGCATCGTTTGGGATTAAAGGCTGATCAGCTCAAGATGCTGTCAGAAACCAGTGTTGAGTCAATTACACAGGTTGCGTCTGAGCTGAAGCCTAAAGTTATCGTAATCGATTCTATTCAAGTGATGCACATGGCTGAAATCTCATCGGCGCCGGGATCTGTCGCGCAGGTGAGAGAGTCAGCTGCTGATCTGACGCGCTATGCGAAACAAACGGGTACGGTGCTGTTTCTAGTGGGTCATGTCACGAAAGATGGCTCGTTGGCGGGGCCGAAAGTGCTAGAGCATATGATTGACTGCTCATTACAGTTAGAGGGTTCATCGGATAGTCGTTTTAGAACCTTGCGCTCCCATAAAAATCGATTTGGTGCAGTTAACGAACTGGGTGTGTTTGCAATGATGGAAACGGGTTTGAAAGAGGTGAAAAACCCGAGCTCGATTTTCCTTAACCGTGGCGAAAAACCAAGTCCGGGTAGTGTGGTCATGGTGGTATGGGAGGGTACTCGTCCCTTGTTAGTTGAAATCCAGGCGTTGGTTGATCAGTCTCATATGAATAACCCGCGTCGCGTTGCTGTTGGGCTAGATACAAATCGATTATCTATGTTGTTGGCGGTGTTGCATCGTCATGGAGGTATGCATACGGGTGATCAGGATGTCTTTGTTAACGTAGTAGGCGGCGTGAAAGTGCTAGAGACCAGTGCTGATTTAGCCTTACTACTTGCGGTTGTATCGAGCTATCGCGATCGCGCATTACCGCAGGATCTGATGGTCTTTGGTGAGGTTGGGTTGTCGGGTGAGATTCGTCCTGTACCGAACGGTCAAGAACGGATTCGCGAAGCGGCGAAGCATGGATTTACGCGTGCTATTGTCCCTAAAGGAAACGTACCTAAAGAAAAAATTGCAGGTTTAGAAGTTGTTGGCGTATCTAGATTAGATGAAGCACTGGACGCTATTTGAGCTGAGTTTAACAATGCTTCTTCTCGTGTTCGTGTGTCTTATTCGCTCGCGGCTAAATGTTCAAACTCCCGCTCTAACATTGTTGGGTCACCTAGGTTTAGTTCTACTAGGCGTCGTAAATAGGCGATGCTTTCTAATTCCATTGTCCCTGCTTTAAAGGCAACGCATTGATCAAGGTAGTGGTTGACGGTTACTGGCATCTCAATACGAATCTCTCCAGCGTCTAGCTGAATCACCAATAACCCCTTGTCTCCCACCTTTAAATCAAGCAATTGAGGGGCTTCGGTTAGAACGCCTTTAAAGCTGATATCAGTAATCTTGAGTGGAGCTTTTACCGTATCCGAATAAAACATACAGTCGCCATCAAATTGTATGCGAGTAAACCGGCGACGTTCGGTAAATGGGGTTGTCACAGCAGCCTCCGTAGGCGAATAAGCCTGTTACATAAACTTACTAACAGCATAGTCAAATTTAACCAAAGTGTGGCACAAATTTACAGCTAATAAAAAGCCCCTTTGCGGGGCTTCATGTGCTAACTAATTGATGCGCTTGTACTTAATGCGTTCAGGCTGGTGATCTTTACCAAATCGCTGTTTAAAGTCTTCAGCGTATTCAGTGTAGTTTCCTTCAAAGAAGGTCACTTGTGAGTCACCCTCATAAGCAAGCATGTGTGTACATACTCGGTCGAGGAACCAGCGGTCATGCGATATAACGACCGCGCAGCCTGGGAAGGATAGGAGAGCTTCTTCTAGTGCGCGTAATGTTTCGACGTCGAGGTCGTTGGTTGGCTCATCAAGTAATAGTACGTTGCCACCTTCTTTAAGCAGTTTAGCTAGGTGTAGTCTATTACGTTCACCGCCGGAGAGGTCGCCCACGCGTTTTTGTTGGTCGGAGCCTTTAAAGTTAAAGCGTCCGCAATATGCACGTGACGATGTTTGATAGTTGCCAATGGTGATGATGTCTTGGCCATCTGACAGTTCTTGCCATACAGTGTTGTCGCCTTCTAGTTCGCGCATCTGATCGACATATGCGAGTTTGACGGTGCTACCCAAAACAACTTCACCCGAATCCGGCTTCTCTTCACCCGCGATCATTTTAAAAAGAGTCGACTTGCCGGCGCCGTTACCACCGATAACGCCAACAATCGCACCCTGTGGGATGGTTACGTTCATGTTTTCGATTAAGAGCTTGTCGCCGTAAGCTTTGCTGACATTGTGAATCTCGATCACTTTATCCCCAAGGCGTGGACCTGGTGGAATATAGATTTCTTGAGTTTCATTACGTTCTTGAAACTCGCGAGAATTCATTTCTTCAAACTGCTTTAAGCGCGCTTTTGATTTTGCTTGGCGGCCTTTTTGGCCCTGACGTACCCAGTCAAGCTCCGACTT
>Ga0115005_10003361_pt1 | contig 12771 bp, 11 predicted proteins | sample ArcOceMetagenome_FD_87163 | JGI IMG/M metagenome (GOLD analysis project Ga0115005, IMG submission 87163) | Marine eukaryotic phytoplankton communities from Arctic Ocean - Arctic Ocean - Greenland ARC118M Metagenome | ecosystem: Environmental > Aquatic > Marine > Oceanic | place: Arctic Ocean... | reverse complement strand
TTATATTCGCTATGATTAATCAAATTGAATGAGATGAATCATCTCATTCAGGTCTTACAAATCTCTTGGTTCCACGCACAACGGTTGCGTATGAACGAGAGTCTTTCTTTTCTGTGGTGGAGGAAAATTCATTGGCATCAGGCCCATTCCCAGTTTGTCCGTGTCCGATAATAGTCTTTCCGAAATCTCCATTTCCAACAGTTACAGTGAGTGAGGCGTGATGATCCAGGCGAGGCGCAATTGATAAAATGAGCCACTGACGAAACGGCGCAAATAACGGTCAATAAATTAGAAAATGTTTGTGGTTTCAGAAAATCATTCTCTCACGTGGGGGGGTGGTGGTAATGCGCCAAATTCCGACCATGACTAGCTAGCTACGCTTACGCTACCACCACAACCCTTCTTTCTTCAGTATGAACGTACCAGAAAAAGAAGCCTAAAAACGTTGAACAAACAGCAGTACAAACAGCTCAGTATTTCTCTAAGTCGAGTCAATCAAATTTTAAGTTCCCTTCTCAGAACAAAGAACAAACAGACAAAAATCCAGTTCACATTATTTCACCATTGCAGTTTTTATCGCAATCTCTAAACACATACCCCCTCTGAACCGACTCCAATGTTTTGCAAGAATCTCGTTTTTAGTGTCCAGCGCCTCAACAGAAGTGTGGGTACTCTACGAAAGGGATGTTCTGCAGGAAAGATGCATGTAATAGCTCAACAGTCAACTTTCTCTACTGCCTCTACCTCTTCTTTCAGTCCTCCCCCAAAGAATGAGTACAATGGAACCCCAGTTTATGAAAATGTTGATATTTCAACCAGCGGCAAACCATCAAATTCTCCATCATCCATTCGCAAACATGATCCCAACGCTGTGTACGTCGTCACTGGAGCGTCTCGATCTATGGGATTACAGTTCGTGAAATCCCTACTTGAGCCATCTCGAGCTCATGAGTCCAGTACTATAATTGCATGCTGCCGCTCACCTTCTTCAGCCACAGCATTATCAGAATATGTTAATACTCTTTCACCTTACCAGAAGGAAAGAGTGCAAATCAAACAGCTTGATATTACAAGAGACGACGACATTGAGTCCCTTGAAAAATTCATAAAAGAAAATTATAATAGAGTTGATGCATTGTTCAACGTGGCCGGCGTTTTGGGGGATTCGAAGACAACTGCTGGTCCAGAGCGTAATATTTCGCAATTTGATAGGAAATGGTTTCAATCTCAAATGGACGTCAACGTCATTGGACCAATGATGGTTACCAAAGCTTTACTCCCATTTATGAAGGTAGCACGCAAAGAATTAAATGGTGGAAATCGTGCCCAATCCATCGTTCTCAATATGTCGGCTCGAGTGGGATCAGCTTCAGATAATGTTGGTGGTTTGGGCTGGCATTCTTACAGAATGTCAAAGGCTGCTTTGAATATGGGGACAAGGACTCTGTCACATGAGTTAAAGAGAAGTGGAGTTTGGACTCTTGCCCTGTATCCTGGGTTTACTGATACAGATATGAGCATTCCTTTTCAAAGGCCCGGGATGAAGGAGAAAGGGATGGTTTTCCCAGTTGACTTTACTGTCGGTAGAATGTTGGACGTTATGGAGGGAATGGAGGAAAGTAATTCTGGAGGATTGTATGATTGGTCGGGCATAGCATTACCATTTTAATAAGAGTTTTGCAATACGAAAGACAAAATCTGGTTGTCAGCAATCAGTGCTGTTATCAAATATTACTATATTTATCTTCTCGCCGATTGCGAAGCATTCTTTATGATGTGTATTCTTTTAGTGTTGTGTGATAGCGGGCGGAAAACAGAGGTCGAGAATGTCTTTCATTCAAACAGATTGTGCCACTTTCCACAGAGTGTGTTAAACATACAAAGTACTTTTACAGGATTGCGAGTGAACCTTTCTCATCGTCGTTACCATCAGGGCTAAACAGCTCATACAGTACATGTGATACCTTACATAATTGTTTATTTGAATCTCGAAATGTACCCCTTCTTGTAGCAGAATTCCATCCCGGCTGCAGCTGCGCCAAACAAGAAAACACTTTCAAAGCCACTGAATAATGCTTGTTGAGTCATAGACCAGTCAAAATACCCAAATGGAGCGCCACAATTTAGCGGTATTGCATCACTATTGAGGACTGAAGTGGTGAGCTTTTCATCGTTTCATTGCTCAAATGTCGAGCTGTTATGTTGTGCAATCTGCACACTTTAGCACACTTTTCTGATTAGCACTTACCAATAGTAACTGACTCTCACGCGACTTAAAGTTCTCACAACCACAAACGCACCTACAACACCCATGGGTAACATCTTGTTCTTTTCTTCGCCCTCTCTCACGCAATATCTATAGACAATTGCAAATAGCGCTGCAGCAAGAGATCCAGTATCAGTGTCGAACTCCCACTGACCGAGACCATTTGATATTGTACTCCCAGGAAAGAAATAGTCATGAACAAAGGATATTGGAGTAACTGCAACACCTCCCGTCAATAATCCCACAATGCCTGTCTTGATGGACTCTGACTTTTGGTCAAAAGTGAACTTTTCCTTGGGATCCTTTTGGGATCCAGAAGTAGCTTCTGCATTCAGTGCAGCTGCAATAGCTTCTGCAACTAGCGGCTCGTTTGATGAATCTCCCATAACGTCATTAAGAAAATCAAAAGAGCTTCTGCTATTCTTCTTCTTATCTCCCAATATCGTTCTCTCCATTGTATTCACTTTCCGAATAGGTTTCTCGTTTCTGTTGAATAGTGCATCCAGGGGATTTTTGGACTTTTTGCGAATGACTTCTTTGATCTCGTTAGATCCCTTCTTTAACACAAATGTTTTTGATCTGCTGCCTTTTAGACCGTCCATATACTCTCTCTCGCTTCTTTTACTCATTGATAAACTGGACGAGTGGACATGCCGGGTGTTGGATGGTACAGTAACAAAGGTAGCACACACACAAGTTGATGTGCTTAGCCAGAGCACAAGAAACCAGATTGGAAAAATCCTTGCCATAGTGAAGAATTCAATCCTTTGATGGATAGGAATGATATGTTGTCGAGCGGGCCTTTGTTTTGGGCAGGGGTTTGGAGTGTGATCGATGGCTGATGGCTGATGGATGGATCGATGTCGGTTTTAGAGAAGATACCCACCTTCTTCGTTCTTCGTGTCATAACACTCGTTTTCTGGTTTTTATTATGCCGATGACGTTTTCAAGCGGGAATGTTGTATAAAAATATAACCTCCAGATAACGTTGGCGAAAAGACGTCACAAAACATACTGCTACCAGGATACGATGGTAACATATTTTGCTTATTAACTGTATGTGGGACTTTTAGCTTCCTCCTTCCTCCTTCCTATGCTGTGTTCCTCTTAGGTTTCTTTATTCTTGTTCCAATGTTTCGCATCCTTTCTTCCATTGGAATTAGAAATGACGAGTCAAGATACTTTGTACAAGTCTCAAAAACTGGCCCAACCCTCTTGCTAAATGATTTGTTTCTCACCTTGTTCAGAAACATTTCATTTGTGACCTTCATTGCAGGAAATTTCATGTTCCATCGCAAAACATGAAGCCAAAACCTGTAGTGCTTCACCCTATGCATCCATTGCACAACGACGAAGAAGACGATTAGCATTTTGAAGAAGAAGTTGATCTCCGACTAACATTTTTAGTGCCTTACCATGTTTTCCCATCCAATAAAAACTCTTCCTTGATCATATCAACAGGTACATCGGATGGGAATAATCCCCACATTTCATGCCGAGGAAATAAACTTGCAATTCCTATCTCAAAATTGTCTACAATGCACCGCTTCTTCAGATCTGCTTCCGTTTTATTTGTAATATTCAGCCCAGGACACCAGCGCTCATGTGATACCGGGACACAAGCTTGGTTGGTGTATGTATTGATGCCCTTCCTGCTAAACCCGCGCATTGTGCTTTCTAGCCAATAACCATCCAAAAAGGAGAAATTTAAGGACGACATTGTCAGATTCCTCTGACGGAGCTCGTCTAGAATACCTGTGAAATGTTCTTCTACTGCCATTATAGAGTCGTTGGAGAGAACGAATTCATTATATTTCCCCTTAACTGGCTGGTCGTTGACAGTGCGACTGTCTAGAGCATCGCACCATAAACCAACATCGTATCGATCGTTCAAGTGATATTGTAGAATAACAGATGTGCTATTCAGATGCGGAATTCGTGAAACTGCATTCCTGAGAAATGGTTCGATTACATTTTCTTCTTTTGCCCATGCAGGAGCTGAAACGATGATCTCGTCATATCTATCATTGGCGTAAAAACACTCCAGCTGGCTCCAAAGAGCTAGAAGGCGCTCTTTGTTGTCGGGTACTGAAGCAATAATAGCTACCGCTCCTTTGGTGCCATATCCTCTATCCTTTGCCACTATCACCATGTCATTGATGTCACTGTTTTGACTTTTTTTCAAATCTGTTTTCCTCGCTTTGTTCCCATCGTTAGCGTCGACACGCGTGTCAGCGTGAGATAGAATTCTTTCAATTGCAATCTTATAAAGCAAAACAATAATGAGAAATATGGCAAAGAGTACCCGTTTCAGATTGCAACGAGATCTTGACCTGCCCCGATGATGGATGACAGCATGATCAGAAGAAGCAGATAAAGGTGCACGGCTATACGCGACTTTTTTTTTACTTCTTCTCATTCTGCAAATGCTTCCATCTACTATATGAAGTTAATATAACTTTGCTCCTCAATCCTCGGGATATGGAGATTCCTATCTGCTGCGGTTTGTGAGGGCAGATGTAACAAAGCAAAATAGCAAGCAGAGGTATTATGGCAATAGTAGTACAAGTATTTCGTTAACCTTCTTGTCGTAATGATGAGTGATGAGGCGCATGCTCGCATGATGCTAGTACATAGCATGCTATTTCATCAACAGGTACTGAGACCTTTTTCATTCAAATAGAAGTTCCAAAGTCTAAAGAGCCTCTTCCCCACCTCGCAATTTTTGAATTTGACTGGAAATTGGACTGCATCGTGATGCAAGTTACAAAACACAATGATGAGTAGCGACTGGGAAGGAGGTGGGTGCGCTAGGGACCTATATGAACATAATACTTGACTATCGAAATATTTTCAACCTTCCTCGATACGGTAGCTATAGTCAATATCTCTTGGACTTCCCTGTCATCATTATTAGATGTGTTAAAAAGAAAGCAACACTTCCAAATTGCTGGAATTTTATGGAACTTGGAATAGTAAATGCAACTTCATCGTATGATACAACCTGATTGATAAGTCTAAACTAGTGATCAGCAATTATAGATTTCTAAACTTTGAATACTGAAATTTCTAGTTACACGTGCCCCTACTCTTAATTTTTCACAGCGTTTTTGCGTACGTTTGCGTGCATGAAGATCGCATGAGTAGGGAGACACAACAAGCATTTGCTTAAATGCGAATTTGATATCCTCCCGCTTTTGTAATGTATCTCACCCACCTAGATGTAGTATAACCAGATTTGTCATAAACACGCAAAAAACGCACATTGACCCCACTTGCTGTAAACATTGGCACCTGAAATTCTACATTGATGGGTGGTTTAACCCATCCCTTATTACGCACTGTTGGCATGAGGTCAATATCTGCCCCAAGCATGCATTCTGACTTTCCAGGGAAGCGCTTGACTCTCCACACGATAGCCTGTTGTTCTGGCTCATATTTTGCACGTCCAAACGATGTCTTGATTTTAGTCTTTGCTGTATTTTTGGGTACAGGGATTTTGACCACGACATGGGTGGCAAAGAGGGTCTCTGCAAATTGCGCAATGATTTTCAAGTTAATTGAAACTCTGAATGAACAAGGCAAGAAGTGAGCGCATTGTTTGGATAGCATTGCAGTAAAAGAGACACAGACACAATTCCATCAAACTCACCTATTCTGATCCTGCATCTCTCGAACAGCAGGGATGATCCTGAATGGCAAGTTGATATTATCAGTGACACGATATCTCATCACTTCAAATTCTCCATCAGGAGGAATAAAAGTAATAGTCCTGTCAGCATCAAATTTTCCGAGACGAACACATCTGTGAAACGTACAATCATCAATCTCTACACCCGGCTTCCGATTCTGATTCGTCTCTTTCTCGATGACAAGTTTATCATTGAGACCAAATTTACACTCTGGCATTCCAGTAAGTTTGGTATTCATTTGCACTTGTGCCGTGACCTCATTCCTCAAGATATCTCCCGTGCTAGACATTAATAGATTGACACTCTCCAACACATCAATATAAACCTCATTCCTCTTATGACGAATTCCCTCTCTACGCCAATCAATTGCTCCGGTAATCTGACTCGTCAACTGTGACGTATCGGGTTCATCCTGCTGACGAATATTGCCCAGGTTAATGTAAAGCCTCAGCACGTCTACGGCGCAATTTTGCGGATATCCAAAGTCCATAGTTTCATCCATGAGTTCATAAATGAGAGTCATGTTATTCCGCATCGAATTTTCATCAAATTCTTCTCCCAAGTATGCTTTCAAGATACGGATTTTTTGAAAAAGGTATTCAAAGACAAGAGCGGGGTTGACATTGGAGCGTGTGAGGGCTACAAAGTACATGTTCAAGTGGCGTGTGTAGAGAAAGGAGCAGTTTTCAATGCGCTTTACGGGCGCTTGAGTTCCAGTTTCTTTTGCGGCAATGACCTGCGTTTCAAATGGGCGTGAGATGAAATAGAGATGCCACGGTATAGTACAATGCAGTACGGCATTACGAAAGTTCAAGTCTGGATCCCATTTGCTGTTTCAAACCGTAGTCCTGCACCAAAATCAAACTCACCTGTAAGCGGAAAGAATCAGCAGCTGCGCGACTAACGTCGTCTCTGAAGGAGGCATAGAGTAAAAAATAACATGATGGGTTAAAAGAGATGAAAGAGCACAGCTAGGATTGAGTCACACCACACAAGGGCGAACAAACAATGCATTCATGGATACTTTTCGATTTTACCTGTACTGGCGGGAGATCATAATGTCTCCCTTGTGATTCAAAATCAGAATCATTGATATCATGGTGGAAGATCAGTTCTTTTTCTATAGGTTGATACAGGCTTCAAAATATATATATTGAATATGATCGGTAGTGGGTGTGATTGATGTTGTGTTGTACCGTGGTGCAATGAAAGGAAAGGCACGGACGGCGTTACTGGTTGTATGTATCGTGATGTGCTAACACAAGTCTTGTTCCAATGCATCCCGTATATCTCCCACGTTTGACAAAATTTCAATGAGATGGAAACCGCGAGATCCCCACTTCAAAAATATGGAGGGGGTTTACATGTAATTTCGGCAGCTCAGAGGATTTCTGACAGAAGGGATGCTTCCAAGACGTTGAATTTGGAATTTGATGCGGCTGCTGTCGCTGGTGGTGGTGGTGTGATAACGAACACACCCGCCGCGCCAGCAGGCAGCGACGACTAAAGAAAGAATTCAAGGGAAGAACTTCAACTCAAGAACACCGATCCTTCTCAACTACCGTTACAAACAATCGACGCTTAGGACACTATCATACTCTATAACAAAAACCTTAACAAACTAGTACCTAATTCATAATGAGCAACAGAGTCTGTCACTTCAAATTGGTCCTTCTTGGCGATGCAGCTGTCGGGAAATCATGTCTCGTCGTTCGATTCGTACGAGATGAATTCTTTGAGTTTCAGGAACCCACTATTGGAGGTAAGAAGATATTGCGAAACTTCATTTCATTCCTGAAGCTTTCGTGTGCCGGGATTTGATTTGTTCAATTAGACGGATCAATTCCTGCCACTACAGTATAGTATAGGACCAGAGCTTCTGACTGATCTATACTGGTGTAACAACTGTGTAACATCACTGACACGATTCTGATTCGTATTGATATGGTATTTTATTTATGAAACGATACAGAAACGATACCATGACTCACACAACTCCGACTCCTTCATTCAATACAGCCGCATTCCTCACTCAAACAGTCCAGTGTGACGATGCAACTGTAAAATTCGAAATCTGGGACACAGCGGGCCAGGAGAGGTACCGCTCCCTTGCACCCATGTACTACCGCGGTGCGGCCGCCGCTATTGTCGTATACGATATCACAGACCCAGACTCATTTGCTGGAGCGAAATCATGGGTCAAAGAATTGCAAAGGCGCGGTGATCCCAATGTCATTATCGCATTAGCTGGAAACAAAGCGGATTTGGAGTCGAGGAGGAAGGTCTCCCTAGAGGAAGCTGAGAACTATGCCTTGGAGAATCAAATTTTGCATTTGGTCACTAGTGCCAAGGATGGGAGTAATGTCAAATCTCTTTTTGTAGAGATTGCGAAGAAACTGCCAAAGAACCCCCCTCAGCCAGAGAGAGAGGCTTTTCCCATCACAGCTCAGGCTGGGGAACAAAACAGGAGCTGTTGCTGAGCTGAAAAGAGAAGAGTTGAGCTTAAGTTGGTTGATTCCAATATCTTGTCGGTCTACAAGCTTTCTGCTGAGATTATATCATTTGTCAAGGCTGATGTGGTGGTTGCATGCGCTCATATGAAAGTGAAAAGCGAAAAATACTAAGCTGACAGCACTTCCTTGGATGCTCTCTTGAATACTGTAAAACTAAAGAATTGAAAAAATGAATTTGATTCACAGTACGTTTAGTAAGGAACTCTACCGCACTTCAAATGCTCAGCACTCATACTGTATTCAATAGGCTCAAGTTCAGTGTTCTTTTATAATCTTTTATGGCTACGAGTTAAATACTAAATAACCATGTAACAAACAATGACAATTCACGTTACTGCACTTCATTGCACTGCGCTAAATCACCAAAACAATTTACATGACCAAACCTCCACGGGCACGAATGGCCTCAATCTCCTCATTCTCCAACGTAACTCTCTTCACTCTGGAATAAGGAGTAATATTATCATCCATAATATAGTCATAAATGACCTTCGCCCAGGAATGATAATGAGGCATGTCATCATAAAACTCTGGTGCAATCGCTCTCACCTTCCTCAAATTCTTTCCAGTTACAAAGGGGAAATCATGATGCTCATTGTGATAACCAACATGAAAGGTGAACCAGTTCAAGGGACCGTAGTAACTATAAGTCTCCTGTCCCTTGTTCATGACGTAGTGCTCTGAGATAAAGTGTCCAGCAACGGGATGAATTCCCATTCCCAACAGAGTTCCACATGCTAAATATGCTACACCGGAACCTCCGAAAAAGTAATAAATGATGGAGTTGAATGTAATAGTTGCAGCGTAGTTGATGAATTCCCATTTAGTGGGTTGCTTCGGGTTGACAAACATGGGCCTGAGAGAGTAAAAGAGTGGCTGTAGGAGACACCAGAGAACCTTTCTTGCTCTAGAGTGAAAGAACCATCCTTCGATATCACATGGGATGTCAACATCCATAATGTCTTCACCCTGGAAACGATGATGTTCCATGTGATAACGTTTGAAACTTACAGCAGCAGGGATTCCCATAGGAAGATTGGAAAAGATTCCATAAATTCTGTTCCAAAGGACACCCTTGGCTGTGAGCCCATGACTAGCCTCATGCATTGCAAGAGTGAGTCCATGGTTGATGGTTCCAGAGAGGGTGTAGCAGCAGAAGAGCCAGGTGTACCAGGGTGCTCCCTGAAGAAGATGGATGGAGAAGATCTGGAGCGCCATGGCAAACGCGGCTGTGAACTTGGTTTGATGGTCAGGTCCAAAGAGCTTCTTCACCTCTGGATGGGCCTTGACGATTGCCTTTCTCCTGTGTAGATAATGAAAAGTATGGACAACATCAACAAAGTGAGAAGTGGAATTCTAGGAAAGGAATCGTGCATGTATTATATTTGAAATCATTGAAAACAGAATAATCTTTTACTAGATAGCGCATTGTTTTGATTTATTATGTAAATACTTTTGCTGTCATGAAGAAAATTTCTCCTTGAACAAGTACTTGCGACGCCATACGATTTGTTTTCTCAGATCAACCAGAGTTTAGACGTTCCAACGGCAAGAACATACCTTTCCACATGAGGTTCTACCATAGCATCACCACTTGCCCAGTAAAACTGGGGAGCTTTGGCAATCTTTACATCTCTCTCTGTGAGGAGCTTCTTGCCTGCAGAAGCGGCTGATGGTGCGTTGCCTCCTTTTCCCATTATCAATCGGGTTTGTGTTGTTTGGCAGTTAGAATCGCTATGTTACTCTGTACAGTAAGTAGTAGGACAAAAGGGTTGGTTGGGTCTTGTTTCTTGTTGCTTCTCATTTTCGTTCTCGCTTTTTCTCTGCGTCACCACTTCCCTGCTGTTTCCCGTTGTTTCCGTTCAAAAAGACAAAAACGGTTTTTCATGACATGTAATTTTTAATTTTCATCTATAAGGAATATGACATGATTACTTCATCCAAATAGTTTGATAATGGCTAGAATAGTTTGTTATAACATCAAAATATCGTCTTTCCTTCGTACGTGTGTTGGATCCCTCACATGATGTTCTACATGAAACCTCGTGAGAGGAGGAAAGAGCAAAGCACAAACTCGAAACGACCGACGCTCGTGGAGGCTGAAACTTCACTTGTGTTCAGATCGACCATCTCTCCTTCACAATTCTAAATAGCTGTTGCCTCCTCTGCCCCCTGCTCTCGAGAGACGTTGACAGATTGGTTTGTTCGTCTGATTGTGTTTCAAACAGTAGTCCTACCTTTTGCGTCGACCATTCAGCCCGCGCACGCTAGACAGACTGAGTCCAAACTATTGGTTGACTTTGACTGTGCTCTCCATTAAGTACTATAAAGGCACTCCGTTGACCCTGTCTTCTTCGCAATCAAGAAATACAACCACACACACGCTAACTATTCAAATCTATAGACTTTCCAGATCTAGGCAATTGCAATATCAAACAATATAATGGCGAATGAAAACAAATCCGGGCATCTCACTCCGCCCCTCAACCCCTATTCACCGCAAGAAATCGCCGCATTTCAAAAACTAGACCTGGCACTGCGATCCCACCCCGAATTGGCTCGCGAAGGTGCTACCCTCCTCAACCCAAAAGCACTTGCTCGACTTGTACAGGGCATCAAATTCTTTCAAGATACGCACCTTGGCAGGCACCCAACCTCCAAATATTGCAAAACTAAGAAATGGCCCCTCCTGAAATTACCCGATGAATTCTTTCGGAATAGAGACGGCGACGGGCCGCTATTTCAGTTATTTGTTTCAGCGTATATGTACAAGAAGGAAGCTTCTTGGCGTCAATTTGATTTTCAATCCAAGAATCGTTATAATGATAATATGGCGCTATTGAAAAAGATTCATATGGATCTTATTGCTGAAGGGCATTTGAAGCTTCCTGTGATATATCTCGATGACAGTATTCCAAAGGAAAATGTGGCAGAGTACAAGAGTATTTTGAAAAAATTTGGTGGGAGAATTGTCAAGGATGCTTGTGGAAAAGCCGAAAATGCTCCTACGCACATTGTCGCATGGGATTCAGAAGAGCATGATTCGACGGATAATTTGGAACAAGAGGCTGCTGCAGGAGATATTGTGGAGAAGCTGTACTTGAAAACTTTGACTGTAGTTGATCCTTCGAAGACGAAAAAGAGCACTGGTATTATTGAGACTACAATGCAAGACTCCAAAAAGAAGGGAGGGAAGGTTAAGCATGGAAAGGGCGCGGCGCCAGTTGTGTTTAACCATCCAATGGCATTTGTACATTGGTGGTATCATCCTTCTAGTTATGACGAATGGATGCCCGCAGCGGATGTTGCAGGTGCTGATACAGATGTCCCCCCGAGACCGGCAGGTGGGCCTTGGATGATTGGATGCAAATATATCCGCGATGTTGCTAAATTCAACGAGTGGGGATCGGAGGGAGACTACGCTATATCTGACTAGTGAGTGTTGAACCATTGTATGAAGCGCATTGAACACACCTCTTCACCATGCAAATGTACTAAATAATTCAAAATCCTCAACTCCCTTACCACAGTGCAAAGAAAGCAAAGTGCTGGCCTGAATTGGAGAAGAAATTAGCTGAAGAGGCGAAAGCTCTGGAAGTTGCCAAACCGACAACTCTCAAGATCCGCCTGTCTCTTTCCTCCAAGAATGACAAAAATAAGGGCGAGAAAGAAAAGGAGAAGCCTGTAGAAGCTGCTGTGCCGGAGAAGAGAAAGAGAGCGCCAGAGCATTTAGGGATGCAACCAAAGCAAATTTTTACTGGGTTTTATTCAGATTCTAATAAAAGGTTGAAGAAAACGGTGTTCAATGGCATGCTTCGGGTTCCACCTAATACTACCGAGCTTGTTCGGAAGGCAATCAATAATGTGGAGAGTGATGCATGGGCTGGAATTCACTCGGAATTCAATTTACCCAATGTGCACGATATGCTGAGACCATCTCTCGACCCAGCGTTGGCTTCTAACTTCTTTGTTACTGAGTTAAGAGCCGGAGATTCTGGAACGACTCTTGTTACTGCACGTCGTCTTGTCTCGACTGTCGGAGCAGAGAGAATTCGTGGCGGGGGAGATGGCGATGTTCCAATGAAGGACGTGAGTAAACCAGTGCCAGTTCCACTACAATCACAGCCGCAGCAAGTGCAGCCACAGCAGGTACAACCAACACATGTGCAGGTGCAGCCACAGCAGGTACAACCAACGCAGGTGCAGCAGGTGCAGGTGCAGCCACAGCAGGTACAACCAACGCAGGTGCAGCCGCAGCCACAGCAGGTACAACCAACGCAGGTGCAGCCGCAGCCACAGC
>Ga0115005_10003358_pt1 | contig 12780 bp, 10 predicted proteins | sample ArcOceMetagenome_FD_87163 | JGI IMG/M metagenome (GOLD analysis project Ga0115005, IMG submission 87163) | Marine eukaryotic phytoplankton communities from Arctic Ocean - Arctic Ocean - Greenland ARC118M Metagenome | ecosystem: Environmental > Aquatic > Marine > Oceanic | place: Arctic Ocean... | reverse complement strand
TGTGTTTCGACCATTCTGCAAACCAAATTAGCATAAGCGATTAATCCGCCAGCATCTTTGATAATGTTGGTTACATTCAAGCCTTTCCTCTTAACGCATCCAAATAAGCATTAACATTGACTAACCCAGTGACTGTAAAACACAACTCTTTAGGTACACCGCGCACATGTTTATTGTTATGTTCGAACCAATGTTTCATAGACGTTATATCGCCACCAAATAAGGCAAATAATGAGCGGTAAAGTCGGATAAACAGTATTTGTAGCTCACTTTGTTTAGACTCTGTTTCAAAGCTAACTTTGCGTAAAAGTGTAGATCGACCCACACCAATCAACTTGGCTGCTTGATTGTCAGAGATACTCATAGTTTTGTAGGCATTTATATAAGCCTTCATGACTATAGATTGAGCATCTTCTATTTTAGCGGCCTGCATATATGTTTTACCTAAATATGTTGGTTATTTGGCTAGAGTATAACATTTAAGTTCCATCTGAGACAGATTTCTGTGAAATGTATCAGATGGACTGTTGTGTCAATTCTAAACTTTAAGCATTTATGTGACTACCTGCGCTTGATTACTCTCATGTGCAACTTCATGTTTTAAGGTCATAGCAATTAATATGATGGCACAAATACAACCACCTACTAATAATATAAAACCGCCGTCCCATCCAAAGTGATCAACGGTGTAACCTAGTACAATGTTGGCCACTACTGCTCCCCCTAAATAACCAAATAAGCCAGTTAAACCTGCGGCGGTGCCTGCTGCTTTTTTAGGGACTAATTCTAAGGCAAAGAGGCCAATCAACATCACGGGACCATAGATTAAAAAGCCAATCGCCATCAGTGCGATAATATCTACACTAGGATTACCCGGTGGATTAAACCAATAGACAAGTACAGCTACTAACACCAACACCATGTATAAGATAGCAGGCGGCGCGCGACGGCCCTTAAACCAAGCATCACTGATGTAACCACATAATAAGGTTCCGGGTATACCAGCCCATTCGTATAAAAAATACGCCCAAGAGCTTTTGTTAAAAGAAAAATCTTTTACTTCATATAAGTAGGTGGGTGCCCAATCTAAAACGCCGTATCGGATAAGATAAACAAATGCATTCGCCGCAGCGATAAACCAGAGTAATTTATTGTTAAGAACATACTTTAGGAATATTTCTTTAGCACTAAATTCTTGTTCGTGCGATGCATCGTAATCTTTAGGATAGTCATTGCGGTATACTTCTACCGGGGGTAATCCACATGACTGTGGCGTATCGCGCAGAGTAAAAAAGATAAATACTGCTATTAAAGACGCGGCAAAGGCTGGCACGTAAAAAATGCTGTGCCATTCATTAAACCAAGCCATACCTAATATAGATAGAGGTCCGATTAAGCCGCCACCCACGTTGTGAGCAATATTCCAAAAAGAAACTGTTTTACCCCGTTCGTTGCCTGAGAACCAATGCACCATAGTTCGGCCACAAGCAGGCCAGCCCATGCCCTGCGCCCAACCGTTTAAGAATAACAAGATAAAAATTGAACCGATACTTTGAGTTGCCCAAGAGGTAAAGCCAAATATAAACATCACGCCTGCTGATATAAGTAGTCCGGTCATCAGAAAAAAACGTGGGTTACTGCGATCGGATACGCTGCCCATTAAAAACTTACTTAAGCCGTAGGCTATAGAAACGGCTGACAGAGCTATACCTAGCTCGCCTTTGCTAAATCCTTGTTCTTCAATTAAGAAGGGCATAGCTAATGAAAAGTTTTTACGTACCAAATAATAACCTGCATAACCTACAAATATCCCTATAAACACTTGCCAACGAAGGTGTTTATAATCTTTGTCGATTTGATCTTTGGGTTGTGTTGGAAGATGTGCTGCAGGTTTGAAAATACCAAACATAAATGCTTAACCTCATTGGATTTTGACAATTAAAACAGATAATTATCATCATATATATCAATTATTAAACTTTAATGAGTTATTTACAGCTAAGGCCTAGTGCCTAGTTCGTGATTGGCTTTTAGTCATGGTGACTAATTTAGTAGTTTTAGGTATGCAGATACGTTTTTCGTTATGAAAGTCTCACATTTTGGTTATGACGCATTATCTTCATGACTTGAGGTGTTTCTGTAAAAGAGACATGAATTTACTGTTATTTAAGCAGTAGAAGTCTATTTTCAGACTGAAATATTCAATTTGCACAGAAAAATGATATGCACTTATGTTTTGACAGGCCAACTACAGCTGCAATGCAAACCTTAATTAAGCAAAAAGTAGAACTGTTTTTCAGTGTTGAATACCCTTGACGGATACCTGTTCCATCTATTTTAAAAATATGCATCCCACAATTTTGCAACAAGGGCGGGGCATGACACCTTTACTCCACTTAATTTAAACAATCAATTTACGCTGGGAGCACGTTACACAAACTCTTTAATGAATCCGATACTGACGATATGTGCTGCTGCAAAAATCATTTACGTGAAGTGAAAATGAAGCATTTGATAGTTCGAGCGGTAAAGTCTTCCAGCAAACACCTGACCTATTATTCACTCTGTTGTCATATCTTGATGATTACAATTAGAATAGCCATGAACAAGGTCAGGGTAGTCACTGGCCTTCCACTTCAGTGGACGAACAAAATCTTGATTGGTAGCAAACTACTACTCAATTATTAACTACATTACCTGCCATTAGTAGTTTAGGCACTTATGCCGATGTTACTCACACCATTTCAGTGCTGGGCAGGTCATACTAGATAAAAAGCTACACATCACTATTGCAACTACTGCAACTATTGATGGTGAGATGTGTATCTCAAAAAAATTATTGTTGCAGTAACATCTTAATCAGACGATAAACCCTTAAACCAGTTTCCAATAATTTGCCTGTTATCTTCAGTCATTCCCGTTTTATTCATTAATGGCATATCTTTGGTCACTACTGCATGTCTATAGATCACTTGGGCACGTTGTTCTATTTGCTGCCAAGTATCAAACTTTAACCCTAAAGGCGCGATAACAAATATTTCATCCGTCGGCTTGGCTGCATGACAATTTGCGCAATGGGTTTGTATGACATTAAATACCTGCTGTTGCTGGGCATTGAGTTCGATGACAGGTGCTTCTACTGTATCTTTAACTGTGGCAGGCATAGATACCCAGCCCGCAATTATTATCATGCCAATGGCGCCAGTGATCAAAATCGAAGGTCGAGATATACCGATATGTTTTAGGTTAAAATAATGTCGGATCCAAGCAGAAACTAAACCAATTGCCATCAATACAAGCCAAGCATTCTGATGTTGGTAAGTCATAGGGTAATGATTACTGATCATAATAAATAGTAAGGGCAAGGTAAGGTAGTTGTTGTGCACCGAACGTAATTTGGCACCCAGACCCCAACTAGGATCAATATCTGTTTTGTTGGCAACCGCATCAACCATTAGCCTTTGAGCTGGCATAATTTTAAAAAACACATTGCCAGCCATAATAGTGCCGACTAACGCTCCTACATGAATAAATGCGCCTCGGCCACTGAACCAATGAGTGGCCAAGTAACTAGCTGCCGCTAGCATCACTAAAAACATGATGCCGAAGACTTTTGGGTATTTTGACAGCGGGCTACGACAGGCAGCTTCATAAATAAATAACCCGCCAAAAATCAGGGCTAAACCTCTACTTATTGCTTGGGTAGGGGTTAAATCCATAACCGAACTATCAATCAGATAAATAGCTGCACCATGATAATAAACTAAGCTCAATAATAAAAAACCGCTGATCCAGGTGGTATAGGCTTCCCATTTAAACCAGTGAAGTTTTTCTGGTATGACTTCTGGGCCATATTCATATTTAGATACTTCGTAAAAGCCACCACCATGCACCGCCCACAAATCACCTTTGATGCCTTTTTGTTTTTTCCAATCGGGTGGGGAGCGTAAATTATTATCTAGCCAGATAAAATAAAACGATGCGCCTATCCACGCCACACCCGCCACAACGTGAAACCAGCGAAGAAATAATGAAATCCAATCAAGCAACATTAATGTGCTCCTTTTAATACTTGTTTATCGGCTTGGTAAACCGCTTTACCAGCTACGTAAGTGGCCATTATGGCTCTATCATCAGCTAACATGCTTAATGCAAAAATAATATCTTGGGGGGTGCGGTGATGTTCAAAACGCAACGCACTGAGCTCGTCAAATTCTGGGTTGAGAATAACAAAGTCTGCATCGGTGCCGGGATTAAGGTTACCAATTTCTTTTTCTAGTCCTAACCCCACTGCAGCACCTTGAGTCATAAGATACAAGCCATGCATAGGATCCATTTGATTACCTTTAAGTTGGCATATTTTGTAAGCTTCACCCATGGTTTTTAACATACTAAAACTAGTACCGCCGCCCACATCGGTGGCAAGCATTACAGGAATGTTTTGTTGTTCAGCTTTAGCCAAATCAAATAGACCGCTGCCTAAAAATAGGTTTGAAGTGGGGCAAAACGCAATACTTGCCTGTGTTTCTTGTAAGCGTTGCCATTCAGCTTGTTCTAAATGGATACCGTGACCAAACACAGCACCTTTTCTAAGTAAGCCGTAATGATCGTAGACATCTAGATAATTTTTACGCTCAGGAAATAAGCCTTTTACCCAAGCAATTTCTTTATGATTCTCAGACAAGTGAGTTTGAATATATACATCAGGGTATTGCTGTGCTAATTCTCCCAAAGCGTGTAATTGTTCAACACTACTGGTTGGCGCAAAACGGGGTGTGATGGCATATTTGAGTCGGCCATTATTATGCCATTTTTCGATGAGTGCAGCGCTTTCTTGCTGAGCACTTTTGGGCGTGTCTTTAAGCCAATCTGGGCAGTGCCTGTCCATGCACACCTTGCCGGCAATCAACAACATGTTATGACTAGCGGCTTCTTGGAAAAGAGCGTCGGCAGCTTGTTTATGTACCGACGAATACACCATGCCCGTAGTGGTACCATGGCGATGTAATTGCTTAATAAATATCTTGGCAATGTGACTAGCGTATTCAACGTCAGCAAATTTGCGTTCCACTGGAAATGTGTAGTCCGTTAACCAGTCAAGTAACTGTTCGCCAAAGCTGGCAAGCATTTCTGTTTGCGGAAAATGTAGATGGCTGTCAATAAAGCCAGGTAAAAGTAACTTGTTTGAGTAATCATGAAAAGTTGCTTCAGGATATTGATTTATATACTTTTTATATTCACCAATAAAATTAACTTTACCGTTACGCGTAACTAAAACTCCATCGTCAAAGTACACATAATCTTGTTTCGGGCTGTGACTCTGCTTTGGAAAGTGTAATATCGATGCGCGATACGCTTGGGTTGTCATAAATAAGATATTCTCTTTAACTGCAACAATAAATATTAGGCTAGCTACCGCGATAACTGCTAAAACCAAAAGGTGAAATAAGCAGTGGCACATGATAGTGCCCACCGTTTTCAGAGAGCTCAAAATGTATATCCACAAAAGGATAAAATGCTTGGCTGTGGTGTGATAATAAGTAATCTTTAGTATAAAAACGCAGGCAATATTCGCCAGCTTGAAAATCATAATCTTGCCATTGATTACAGCGACCATCACTATCAGTTTGGGCTTGAATAATTTGCCCATCTAGAGTGGTTAAGGCTAATTTCATATTGGCAGCAGGTTTACCTAAAGTTGTATCTAAAACATGGCTGGAAAGACTAATGCTCATGATGTGTGTACTCCTTTTTCTAGTTTATTTACTAATCCTTTCTCTAATCTTAGTAAGGTGATTTTAATTTGTTCTGCTTTGGCAATCGTCATCTCTGTCGCGGTATCATTTTGTAAACGCAACGTAATGGCATCCAGCATTGTGTTGGCACTGAGCCCACTGGCACAAATAATAAATATAAAGCCATGCCTATTTAAATATTCATGATTGGCGGTGGCTAAATTCTGTAATGTTTCGTCATCTGCATCAGTTGTACCCTGTTGTTCGTTGCTAGCCATATTTTTAGTGGCCGCATACTTTTTACGTAAGCTATTTACATCGCCGATCATTGGATGGGCTTCAAAAGCGATTAAAAATTCTGCTGTAGAACATTGCTGCCAAATATCTTTTGCGGCTTGCAGTACTGTATCAAAATCAGTAAAGGGCCGAGCTTGTGACATACCCTTAAACCATTTAGGCGCAGCGCAACATTGGCTAAACCATTGTTCAGACTCTTTACTGTCGAGGCTATTAAGTGCTTGTAATGACAAGGTGTTTTGTTGATTCATTCAGTTCTTACCAAAGATTGTATAAGTTGTTTATTGTCTCGCCATGCTTGTTTTTGTTGAGATTGCGTATTTTTTTTAGGCTCTAAACGTTGGATTAATTGTGCCGCCATGGATACCGCTACTTCGATAGGGCGTTTGCCAGAAATCTCAAGTAATCCGACAGGAGAAACAAGTCGCTGGATATCTAGCGGTTCAAATTCACGGTGGGCCAATCTCGTTCTAAAACGCCGAGCTTTGGTATCTGAGCCAATCATGCCTACAAAAGCCATATCCTTGCGCTGCAGCGCTGCCTCTACTATGTCAAAGTCTAATTGATGGCTATGGGTCATGATCATTATCCAAGACCCCCAAGGCAGAGTTGCAATGGTGTTTTCAGGGTTCTCGCTAACCACTAACTTAAGGTTATTTGGCTGAGTTTGCTGGGCAATCTCATCAAGCATAGCTTGACGATTGTCTATCCAGCTAATTTGTAACGGCAGCTGCGCTAAAATAGGCACTAATGCTTTGGATACATGACCGGCTCCGTAAATGGCGATATGCTGGGTGTGCTGAGTGAATGTTTCAAACAACACATTCGTAGCTCCACCACAGCACTGTCCTAACTTACTTGAAAGGGGATAGTGCTCTACTTTTTGTGTTGTGGTGTTTTCAAGCAGCAAGTTGCGCGCTTGTTTTACCACTTCAAACTCTAGGTGACCACCGCCAATTGTGTCAAAGGCGCTGTCATCAGATACCAACATTTTTGTACCGCCATTTCTGGGTGTAGAGCCTGCAGTGGCAAGTAATGTCACTAACACATAACTTTTGCCTTGCTGTTGGCATTGGTGCAATGCTTCAAACCATGTTTTTACTGGTAGGCTCATATCTGTTTTTCCAGCCAAGCTTGAGCTTGTTCAACCGCGTTGTAGACTTTTTCTGGTGTGGCAGGTGGATGTAACACTGGATCAGTTTGATAGTTAGTAATACTGGATATCGCATCTTTTAATGCACACCAAACCGAATTTGCGAGCATAAAGGGTGGTTCGCCCACCGCTTTTGAATGGTAGATACTGTCTTCGTCGTTTGCTCTGGGATATAAATCGACATTAAAAATTTCTGGGGTATCACCAATTGCTGGGATTTTATAAGTCGCAGGGTTGTTGCTGATGAGTTTACCGCTAGTGTCCCACAACAACTCTTCAGTGGTTAACCAGCCCATGCCTTGAATAAAGCCACCTTCAATTTGACCTATATCTATGGCAGGGTTCAGGCTTTTGCCCACATCATGGAGTATATCTACACGGTCAACTTTGTATTCACCTGTTAAGGTATCAATAGATACTTCAGAACAACTTGCTCCGTATGCAAAATAGAAGAAGGGCCTACCGTTGCCGGTAGAACGGTCATATTCAAGCTTGGGGGTTTTGTAAAAACCTGATGCTGAAAGTGATACGCGGCCAATATAGGCTTGTTGGATTAATTCAGTAAAAGCAATAGTATGTTCATTTAAGACTACGGATTGTTCGCTAAAGGTAACATGTTCAGGGTTGCCTTTAACCTGCTCAGCATAAAAGTCAGCCAGTCTTTGTTTGATGATCAAACAGGCATTTTGCGCTGCTTTTCCGTTTAAATCTGTGCCGCTTGAAGCCGCTGTGGGTGATGTGTTTGGGACTTTATCGGTACGTGTCGAAGTGATTTCAACATGAGATAAGGGTACCCCAAACTCATTCGCTACTATCTGCCCAATTTTGGTATGTAACCCTTGGCCCATCTCGGTGCCACCATGGTTGATTTGAATACTGCCATCAGTATAAATATGCAGTAACGCGCCAGCTTGATTAAGATGTTTGGCGGTGAATGAGATACCAAACTTGACTGGCGTTAAAGCCAAGCCTTTTTTGATGATTGGGCTGTCCTTGTTGAACTCTGTAATTTGTTTACGGCGCATTTGGTAATCGCATGATGCTTCAAGCTTATCAATAAGGTCAGGCAATAAATTGTGCTCTACCTGCATACCATATTGAGTGGTATTGCGACTGTCTTTGCCATACAAATTGAGTTTACGAATATCTAAGGGGTCTTTACCTAACTTACGAGCAATCGCATCCATCATAGCTTCGGCGACGATCATGCCTTGGGGGCCACCAAAGCCACGGTAGGCAGTATGTGACACTTGATTGGTTCGACACCTATGCCCTTCTACATAACAATCAGCCAGAAAATAGCCATTATCTGCATGAAACATTGCCCGGTCTACTATGGCATCCGACAAGTCGGGTGAGTGACCACAGTTGCCGTTAATTTCTATATGGGTCGCTTGTATTAGCCCTTGATTATCGGTGGCTACTTTAAATCTATTTTCGAATGGATGCCGTTTACCTGTTGCCATCATATCCATCATGCGTGGAAGTCGAAGCTTGACTGCTACTTTATTACGGCTAGCAAATACTGCTGCTATACAAGCCCATTGTGCTGCTTGTGTTTCTTTACCGCCAAAACCACCGCCCATGCGACGCATATCCACTACTACTTTGTGAAGTTTGATATCTAATACTTCAGCAATTAACTTTTGCACTTCACTAGGATGCTGGCTAGAAGAGTAGACTAACATTCGGTCTTCTTCTTCGGGTATGGCCATAGATACCTGGCCTTCAAGGTACATGTGCTCTTGACCACCGATGACCATTTCACCCTCGATGTGAATAGGGCTTTGAGAGTAACTTTTTTGAAAATTTCCACGGCGCATAAAGTGTGGGGGGCGCACAAAGTTTTCTTGTTGTTTGGCCTGATTAACGGTCAAACACGCTTCGGTGGGCAATATCACAATGTTTGCTTTTAATGAAGCTCGGCGAGCTAAGTTAAGGCTGGTCGCTAAAACCGCAAATATTGGTTGGCTGTGATATAAAATTTCTGTACCCGCTAATAAGGGGTCTCCAGGAAAAACTGGACCTATGTCTTTATGACCAGGAATATCATCAACCGTTATCACGTCTATTACACCTTCACTGGCCTTCACTAGCGTCAAGTCGATAGATGTAATTGTTCCAGTTGTGACCGAGCTAACGCCTACAGCAACATGATGGATATTTGCAGCCTCTGGCATATCATCTATGTAACGAGCTTGACCACTGACCTGTCGCTCTGCACTTTCATGTTTGTGTGATTTACCTGCCGCACCTTGAGGCATGACATCAAATGAAGGTTGCTCAATAAGTTTACGCATGTGGTATTTCTTTCGTTAAAAAAGGAATATGTATTACACGGGTTTCAATTTTTTGGGTACATTGATTTGTTTCTAACCAGAAACGTTTCCATAAATTAGTCAACATACTGATCCTATACATCTTGCTTGCGCGCACATCATCTAAAGGAGTGAACGCTTGTTTGAGGATATTTTTGCCTATATTAAATGTTTCGCTACTCGACCAAGTTTTGCCTTTAAGCTGAGTGTTCAGCTCTAATACTGTTGCTGGAATAGCCGCTACTCCACCAAATCCAGAATAGATGTTTTGTACCTTGCCATCGATGACTTGTAAATTAAACACGGCACAAACTGCTGAAATATCATCTTCATAACGTTTAGATACTTTGTAGGCGCGAACAAGGTTTGTGTGTTGATTGTAAGGGATGAAAATCGCTTCTATCCATTCATCTGTTTCTAATGCTGTTTTTCGGTAATCCAAAAAGAAATCACTGGCTGCAATTGTTCTTTTCTCAAGACCATTGTCTACATGTATAACGCCTTTGAGCGCTAACAATGCAGGTGGCATATCACCTATAGGCGAGCCATTGGCAACGTTTCCTCCTAAAGTGGCTTGATTACGAATAGGTGTGGCAGCAAAGCGCCATAAAAGCTCGGATAATTGTGGGAAATGTTTTAACAAGCTAGATTCCATTTTACCAAAGGGCAGGGCGGCACCAATTAATAATCCCAGCTCTTGTTCAACGAGCTGGTTTAAATCTGGCACCGCACTTAAAGCAATAAGTTTATCAAAGGATTTTAACTGTTGGGTGACTTGTAACGCTAAGTCTGTACTGCCTGCAAATATATTAGCCCGGGGATACTTAGCCTTCGCTGCAGCTAGCTCTTGTCTTGAAGTAGGCACCAGTAAATTATCCGTAGTAATTAGTTTACTGTTAATATTATTTAAACGCTTTGCTGTTTGGATTTCTGCTTGTTTGAACTTATCCGCTTGTTTGTTTTGGCAAACATTTAACGTGGCATCAATAATGGGGCGATAACCTGTGCAGCGGCATAAATTGCCCGAAAGTGCTTGGATTACAGCTTCTCTATCTGGGTTTTCTGCTTGTTTGTACAAGGCAAACATCGACATAATAAAACCTGGTGTGCAAAAACCACATTGTGAGCCATGATGCTCTACCAAGCTTTGTTGTACCGGATGTAAAACATTTTCATCTGATAGATGTTCAACGGTAATCAATTGTTTGCCATGTAATGCGGATAAAAATGTGACACAACTATTGATGGCGTTATATTCAAGATTTCTCTGTGGTGTCTTATTTGGGGTGATGACTTCAGCTAATACTACGGTACAGGCGCCACAATCGCCTGAAGCGCAGCCTTCTTTGGTACCGGTCAGTTTTTTTTGTTCCCGCAGATACTCAAGCAAAGTTAAATCAGCTCTGGCATGCTCTATGGTGGTTATTTCGTTGTTAAGCAAAAAGCTGATCATGTGACGCTCCATTAACGAGACCTTATAGCTTTATTATCCCGTTTAGCGATGTTAAATACAATAAATAGTAGACTAAGTGGTCAACATTTTTATAAATTAAGCGGTAATATGTTGATGTGTACAATTTTCACTCAAATCTGACAGCGGTAGTTATTTATTTTGTTATGGGCTTAAAGTGAGGTAAGCAATTAAAATGCCGATTGTTCAGTGTCATAGTAATTTCTATGTAACAACTTATGGTTATAGTAATCCCCTAGATTGGGTGATATTTTTAGATTGTTAATTAAGGCATATGAAATTTTATACAATGGAAATTAAATATTAAATGTGTGCAAGTAAAAATCACAAAGAAATCAGCATTGGGGATATTAACCGCAGTAAAATATTAAATGCTGCTGAAAAGGAATTTGCTCTGCACGGTTACAAGGGGGCTCGGGTTCAGCAAATAGCAGACAGAGCTGAATTACCCAAAACCAATGTGCTTTATTATTTTAAATCTAAAGAGTCACTCTATTTGGCTTTGTTGGAAGATATACTTAGGTTATGGAATAGCCGGTTTGACGAAGCAACTGTGAGTGACGACCCAGCTGAAGTATTAGCACATTATATTGCTGACAAAATGGAGATATCTCGTTGTCGACCAGACGCATCCAAAATGTTTGCACTAGAAATCATCAATGGTGCACCTAATTTAGACAAGTTTTTTAAAGACCAACATTCTTCTTGGATGGCGGGACGCGTTGATGTAATCACACAATGGATAGAGCAAGGTAAACTAGTCGCAACAGACCCTCATTATTTGTTATTTAATATTTGGGCAACATCACAACATTATGCAGACTTTTCTGTGCAAATTAATGAACTCAGAGGCAAATCCATGACTCAAACTGATTTTACTGAGGCTACAAATAATTTGGTGAAGTTAATATTAACTGGCTGTGGTTTATTAGTTCCAACAGAATTTGAAGGTCGTCGATGAAACATGCATACCCAAGGGATTTAATAGGTTATGGCCAATATCCTCCGCATCCTAAATGGCCTAATAAAGCTAGGATAGCCGTACAATTTGTTCTCAATTATGAAGAGGGCGGTGAAAACTGTGTGTTGCATGGTGATCAACAATCAGAAACCTTCTTATCAGAAATTATAGGCGCGCAGGCATACACAAGCAGACATTTGAGTATGGAGTCTATGTATGAATATGGCAGTCGTGCTGGCTTTTGGCGGCTTTATAATTTGTTTGTTCGTTATAATTTACCCATCACCGTGTTTGGTGTGACGATGGCATTGCAACGCAATCCAGAAGCAGTGGCGGCTATGAAAGAGGCAAACTGGGAGATAGCGAGTCACGCAATGCGCTGGATTAATTTTCAAGATATGCCTGAGCCACAAGAAAAGAAAATGATGAATGCTGCCGTGCAGTTACACCAAGCTATCACAGGTAGTAAACCTAAGGGGTGGTACACGGGAAGAACAAGTCCTAACACGCTTAAATTGTTAGCAGAAAGAGATGATATTTTATATTGTGCAGATTCCTATGCAGATGACTTACCGTATTACGATACTCAATACGCTAAACCTCTATTAGTGGTGCCCTACACGTTAGATACTAACGATATGCGCTTTGCTACTTCACAAGGGTTTAATAGTGGCGCACAGTTTTATGAGTATCTAAAAGACGCATTTGATGTGTTATATGCGGAGGGTGCAACAGCACCAAAAATGTTATCTATTGGTTTGCACTGTCGAATTATCGGTCGCCCTGCGCGAATGGCTGCATTGCAACGATTTATTGAATACGTGCAAAGCTATGATAAAGTATGG